>Ga0268277_1000805_pt1 | contig 23958 bp, 24 predicted proteins | sample saktaG_5_FD_190132 | JGI IMG/M metagenome (GOLD analysis project Ga0268277, IMG submission 190132) | Saline water microbial communities from Sakinaw Lake, British Columbia, Canada - sak_2010_1_5_50m | ecosystem: Environmental > Aquatic > Non-marine Saline and Alkaline > Saline ...
ATTGGAACCGATTATACTTAGTTTTTCACATCTTATGGATACAAGTCTCGTAAAAAACGGTTTAACGATATCACCGGAAGTAGGCCTTATTTATTCCTGGGACGTAAGTCTAAAGAAGCTGACCCTGACTTATGTCGGAGACAGCCTTGAAGTTGAAACCGATTATACTCTGACGTTGGACGCAAATACTATCATCGGAAACCGGGGTCAGCATTTGGACGGTAATGGGGATGGAGTTGCCGGCGATGACTTTGTATTGGAATTTACAACCAGCCCGAAGGATATTTATGCACCAGCAATTATTTCAAGCTATCCAAGACCATATACTACTAAGATCGAGTTAAATCCAGTAATAAATATACAATTTGATGAAATGATTGATACAACATATTTTACCGATAAAATGATATTTATGTATAGTTATCCAGCGTTTGATACTGTACCACTTGTTGTCCAACATAATTATATCAACGAGCAAAGTGTCTTTAATCTATTTCCCATGGAAGAACTTGAGCCCGTTACTATTTATTTGGCCGCAATAATGGGAGAGATAGCGGATTATCATGGTAATTCAACGGTTTATAATACGAAAATCAGATTTACTACCGGTACCGAATCGTGGAATATAAAAAATATTGATACCTTTGAAAGCGGATTAACATCTAATTGGTGGAGCCCGGAGGCCAGTGGTTCAACGTCTGGAATTGATCCATCTACTGCGAGATCAGAGAATGCGGACAATAACTATTTACTCCCCGGCAGCACGAAATCGATGGAACTGAATTATGACTGGGATTTAAATGCATCTTCCTGGTTGATACGAGTGGTGTATAAAGGTGGCTCCTCTACCCAGGATATATCGTTTGGATCAAACTCGGCGCTTCAAGTGTACATTTTCGGTGATGGCAGCGGGAATCAATTTCGTTTTGCGATTGATGAAGTTGGCGGCTCATCTACCAGTGAAGTATCGAAGTGGTATACGATAGACTGGACTGGATGGAAAGTAGTAACGTGGTATTATGATGATCCGAATAGCGTTGGAAGTTGGATAGGGAATGGTGTACTAGACGGAACGTCATACCGGTTTGATAGTATTCATCTTACCCATGTTTCCGAATCGTCAGAAGCGGGAACCGTATATTTTGATGATTTAAGAGTTGTATCCGTAGAACAAGTGAGTAGTATCAGATCAAATGAGCCAATGCCTGCTAATTTTGTTCTTCACCAAAATTATCCGAATCCATTTAATCCGTCAACAACGATCACTTTTTCACTTCCTGAAATTTCAAAAGCAAGTCTTGATATTTTCAACATCCGCGGTCAAAAAATCCGCAACCTGTTATGTGGAAAATATAACAGCGGAAATTATTCAAAGATGTGGGATGGAAAAAACGATATGGGCAAACAAGTCCCCAGCGGTGTATATATTTACCGTCTTACGACAGATCAGGGAAACTTTACCCGGGATATGTTGTTAATGAAATAGACTTCTGCACGAAAAAAGCAGTAGTGAATCAAATATTATTTGGAGATAAAATGAAACGGAAAATGTTTTTTTATTTACTAATTATTTCCTCTTCAATTAGTTTTTCACAGACGATTGAAGTGCTTGAAAGTAAACTCCTGCCACTCGAAGATAATACGTTTGCGTTACCGCAATTTAGTCCCGACGGAAGTAAACTTTTATTTACCCAAAATGGCTGTAAAGGACTGTGGATATATAATCTGAAAAGCCGCTCTTTGGATCAGATTAATGATAATGCGGGGGCTGGCTACGAACCGGTTTTTTCCGATGATGGGAGCCAGGTGATTTACCGTATTGATGAATATGTTCATTTTCGGAAATATTCAATGTTGGCCGTTCAATCACTCAATGATAAATCCGTTGAGTACTTAACTGAAAAGACCAGAGGCCTTTTGCCGGCAATGAAGTTAGACAATGATCGACTCTTGATGGTTTCCGGTAAACAGATGAAGACATTATCCATTGATAAAATGCAGCTTTCCAAATCCCTTTCTTCTGCGGGAAAAACCACCTATATCGAGGATCAGAAAATAGTCTTGGTTGTCGATGGTGAAAAATCTGTTTTGGCGCCACTTGGTGAGGGAAATTATATCTGGCCCTCACTTTCGCCAGACCAAAGCCAATTGCTATTCACAAAAGCCGGAAAAGGCAGTTATATCTGTGATTTGAAAGGAAATATTCTTACAGATTTGGGCCAGGCAAGAGCGCCAAAATGGTCTCCCGATGGCAACTGGATCGTTTACATGCTCGATAAAGATGATGGTCATACGATTACTTCTTCGGATATTTGGGCTGTTTATAAAGATGGTAAAAAGCAAATACAATTGACCAATTCGACAGATATAGCTGAAATGTATCCAGTCTGGTCTCCGATAATGGACAAGATCGCCTTTGATACGGCGGATGGTAAAATCGGATATCTGACAATTACAATCGGAGAATAGGATTTAATTATGAAACGAATAAACATATTATCATTTGTAATAATTTTACTGGTTTCCTTTATGTCTGCTCAGGATTTGACCGGTGTAAAGTTTTGTTTTGATCCGGGCCATGGCGGCCACGAATCTGATGATCGAAATATGGCTTATGCTGATTTCTGGGAATCGGAATCCAATCTCAGCAAGGCATTTCAGGTAAGAGAAATATTTAGAAATCTGGGCGCTACTGTTATTTTAACGCGGACAGGGAATAATGATGATCCGCCTACAGAAACAAGCACCGAAGATGATCCGTCTCTATCCGAACGGGCTGCGATTGCGAATCAGAACAATGTTGATTTTTTTCATTCAATTCACAGTAATGGCTATAACGGATTGCGGAACTCAACACTGATGCTGTATCCAGGACCCACTGGCGAGCCACGGATCAATGGTCTTTCCGGTTATCCTTCCAGCCCGATCGAATTGACATGCGCAGAAATTATGGTCGACCGGATTTATTCCGCCAATCGGACCACCGGCACCCAGATGGCCGGTGACTGGACGTTTTATGGAACTGGTCAGCCCTATTTAGGGGTTTTTCGAACCTTGACTTTGCCGGGTGTTTTATCGGAAGGTTCATTCCATGATTATTATCCCGAAACATGGCGTTTGAAAAATAGTGAATATCATCGCAATGAAGCTTATGCCTTTGCGCGTACCTATCTTGAAATTTTTGATAGTACGGATTTCGAATATTCAACACTGGCCGGTATTGTGAGGGATGAAAATAAAATTGCAGACTATTATTATTTCAGTGGGTCAGATGATCAATATGTTCCGGTTAACAACATTGTTGTTGCCCTGAATCCTTTAGGTAAGATTTACAACGGCGATTCTTATAATAATGGCTACTTCTTCTTTGATAGTTTGGCGGCCGGAACTTATGAATTAATCATATCGGCGGAAGGGTATTATCCGGATACTGTGAGTGTCACAATTGCGGATAAATTCTTCAATTTTAAAGATGATTACCTGAATTCTATTGCACCGGCAAAACCCGGCTATATTCAAGCGTTAGTCCTGAATAATTCTTCGGTAAAAATTCAATGTGAGGCCGTTGCCAACGCGGATTCTTATGTAGTGTATTATGGTACCGAGGGAACAATCGAACCGGATTCCGTGGTTTCTGACACCAATGAAATTATAGTATCGGATCTTGAAGAATTTACAGCCTATTATTTTCAGGTAAAAGTTGCCAACGCTGCCGGATGTTCGGATTTAAATAAGGAATGCTATGCCGCTGTACCCTCTGCCGATCCTCGGGAAGTATTGATTGTAAATGGTTTTGACCGTAATACGAATACCCGTTATGATTATGTGAAACAATATGTCCAGCCTTTGATATCCGCTGGTCGTGGATTTTCATATATCCTGAATGAATCTGTCTACGATGGAAAAATTTCGTTATGCGATTATGAAACAGTTATCTGGATACTGGGAGATGAAAGTACGGCCGACGAAACATTTAATTCAGTGGAGCAAGACAGTGTGGAGACATTTCTGAAACAGGGCGGGAAATTATTCGTTTCGGGGTCCGAAATCGGTTGGGACCTTGAAGCCAAAGGAAGTAGTAGCGACATTGCTTTTTACCATTATTTTTTAAAGGCTGATTATATAGCCGATGCGCCGGCTGGGGTTAGTGCAACCTATTATTCGGCAATGCCAATTACAGGTGAAATCTTTGATGGTATTGCTGATTTCAGTTTTGATAATGGCACACATGGAACTTTTGATGTGGATTGGCCTGACGCTATCAATGGTATCAATGGTGGCGTTAATGTTTTGAAATACAAGAATGCAAGTACGAGCAATATCGCAGCGATCCGCTATGATGGATTATTTCCCGGAGGTACCGCAGAAGGAAAATTAGTGTATCTGGCATTTCCGTTTGAGTCTATTTACGTGGATTCGGCGCGAATGGAAATTATGGCAAAGACCTTTGATTACTTCGATTATGTTTCAAGTATAGAAAATCCCGAGGAAACAATTGCCGGGGAATACCATTTATTGCAGAATTATCCGAATCCTTTTAATCCGACAACCACTATTTCTTTTACGATCCCCATGGCATCGAATGTACGACTGGATATATACAACATTCGGGGAGAGTTTGTTCGGTCACTGGTAAATGGACGCTTCAATGCGGGGAAGTACTCGCAGATATGGGATGGAAAAAAATCAACTGGCGAGCTTGTGCCGAGCGGTGTCTACATATTGCGGATGTTGTCTGCCGGTGGCATGCAAGTGCGGAATATGCTTTTATTGAAATAAAAAAATACAGTTGTGATGTTTCAGTCGAAACATCACAACTGTCTATAACCACAAGAAACGATTATTTTATTCTTCCGGATTCTCTTTTGTCAGAAGTGTAATTGCCGCTATTACAAACAGAAAAACAAATCCAGCAACAAAAAAGACTTTCAGGATTTTGGTTAAACTGGTAATAATTTTCATTGTTTACCTATCATAGTTCTTCTAGCAGTGCTTTTGCTTCTTTTTGCTGGTTCTTGTCCGAATTGGACACCGCGGGAAGAGCCAGCGCTTGTTTTAACGCTTTCTTGGCATTATTATCCTGGCCCAGTTTTTCATAACTTTTCCCCAGCCACAATAAATGGCGAATATCGTCAGGATTGAGTTCATGAGCTTTTCCGAAATATTCAACGGCTTTTTCAAAGGATGCCGCCGGAGGTGTAGCGTAAATAATACTGGCGACTTTCCGCTCGACCCAGCTTAGATCAGCCAACGCAAAATGCCAACGGCCCATCACATGATAATTGGAATCGTTTTCGGGATCCAGTTTAATCGCAATCATGGTGTGCTCTCTGACGGCATAGGAATTTTCAATTTTTTGTTTGGTGCCTTCTATTTCGCCAACTCGCCCGATTAAAATAGCATAGTATTGATGGCCACCAGCAACGTTTGGTGCAATTTCAACACACTTTTTTGCATATTCAAAGCCAGGATATACATTTGCCTTTTGTACCTCGATATTACCTTCGTCCTGATCGGCTAAATCAAAGTAAGCGCGAGCGATTTTCCAGAGTATTTCCGGATTGTCCTTACCCATCTTCTCGATTTCTTTCAGCTTTGCCAAAGCGTCGGTGTAATTATCGGCATCACGCAGTGTTTCGACCTCATCCAGTAGGTCTTTTACGGTGGCGCCCTGGGCCATTACCAGCATGCACGCCAGTATGATGACCACGGAAAATACTACAAATCGAAAACGTCGATCTTTCATTGTTACCCCCATAGTGTGTTTGAATTGAATGTTGATTTTTCGTTTTTACCAGTTATTAGAAAAATTCCACAAAGGTGAATTTAAGCTCCCGGTTGAAGTAGTCCACCTTATTTCGATTTAGCAGAATATTGTTGAAATCGACTTCCAGGTGAAACCGCTGAACCATTGTCCAGCGAATTCCGGCGTTGAGATAGCCCAGTCCTTCGCCAAGCCCCAGAGCATTAGTTTCGTTGTCATTCAGGGCGGCATCATATTCGACAACAAAGGATATTTCCGGGTTAATGTCTTTATCCAGCCCGATGAAAAATGATGGATCACTGTCACCATCATCGTCTTCCAGTGGATTATAATTGAAACCGGCGTGAAAACCCATGTTGCCGAGAAACCGGTAATTTTTACTGGCAACAAGGTAAAATCCCTTCGCTTTCGTGTCATAGCGTTTTAGCGAATCGATATAGGTACCCTGCCCCTGCGAATTGAAACCAAAAAGAAAGGCCGGCAGTTTAGTGGATTCTTCGATAAACCGATACTTTATTTCTACACCCGGCTGATTATGCCACTGAATCTTTTGGTTTCCGATAATACCGGCGCCACCATAGGAAACACCAAACATAAACCGCTGTGAAATACCAGCGGAAATGCCGGCAAGAACCCCGCCGCCGCTAAACAGGCGAAATTCGGTCAGGTATGCCCCCCTTGGAATAATTCCGGCTGTTGGTACGGTAACCAGGGTCACCGGTTGTGGGTAAACAGAGTTTTCCTGAGATATCGCCGGGAATTGGAGAATAACGAGTGTTGCAAATAGTATTACGATCAGTTTTTTCATAGTAAGTCCAGATATTTTGATGAATATACATTGAACGTGAAATAAAAGCAACCATGATTCATGTGAGTTTCGGCACATAAATCGGATATCAAATATTTGACAGTATCCACAATGAACTCTATATTAAACGAATAATAAATTTCAACAGGAGGTTCAGATAGCTAAACGAAAACGAAAAAAAAGACCGAATAAGAAAAATAAATTTTCTATTCCCTTCGATGTTGCCCTATTGGTAATCTTTGGCACCTTGATTTTTATTTTACTTGCATTGACAAATCGGGTATGCAGCCCCAAAGATGATTTGAATATTCCCGATTTTTCCATTAATATTAGACATTATTATGAACAAATCAATACAGAGGGACTAACGCTATGAGAAATCTCGGTATTTTTATTTTTGTAATCGGTTTATTGTTGTTGGTTTTGGATCCGACAATAATTCGCATTATCGGAATACTTGGCGCTGCGTTTGGGTTATTTGCATTGCTGGTTCCGGAAAAAGCCGCTGAAGTGATGGATAAATTCAAATCCAAAAAAAGTAATAGCGAATAAACAATCGATCACTGTCGTATTACCCTGATTAGTTGAATGTTGTGACAGGTCCTGTGTCCAGCTAATGTTGAATGCACTATTTTTTCAATGTCCACCGCCAGAGCAATATGGTGGAGGTTTAAATTTTTAGGACAGAATAGCATTGCATATCATGTTTGTCTATCCTATATTTTTCCCTTGGTGAGTTCAAAGAATATACACAAAAAAGACTTCTGGAAAAATTGGCATTGCCGGTAAAATGGATTTTGAGCAGCGGGATATGTTTGAAGAGCCGTTAAAGACAAAAATACTGACCCGACATGAAAAAGAGATGGGCATTCAGGTTGCCGAAATGGAAAAGTATAAATATATCTGCAGCCAGCAAGAAGGGTGCGATATTGGCAAACGGGCCTATTTTGAATGGACCCAGAAGTATGGAAAAAAGGTCCGTGAGTGGCTGGAATCTCTGTCTGACGATGAAATCAACCACCTTTTTGAATCTCTGTCGGGACGGATCAAACACTATATTTTTGAAAAAGCACATTGATGTTTTTCGGTCGTTTAAAATGACAAAGATTACCAATATTGTGTGTTGTAACTGCAATATTATCAGACGCGAATACATTAGAAACGGTATTTTTATGGAGGACAGATAATTATGAGCAAACAGGATCAGGTTAAATTACCGGATAATGCGTATGGCAAACTGAAAGATGGTGAAGATTATATACCGGTAATTCCGGCCGGAAAAATTGTCCCGGAAGTCACAACATATTCACTGTTTTGGGGATTGTTTTATTCGGTATTATTCTCCATGGCAGCCGCTTATTTAGGACTTAAAATCGGACAGGTTTTCGAAGCGGCAATTCCGATTGCGATTCTGGCCGTTGGAACCTCGGTATTGCTCAAACGCAAAAACGCTTTACAAGAAAATGTTATTATTCAGTCAATTGGATCTTCGTCGGGTGTTATCGTTGCCGGTGCGATTTTTACCATACCCGGACTGTATATTCTGGGCATTGACGTCAGTTTTCTCCAAATGTTCTTAGCGTCTCTGTTTGGCGGTGTTTTGGGTATCCTGTTTTTAATTCCATTCAGAAAATATTTTGTTCAGGACATGCATGGTGAATTTCCGTTTCCCGAAGCAACGGCTACAACCGAAGTGATTATTGCCGGCGAATCAGGCGGTGAACAGGCAAAGGTGCTGGTTATTGCAGCCATTGTTGGTGGTATATATGATTTTTGTGTCGCGGGACTTGGATTGTGGAAAGAGGTTGTTTCGACCCAGGTTTTTCGATGGGGCGCCATTCTGTCGGACAAGTGGAAATTGGTGTTAAAAATCAATATTGGTGCGGCTGTAACTGGGTTGGGGTATATCATTGGGCTGAAATACGCCTTGATTATCGCCTGTGGTTCCTTCCTGGCCTGGTGGGTGATGATTCCGGCGTTTTATTATATTGGCCAGCATTTAATAGAACCGCTTGCACCGGCTATGATTCTGATTAAAGACATGCAACCACAGGAGATATTTACCAATTATGTCCGTCATATTGGTATTGGCGGTATTGCGGCTGCGGGGATAATCGGAATAATCAAATCATCGAAAATCATTGCCGGGGCTTTCAAACTGGCTGCTAAGGAATTGACCGGCGGAGTTCTCACAAACGCCGAAGGTATCGTACCCCGGACTCAAAAAGATATCAAAATGAAATGGATTGCCATTTTTCTGTTGATAACATTTATTATGTTGTTCATATTTTTTCTTTTTGGTGTCGTTGAGATGAATATATGGCACGCGATTGTCGGGATTCTGATTGTATTTATTATTTCGTTTTTATTTACAACGGTTGCGGCTCGTGCCATTGCGCTGGTTGGAACCAATCCGGTGTCCGGCATGACTCTGATGACCCTGATTTTGTCGTCCGTTATTTTACTTAAAGTTGGCTTGACCGGCGAAAAAGGTATGCTGGCGGCATTGATAATTGGTGGGGTTGTCTGCACGGCATTGTCAATGTCTGGTGCATTTATTTCGGATTTAAAAATTGGTTACTGGTTGGGCACAACACCGCAGGTTCAGCAACGCTATAAATTTGCCGGAACACTACTGGCGGCGGCGTCTGTGGGATTTGTTATTCTTGTGTTGAACAAGACTTTTGGTTTTGGTGCCGCGGCTGGTCCGAATGCTCTGGAGGCACCTCAGGCGTCCGCGATGGCAGCGGTTATTGAGCCGTTAATGACCGGTTCACCGGCCCCCTGGACACTCTATATCGCGGGTGTGTTTATGGCGATTATTCTGGAATTTATCGGTGTTCCACCCCTGGCATTCGCACTGGGAATGTATCTGCCGATTTATTTAAACACTCCGATTCTGGCTGGTGGCTTGATCGCACATTTTGTCGGAAAATCCACCGACAACCAGAAACTTGTTAAGAAACGCAAAGAAAAAGGAACTCTGATTGCATCCGGATTTATCGCCGGTGGTGCAATTATGGGCGTCGTGGCGGCGTTTATCATTTTCTTTGGTCAAAAGATATTTGGTGATGGCTGGACCCTGATGAAGGCGATCGGCACCGAACACTGGGTAGAATCGGCCGGTGGTGAAATTCTTGGTTTTGTAATGTTTATCTTAATTCTGGTTTATTTGTACTGGGACTCAACGCGGGTCAAAGAGTAGGTGTATTCCAGCGCACGTTTTAGTAGAAATAAAATGTGTATGTTTATTAAAAATCGGGAGGATAAAAAATGAATAAATCCATATTAATTGTCGGACTCGTAGTAATGCTACTGTTTGCTCCGGCCTGTCTTGAAGATCTTTTTTCACCGACGGAAGAAGATGTGTTAAATGAGGGGCTGGTTGGGGTCTGGTATCGTTTTTCAATGATTGAAGATGGTGTACAGCGCGGATTGCCGGCATTGATCCAATTGCAGAATAATGGTAATGGCACGATTGAAGGTCGGGATGAGCCGGACCAGGAAGCACTTTATTCCGATTCATTTATCTGGGCGACGGATGGATCTACGATCACGATTACCGATGAAAATGACAGCACGGTTTGGAGTGGGTCATTTACATTAAGTGAAAACAATACCATCGTCCATTTTACCTATATCTCTGAGGGGCATTCTTACGACGAGATGTATGTAAAATATACCGGTGAAAAAGACCCGGATTTAATCGGAACCTGGATTATGGTTGACTCTCAAGTCGGAACGGAGGAACCATTGACGGTTCAACGAATTGTTTTTAGCCCGGACGGAAATGCTGTTGATTACCGGATCGACGATCTGGAAGAATCACAGGATGTGAATATTGACCCTTTAACTTGGAACTCCTCCGGTAACTATCTGGTGATGTTTGATGAAGACGAACAAATTCCAATGGTAATTCAGTATTCGATAACTGATGGTGTTTTTTCGGGTTCCTTTTATAACGAGGACGGTTTAACTGAAGAATTTACTTTCGTGAAAGATGGCGGCGAGATTGATCAAGAAGCGATCGGATCATGGACGCTAACAGCGGTGACGATTGCCGGTTCTCCAATCTCAACGACACTCCTGCAAATCAATCTTGATTTAAATAATGATATGAGCGGTACATGGGAAATGTCATCAACATTTTCAGGATCTGACACAACATCATTTAACTGGAATACGAACAGTGGTTATATGTTTATATATGATGAAGACACACCACTGATCGCGTGGGTACAGGAATATACAATTTCAGATAATATACTTTATTTGAAAACTAAGACAGATTATTATGAAGGATCTGGCTGGGTAACGACGGAATATACGTTTACACGATCGTCATAGAATACTAGATTTATACAAAGGAGAGGGATTGATCCGACCGGTCAATCCCTTTTTTAATTGTCTTTGGCGCCCTGAAAAATCCAGTCTTCAATTAACTGAATTTCGACATCCCGAAGATATGGACCACCCTGGGGCATGCGGGCAGAAAGGATTGCCTGTTCGTCGCTGGCCACCGCATCATATATCAGACTCTGAAAAGGGTAGCCGGGCACGACAAGATTATCCGGGTGATTGCTGTTGCCACTCATGAGCGATTCGTAAGTGGACAAATCAAGGTTTCCCGGACTGGCGTTATCAAAATGGCACCGAACACATTGTGCTTTAAAAAGTGGTAATATTTCATCATTAAAGCTGACATCTTGATTATCTGTGCTTGGACAGGAAGAAAAAAGTAACAGCAAAATAGATATTGAAGGGATAAATTTCATTGCGAAAAAACATGTTTTCATTATTCTCTCCTTTATAGATATTGGGAAATACTGATTGATGAAATATGGCCCGCATCGCTGAGCCCGATAACGGCGAGATCAAAAACAAAAGACCGAAAATTTATTCCAAATCCGGCTGATGCTGAGCTGAAAAAGTTTTTAAAACTTTCCTGCCCACGAATTTGAAATCGTCGTGTGGAGTTTCCCCATCGAAGAAACAGGTGTTCTCCGATGATAAATTCACCTCCGATATTGGCAATATATTCATCCCGATAAGCCTGGTAGGCGTCTATGGACAGAATCATTGGTAAATGTGCCAACTTTTTTGAAATGCCGGCAATCAGCATTGATGGTACGTGTTCATCGCCGCCGGAGTAGCTGTCAATCAGAATACCAAAATTGCGATAACTCAACCCAATTGACAGTGTTGAGATTTCATTGTAATAAAGGATTCCAAACGACCCCAGAATGGCTGAAGCGGTCATCGTATTTAATCGGGATTGTGTTAAAGCCGTTGACAGCCCCACGCTGAGCCGACGGGTTAGTTTCCGGCTGTAGGCGACAGAAGATGTTAAATCATATACACTAAAACTGCCGACTTCCGTACCCTCCCAGTCCCGTTCGGTAAAGGAACCGTAATTCAGGTAACTAAATAGCATTGCGAATTTTCCCGGCACAGGAGTTGTAAAAACTGAATATGCCGAGCTGGCAGAAATATCCAGGGGAAACATCGTATGATTAATTTGCCACAGATCGGGAGAAAGCGCAATCGTTGCGGGATTGTACAGAACTCCGGAGGCGGATTTGGATTGACTGCTGGCAGCAGCTCCCATTCCCCAACCCCGGGCATTAACAGGATGGTTGAGTCCCTGAAAAAACGCCTGTGCGCCGAGACCGCCGGCATTGATCATCAGGCAATATATCAAAACCAGTAATATCTGCTTTTTCATTCTATCGGTATCTCATTTTCACTGTTTTCTTCAATATTCCACTGCTGAATGATTTTTTTGTTCCGGTGACCTTTTATAAAATACACAATTATGACCAATATCGGTATAATTAACCAAATAATGTATTGAATATCTAACAAAAATATCCAGCGGTAGCGACTGATAATATATTTTTTCCAGTGATATTCCAGGGTTTCGATATCGGTATCCGTCAATTTTTGCAGTGTTGTTTCAAAATTTTTTGTGACCGCAATGTCGCTAAATATTTCATGAATGACTGGTTCGCCATAAACAACGACCAGAAACTCGATCAAGGATACGCTTTCCGCGTAGGCAAGTTCGGCCTGTTGATGATTGTATGTCAGAAAATCCACCAGTTTAGGGAGCGGTATAATCCGGTTTTTAATAATAGCTCTCGACAGAACAATTCTGCTCTGAATATCATAAGGACGACTGATATAGTTGGCCCATCCTTCATTAAACCAGGCAGGAGTGATATTCAACGGTACGAACAATCCCTGGTATAAATGGATAAATTCATGCTCAACGGTTTCACGGAATTGACGCAGATTAGTATTGGTCAGCCCGGGGGATTTTAAGACGATTATTTGTTTGGGGAAAATAGTTACAGCCGCTGTCCAATAGGGCAAATGAGCGCCCGCCAATTGTTCAAACGCTGCTTGCGAATCAGTAATATATACACGAATCGGCTGGGTATTAACACCAAACACGCTTCTTAATTGAGGAATGTTATCCTGAATAGTATTCATTGTAAAAACAGCGAGCTGTTCCCGCTTTGCCGGGTAAAATATGTGGACATTGTCAGAAATTAGTTCTTTTTGTTCGGCAAACAGTAAATTGCAAAAGATAAATAAAAACAGCAGAATAAATTTTGGCATCAGAGTAAATCCATTGGATCAATGTCAATGCTGATGCGGACTTGCCGGCTTTGAGATTGATGAACCGATGACGCCAAAAATGATTTGAGGGCTCTCCGCAGCTGTGTTCCGTTTGAGTCGGCATCTTTGCGGGATTTAATAATGGACAAGTACCGGTAGCGGTTTTTAATTCTGCTGATCGGGGCCGGAGCCGGACCTAATATTTCCAGTTTTTTGTTGTGCTGTTTTAAATAATGGGTACATGTTTCGGCGGCTTCCTTAACCTGAATCTCGTTGAGACCGGAAAACAGTATTGCTGCCAGGCGGCTGAATGGTGGATAATTAATCGGATTTCGTTCATTTAATTCCAATGCGGTAAATTTGGCGATGTTCTGTTGCATCGCGAAACGAATGGTAATATCCTGTGGATTGAAGCTTTGAATAAATACCTCTCCCTGAATTTTTCCTCGGCCGGCGCGTCCGGCAACTTGGTATAGCAGATGGAACACTCTCTCCCGGGCCCGAAAATCCGGCATGAACAGGCCGATATCCGCATTCAATACCCCAACCAGAGTTACATTGGGAAAATCAAGACCCTTGGCGATCATCTGGGTTCCCAGAATAATATCGATGTGGCCGGCTTCAAATTCCCGCATGACCCGCTGTGAAAATCCCCGTTTAAGTGTGCTGTCGACGTCTAGTCTAACAATTTTGTGATTTGGAAATGCTTCCTGAAGACAGGTTTCGACCCGCTGAGTACCAAACCCCGGGTAGAGAAATTTTGAAGACTGACAGTTTGGACAAACGGTCGGAGGCTGCTGGACTAAATTACAGTAATGGCAGAGTAATGTTGCTGCGTTTTTATGATAGGTCAGGGAGATGTCACAGTTACGGCATTTGGGCGTCCACCCACAATCGGGGCATAGAATGACGTTAGAATAACCACGCCGGTTTTGAAGCAGCAGAATCTGTTCATTTCGATCGAGTTTCTCGGCGATTTTTTCATTTAAAAGCCGGGAAATGGGATTTTCAAAATCACCGGTGGTTTTCCATTCGGCTTTCATGTCAATTATTTCAATGGTAGCGGAAGGAGCCTCAGAATATCGTTTTTTTAATTCCAATTTTTGAAATTTGCCGATGGCTGCATTGTAAAGACTTTCCAGGCTGGGAGTGGCCGAACCCATGACGACGACCGCCCGACACTCCACTGCCCGCATTAACGCCGCATCACGGGCATGATATCGGGGTTCCTGGTCACGTTGTTTAAACGATCCATCCTGTTCTTCGTCAATAATAATTAATCCCAGATGCTGAATCGGAAGAAGAACAGCGCTGCGGGCGCCAATAACTATGGGATAAAGACCGTCCCGGATTTTTTTCCAGAGTATATTCCGCTGGGTACCACTGAGATGACTGTGCCAGATGGCGATGGTGTCTTTAAATTCACCTCTGAACCGGCTGGCGAGATGAGTTGTAAGGGTTATTTCAGGAACCAAAACCAGTGCAGATTTATTCATTGCCAGCGTTTTTCGGATCAGCTTCAGATACACTTCTGTTTTTCCGCTGCCAGTGACGCCCTGAATTAAATATGGGGCAAAACGATCTAATCCGATATGTTGAGCGATTTCTTCGGTCACCAGGTTCTGCTCATCTGTAAGCAACACTGTTTTTTCTTTTAATAGGATGTCTTTCCAGAAGACATCATCCGAAATTTCCGTTTCATTGACGGTTATTAATTGTTTTTTAACCAGAGTTTTGATGGCGGATAGGGAAAATTTATTGAAATCCTGTTGGGAAATTGCCGGGTTTGTTTGCAGAAATTCAAGGATTTCCCACTGTCGGTTTGCATGTTTCTTTAGATTTTGGACATCTGGCCGGGTGGCAACGAAATTGTCCGCCAGCAGGATACGTTTTTGGGTGAGAGGCCGATGCTGGGGAGCACTGAACCGGGGCGCCTCATTGACCCTGTTCAATTTTTTCAGAATTTCAATACCACGCACAAGGGTTTCTTTATCAAACTGTCGCTTTAGACTTGATAGGGGAATCGAGTCGGCGGATGAGATTTTAGCAAATAGCTGCAGATATGGTTTCGGAATAGAATCGGTTCGGGGATCTATTATAAAAATCTGACGATGTTTCTGGATCTGGTATTCTGAGGGAATGGCGGCCGAAAGTGTTTTTCCCAGCGGGGCCAGATAATAGTTGGATAATTTGATTAAAAAGCGAAACAGGTCTTCCGGGATCAGGGGTTCCGGGTCGATAATTTCGATAATAGTTTTAAGTTTAATATTTTCCGGGGCTGCAATTCCGGTTTCGGCTACAAAGCCGATTGTCGGTGTATTTCTCAGTGGGGCAACGACGCGCTGGCCTGACAAGACAGGCAATTTATTTTCCGGATTTATACGATAAGTAAAAAGTTGTCGTAATGCAGAGGACGGAAAGGCAATATTTACCAGCAGATCAGACATAAGTATGAAAAATATACCGTACTTTTTGCCTTTTCACAAGTCTATATAGCTACGGACGAGTGGAAAGAAAAAATAAAGGCGAAACGAGACTGGTTTCGCCTTGTATATATTGGGTAGGAAAAATAATGGATTAAGCTTTAATAACCCAAAGTTTGATATTGGTGGTAATTTCGGAATGCAGTTTAATTGGAATTTCGAAAATTCCCAGTGATTTAATCGGCTCTTCAAGTATGATCTGACGTTTGTCAATATCATAACCCTTGTCTTTTAACTGCTGGGCAATTTCAATCGATGTAACCGCGCCAAACACCCGATCTTCTTCACCAACCTGGACCGGAACGGTCAACGAAACTGCCTGAAGTTTTTCGGCAAGTTCTCTGGACTGTTTCAGGGCACGGTCTTTTTTCTTGTCTTTCAGACGTGCCATTTCCTGAAATCGTTTAATACTATTTTTATCGGCTTTCAGAGCAAGACCTTTTGGGAAAAGAAAATTGCGGGCATATCCGTCTTTGACGTCAATCTGCTCACCGGCTTTTCCCAGGCCTTCAAAATCCTGAAGTAATATAATACGCACAATAGCCTCCTGTGTATATGTATGAATTAATTTTGTGTTACGTCGTAGGCGTAAGGTATCAACGCGATATTACGGGCGCGTTTGATTGCCTTGGTCAGCTCCCGCTGGTGTTTTGCACAAGTACCGGTAATCCGGCTAGGGATAATTTTACCCTGTTCTGTGATAAAACGACGCAGAGTCTTGTAGTTTTTATAGTCGATTTGTTCTCGGCGACTTTCACAGAATTTGCAAATCTTCTTCTTGTTTAATAACGCCATATCTTTTCCTTTCATTATGTATTGAAATCGAGAGGTCTGATCAGATTGGAACCGATCACACCTTAACTTTCAACATTTTAGTTAGTTTCATTTTCTTCGTCCGAACGTATTTCCGGCTTGCTGTCCAGTGCAACAGTCATATACGACAGAATTTCCGAACGTAATTTCATCCAGGCTTCCAGCTCAAGATTGATTTTCCGGGCTTCTGATTCGTATTGAATCAGGACATAACTGCCGTATTTCTGTTTGTCGATCGCATAAGCCAAACGACGCTTGCCCCACTCTTCAATAACAAGCACGTTACCACCCAAAGTTTCGATTTCTTTTTTAGTCGCTTCAATGGTATGGGTCAGCTTTTCCTGCTCATAATTGGGATGAACAATAAATAGATTTTCGTAATACCTCACAGGTTGAACTCCTTATGTTAATAATCGTTTTGTTACTACCTTAGCAGTGGGGCAATCACCAGCGATACCACTGTCATTAATTTAATTAAGATATTTAAAGACGGTCCGGCGGTATCCTTAAAAGGATCGCCCACGGTGTCGCCGGTGACGGCGGCCTTGTGAGCCTCACTGCCCTTGCCGCCCAGATTGCCTTCTTCAATATATTTTTTAGCGTTGTCCCAGGCGCCGCCGGAATTTGCCATAAAGATTGCCATCAAGACGCCGGTCACCGTCACGCCGGCCAGTAAACCACCAAGCATTTCCTTGTTAATAAATCCCAGAACCGGTGGAATAATAACGGCTAATGTACCTGGAAGTATCATTTTTTTAATCGCAGCAGATGTTGAAATATCGACGCATTTGGAATAATCCGCGCTGGCTAGTCCCTCCATTAGTCCTTTAATTTCCCGGAATTGGCGACGAACTTCTTTAATCATTTCATAGGCAGCTTCGCCAACGGCACGCATTGCCATACTGCTGAATAGGAACGGCAACATTCCGCCAATCAGAAGACCGGCAATAACAAAAGGATTGGTTAGGTTGATGGATGGAATATCGGCTGATATTTGAAAAGCAGCGAACAGGGCCAGGGCCGTCAACGCCGCCGAGCCAATTGCAAAACCTTTTCCAACGGCGGCAGTTGTATTTCCAACGGCATCCAGTTTGTCCGTGCGTTTGCGGACATCCCGGCCAAGCATGGACATTTCGGCAATACCACCGGCATTATCAGCGACGGGACCGTAGGCATCAATCGCTAACTGGATGCCGGTTGTTGACAGCATGCCAAGTGCGGCAATTGCAATGCCATAAAGACCGGCGACGCTGTAGGCAATCATGATTGCTCCGGAGATGAAAAGCGTGGGCAGCATTGTTGACAGCATACCCAGGCTCAAACCGGCGATGATATTTGTAGCGTGGCCGGTAAGCGATTGCTTGGCGATCCACTGGGTTGGTTTTTTGGATTCCGATGTATAGTGTTCAGTGATTATTCCAATCGCAAATCCGGCAATGAGCCCCGTCAATGTTGCCAGCCAAATATCAAATGCATCCAGGGTCAAACTACCCACAGAAACGGTTCCGGGTAAAAACAGTTTTGTTACTGGATATATCAGAAGGAGCATCAGGCCGTCCGCAACAAGGGTTCCCCGGTTCAATGCTTTCTGAGGATTGCCGCCTTCGCTGGTCTTTACCATGAACGTTCCGGCCAGAGAGCAGAGAATCCCCAAACCGGCAAGCGCCAACGGAAGAATAACCAGATTAAGTCCGAACAAGGTTCCGAGAACCATAGTACCAATAATTGATCCCACATAACTTTCAAAAAGATCGGCGCCCATACCGGCAACATCACCAACATTATCACCGACGTTATCGGCGATAGTCGCGGGATTACGGGGATCATCTTCGGGAATACCGGCTTCGACTTTTCCAACCAGATCGGCGCCGACATCAGCAGCTTTTGTATAAATTCCACCACCCACACGAGCGAACAGTGCGACGGAGCTGGCCCCAAAACTGAATCCGCTGAGTATCGGTAAAACTACATTGTTTAAACTGCTAATAGAACTGCCATATATCTTTACTAAAAATGCGAAAAGTGCAGCCAAGCCGATCAATCCCAGACCGACAACACTCATTCCCATCACGGAACCACTGGAAAATGCAACTTTCAAGGCTTCATTCAAGCTGGTTCTGGCGGCTTGGGTAGTTCGGACATTCGCCAATGTGGCAATCCGCATACCGACATAGCCGGCCAAACCGGAACAGATCGCACCGATAAGGAAAGACAACGCAACAAACCGATTCGCGCCACTGTTGGCAGTGAATAAAAGCACGGATACGGCTAGTAAGAATATCAGAAGAACTTTGTACTCCCGATATAAAAACGCCATCGCGCCATCACGAATATGCCTGGCAATTGTCTTCATGGTATCATTGCCGGCGTCCTGTTTTGAAACCCATAGGGATTTAAAAAAGGCAAAAATCAGCGCAATTATCCCGGTGAAAATTGTCAGATATACCCAGTTAATTGATACTTCCGGCATGCTCAGGCATCTCCTGTTTTTGTTTCGCGAAGATCAATGGTGTTATACCTATTCATGATACTATCTAAATCGGATGAAAAATATTCCAGAACAATTTTGGCGCTTAAGTCCAGGACTTTGTCAACAATGTTTCGCTCGGATTTGGTGAAGTCTTCCAGTACAAAGTCTTCAGCTGGAACACCATCGCCCTGCGGGCCAATCCCCAGCCGGAGGCGGGGAAAATTCTGTGTCTGGAGATAATCCGAAATGGATTTAATCCCGTTATGACCACCTGCGGAACCGCTCTTGCGCAGGCGAATTCGACCCAGAGGCAAATCAATATCATCGTAAACGACCAGCATTTTTTCCGGGGACAAGGTATAATTGTCAAGTAACTGGCGAGCGGCCACACCACTTTTATTCATATATGTAAGTGGTTTCGAATAACAAACGCCAACACTGCCGCCATTTAGCGGTACTGAGTCTTCACAGCAGAGAAAGGACTTTCCTCTTGAACGAAAGCGTCTCTGTTTTTCTCCAGTGATATGATCAACTACCATAAAACCAAAGTTATGTCGGTTATTTGCATATGCTGTTCCGGGGTTGCCAAGTCCCATAATTGCCTTTGTAATATTACCAGATGATTGCCGTTTTATTTTTGAAAAGAAACTGGTCATCAATTATCATTCTGGACTGTTAGTTTTTACCATCTGCATTTTCCTCGGCCTCTTCTTCGACTTCGACTTCTTCACCCTCATCTTCATCTTCATCAAGTTTCAAACCGGTCGCTTTTACAACGGAAACGATGGAACTTTTTGACGGTGTCAATATTTCAAAGTTCTCTGCCTTCAGATCGGACACTAAAATTGCATCACCGATATTCAGTTCACTGACATCGACGGTGAAATTATCAGGTATGTTTGTCGCTTTACACTTTACTTCAATTTCCCACAGATGCTGAGCCAGCACGCCGCCAAAATCACGGACACCAATGGCAGAACCTTCAACAATGATCGATACGTTGACAGTGATATCTTCTTTAAGCGTAATACCCATAAAGTCGGCATGGATGATTTCATCGGATACCGGATCGTGCTGGAGATCTTTAATAATACCGATATGTTTCTTATCACCCATATGCAATTCAATAATATGTGCATTGGAATGAATTATACTCCGTAATTCTATTAAATCGACGGATAATGGGGTGGGATTTTCCCGGTGAAAATAAAAAACAGCTGGAATTTTTCCCTCTTTTCGCAGTTGCTTGTTTACGCTTTTATGAATGTTCGTGCGTAATTCTGTGTTCAACTTATAGTTGGCCATTCGAATCTCCTTTATAGTTTAAAAATCAAAAAGTGAACTGATAGATTCTTCGTTATGTATTCGTTTAATTGCCTCGGCGAACATTGGTGAGGCGGAGACAATTTCGAGTTTTGGAAACATTCGTTCTTCCGGAATCGAAAGACTGTTGGTGACAATTATTTTGTCCACGGAGGATTCGGTTAGTCGACGAATACAGTCTCCTGAGAATAAACCATGAGTAGCCGCGACAGTAATTGTCTTGGCGCCGTTGTTTTTTAATAGTTCGGCTGCCTGTACGATTGTACCGCCCGTATCAATCATATCATCTATTAACAGGACGTGCTCCAGATGGCTTTCGCCGATGACGTTCATGACTTCGGCCTTGTTGGGTTGCGGTCGGCGTTTATCAATAATAGTCAGGGGCAGGCCGAGAATCTGAGCGTAGGAGCGGGCAAATTTGATTCCGCCAACATCAGGGACAACGATCGTGTATTGCTTGCCGGCAATTAATTTTTTCAGAGGTTCGATGAAAATTGTCTTTGCATATAGATGGTCGAATGGAATGTTTACAAATCCCTGAATCTGTGATGAATGAAGATCCATTGCGACGATCCGATCTGCACCGGCATTGACAATTTCATCCATAATCAGGCGGGAGGATATTGGTACCCGGGGCTGGTCTTTACGGTCCTGACGGGCATATCCGTAGTAGGGAACAACAGCAGTTATCCGCTTGGCAGAAGCGCGGCGGGCAGCGTCCAGAATCAACAATAGCTCCAGTATATTTTCGGCAGGAGGATTGGTGGGCTGGACGATAAATACATCGGCACCACGGATATTTTCTTCAAAACGTAACCAAATTTCACCGTCGCTGAAATTACTGATGGATATTTTGCCTGGGGTCAGACCCAAGATTTCGTTAATTTCCCGGGTCAGATTGGGATTTCCCCGTCCTGAAAATACTCGTGCGTTTATGTCCATAACTCCTTCTCAAAATATATACTTGCTCGGGGACTTGGATTCGAACCAAGATTGACGGCTCCAAAGGCCGCAGTCCTGCCATTGGACGATCCCCGAATTTATTGCGCTGTTTTTCTATTGAATGATGGGAAGAGATAAGAAGCTTGTATTGTCTATGAACAATTGCCGGGCAATTTCTGCCTCGTGCCTGTTTATAAATGTTCCAAACACAGTCGAACCGCTTCCCGACAAACCGGCATAAATGGCTCCCGTTTGCTGAAGACGGGATTTAATAGCGCCGATTTCTGGATATGCTGGAAAAACAACAGATTCAAATTGATTTTCAAACAACTCCCAGTGAATCCTGCCGGATTCAAATAGGTCCCGGAATTTATACCCAGTTTTTCGCTTTGTCAAGTTGAATTGTTGATAAGCCCAGGGAGTTGAGATAAGAATTGGCGGACAAATCAGCAGCAATGTAAAATTCTCCGGCAGATTCAAGGGCGTTAAAATATCGCCAATCCCCTCGGCTAGTTGGGTCCCTCCATGTAGATAAAATGCCACATCGGCCCCAATTTGACTGGCCATTCGAACCAGTTCCGATTGAGACATCTTGATATTCCAGTGCGTGTTGAGAAATTTTAATACCACTGCAGCGTTGGAACTACCGCCGCCAAGACCGGCCCCAACCGGAATTCGCTTCCGCAATTGGATGTGCCAATCCTTGGAATCCGGAACCAAAGATTTCATTTTTTGATAGGCAATACTGCAAAGGTTGCGGGAATCACAGGGGATTGTATTGTCGTTACAGGACAGTGAAAAACTATTAGCCTCAGTGAATGTCAATGTGTCATGTAAGTCAATTTCCTGGAAAAGTGAACTGAGTGAGTGGTATCCATTTTCTAACCGGCCCGTAATTCTCAGGCAAAGATTGATTTTCGCATTTGATTGGACAGTGTAGGATGAATTAGGCATGTTTTTTTCGAAGGATTGGAAGATATATTTTCCAGATAATAACTCCCAGTATCATGATGATCAATACAGCATTTACAATTGTGGAGTATTGGGCAAGTGTCTGCTTTACGATCTCCCAATTTGCGCCCAACAGCATACCGGAATGAAAGATAAGACTGTTCCAGATAAGTATACCAACACCTGTCAATAACGATGCCTTAATAATCGATATATCCATAATGCCGGCCGTCGCCGATAGAAACAGGCGGCTTCCTGGAATAATTCGACCGATAACGAGCGACCAGGTTTCATGTCGCTGGAAAAGGGTTTTATATTTAATGGTTTTTTCCCGGGATATCCGAAAGGGCAATTTTTTATATAAATCTCGTCCCCAGTAGCGGCTTAGTAAAAATATAAATGTGAATCCGGTAAAAGATCCCAACACCGTTATCAGAAATGCCGGTGTGGGAAACAGAGAACCTCTTCCGCTTAGGTAAGCCGCAAAAATCAACACGGCGTCACCAGGCACAAAAGGAACAGTATTTTCCAAAAAAATCAATATGAATAGTGCTGTATAAATAAAAAGAATGTTATAGGAAAGAAGATTCTCTAGAATTGTGTCCATTAGAATCCAATCAACGCAGTAGCAAGAACTGCAATACCTTCTTCACGTCCGGTAAAACCCATTTTTTCAGTGGTGGTCGCTTTTATTGATATAGCCTCGCCCGGGATTTTAAGCACAGGGGCTAGGACATTTCGCATTTCTGCAATATAAGGACTTATTTTGGGTGTCTGAGCGATCACTGTTATATCGACATTGCCAATGTAATAGTGTTTATCTTCAATCAGCGTTACAACTTTTTCGAGCAGGATTTTACTGGATATATTGGTGTATTGCGGGTCGTTGTCAGGAAAGTGGGACCCGATATCACCGAGACCCGCCGCCCCAAGCAGAGCATCCATTATGGCATGGATAACGACATCGGCATCGGAGTGGCCCATCAGACCTTTTTCAAACGGGATACCAATTCCTCCGAGAATTAACGGGCGGCCACTAATAAAAGCATGAGCATCTATTCCGTGACCAATACGTACATTGAACCGCTTCATAACGTTTCCTTTTCAAGAAGGGTTTGGGCGATTAATAAATCATCAGGACCAGTGATTTTAATATTCCATGAGATGCTTTCAACTACCGCAATATTACCGCCAATTGCTTCGACAAAGTCGGCATCGTCTGTCGCAGTCAGTCTGTTTTTCCGGGCATGATCGTAGGCGTGTTTAATGACCGTTTTCCGAAACGTCTGCGGGGTCTGTGCCTGCCAGATTGTGTTCCGGTCAAGGGTGCGAATAATAGTTCCGGCGGACACCTCTTTCAAAGTATTAATCGATCGGGCTGCAATGATAGCGCCGTCGTATTTCTTGCAAAGATCGATGCTTTTTTGGATTAGATCGGGATGGACCAGTGGTCTAACCCCATCATGGATACATACGATTGAAGCATCAGTGTTAACCGCGTTTAGACCGTTCACCACCGATTCCTGGCGTTGTTTTCCACCCACAACCAGAGTAATTGGAATTGAAACCGACGACGGGATGGAATCACGTAGGGACGCTGAATCAATATATTTCAACGGACAGACAACGATAATCTCGATTATGGACGGAAGGTTTAAAAATCGTTGGATGGAATGGAATAAAACAGTGTGATTTCCCAAACCCAGAAACTGTTTTGGAGTGCTTAAATTCATCCGGGTCCCACTCCCGGCCGCCACAATGATTACGCTAACTGTTTTCA
>Ga0268277_1000806_pt1 | contig 23956 bp, 23 predicted proteins | sample saktaG_5_FD_190132 | JGI IMG/M metagenome (GOLD analysis project Ga0268277, IMG submission 190132) | Saline water microbial communities from Sakinaw Lake, British Columbia, Canada - sak_2010_1_5_50m | ecosystem: Environmental > Aquatic > Non-marine Saline and Alkaline > Saline ...
TAAAAAAGATTAGAAGCATCTATAAAAACAAAAGTTCTCATAATCATTCCAACCGTTTTTCTATTAAAATTAATAACTAATATAAGTGTACTTCATTTTCAACCTTTTTGCGACCTAAATTTTATTTCTCAATTAATTTTTGATCTTTTTATTTGATTTATCTTCTATTACTCCTCCAAAGATTATGCCACCACAAGCTTGGTTTTTGTTTACTAATTTCTTTAGCAATTTGCCGAGTTATTTGATTATATATTATTTTTAGATAAGATTTTTTATCTAACCACCTTTTTGCTTCTTTATTCCCCATCCACTCATATTCTCTTAAAAGTAAAATCTGATCTAAAAGATCAGCATCTTTAGCTACTTTTGCTTCTAAACTCTTTCTTTCATCATATTCTTTACTTAAATCCAATAACTCTTTGGAATGAGGCATTTTCCCTAACTGCTCTCTCCTAATCTCATCTTCAAAAACTTTTATATATTTTTTGTGTACCCAATTTTGATCACCTGCTCGTGATTCTTCAATATCATGAATCAAGCACATTTTTATAACTTTATCAGGATCAGCTCCAATTTCTTTAGCCAAAAAGTAACCAATAATTGTAGACCTAAAAGAGTGAGAAGCAATATTATCAGATAAATCATCGGTTAAAAGATTTTGCCTATGTGATCTGGCAATTTTCCGCAAAGTTCCAATTTCAAAAAAGAACGAGGTTAATTCTTTAATTTTACCTAAATCTTTGTTTTTAGTTTTTTTCTTTACCATAATTTTTAAATTTTATTTTTTAACTTGTCCTGAGCAATTCGGCCCTGAGCTCACTGCCGAAGGGTTTATCGAAGGATTAATTTTCCGGTAATGAAAGGATTATAGAAAAGTAATAGCGACTTATTAATCCACCCGCCAAACTTTTATTAATTCTATCTATTATTTTTAAAGATAATGGCGGATTGAATAATGAGCCCCAAGATGTTTCCCCTAAATCTGGTTTTGTTATCATTAAAATACTCCTAGTGACAATGCCTGAAAGTAATGGTGTAATTATAAAAAACATCAAAGCAAATACCAATAATCCCTTTTTCCAATTGAATAATTTCGTAAAGTAAGTAACAGCAAAAAAGATTAGATAAGAGACTATAATAAATAAAAGTATACGTAAAACAGAAGTGTCTATAAACAAAAAATCATTCATTCCTAAATAAATCAGCACAAAAAGAAATGCTAATAATTCATAAATCAGGAAAGTCTTAAATACATTAGAAAATTCAGCTTTTTGATTTAATTTCTTAGATAAAGCGAAGAAAACTCCTAATTTTACGATAAATACGAGAATAAGAACTACTATACTAATAATAATTAAATTAGTCATAAATTTTTATTTTTAATTAATTTTTCGACTTTTTGGTTATTTAATTATTTATATCTTTCTGATAGATCATTCAATAATTCAATTATGGGCGTTCGCCAATCCTGCCTGAGTTGAGTTCTGATAAATTTAATTAATCTTCTATCCACAACGGAAAGTTTTTGTTTTTCTAATTGTTTAACTTTACCTAAAATTTCATAATCCTGATTCGTGGATAAAACATAGTCTTTTTCCTCTTTTGAAATAATTCCGAACCTTTTAGCTAACTTCATTTTCCTTTGAGCTAAAATTTCTTGATATTCTTCATCAAATTCTAAAGCTTTTCTTAATTTACTGTCTTTCAATCCTTTTCTAATATAATAATCTTCGATTTGCTGAAGTGATTTTTTCATAATTTTATTTCTCAATTAATTTTTCAAATTTTGAATCTATTGCTGTTTAATAACAAATTTACAGGTTTTATCTAAAATTTTCTTAAAATCTTTATTTTTCTCCCATTCTTTTAACATAAAATTCCTTATTTTCTTATGCTCTGGATAACCATTATCCGGGCCTAATCTTAAATCTAAGAAATTAGAGTTCAATAAGACCGTTGTTGCCTCTTTAATATTCCATATTTGCTTCCAATTTAATTTATATTTTTCACATTCTTTCCAAAAATAAAAATGAAAGACAAAATGAAATAGTTCATGCATTGCAGTTCCTGCTACCACAAATTTGTTTGAATCTATATTAACCGCAAACCATTCATTATTTTTCTTTATGCTATAACCAAATCTACCGGCAGTGGAAAATACACCTTTTATTAAGTTGCACGGAAAAGGATTGCCAAAAACATCCTTAATTCTCTTAAAAAATTCCTTTTCTATTTTATCCCAATATTTTTGAGAATCCTTTTTAATTTCTTCTAATTTACTCTTATTTTTAGGAGAATAAAAATCAGAAATCTCTTTTTTAATAAAATTTCTTCTTTCTTTTACAGAAAGTTTCAGAAGTTTTTCATAACGCTCGCTTCGTTTTTTGTGACCAGAATGAAGCTTTTCTTTATAAGAATGCATTCCAATTAAGTGATTTTCTATATCCAATTTTTGATCAATAACAAATTTTACATGAGGAGATTTCATTTTTTTCATATTCTATTCATTAATTAATTTTTGACGTTTTGATTAGATTTTTCAGACATTCTAATATATTTAATTAAAAACTATATTCCCAATATGGCTGCCACTTAAATGGTATGCTTAAACATTCTTCAAGGTTTTTACCACTAATTAATGTATCTAAACCAAATTGAGTAGCCCGATGACCAACAATTAAGACTATTTTGTCGGGATATTTCTCTTTTAATTCTTGGTAAAAGTCGTGGATTCTTTGTATTGCTTGCTCATAACTTTCTCCATTAGGAAAAGGCTCTTTTATTCTTTCTTTTTTCATTGGACCAACTATTTCGCTTGGTTTACCATTAAAATCCCCATAATTAAGTTCCCGTAATCTTTTATCAATAACAATAGGAATCTTATCTCCGAAAGCTATCTTCACAGTATCAACTGCTCTTTTTAAATCAGAACAACAAATCAAATCTATCTTAATATCTTTAAATCTTTCTCGCAACTCTTTAGCTTGCTGGATACCAAGTTTAGATAATTCAACATCTTTCCAACCAGAAGCTATTTCTGCTTCGTTGTCTTTTGATGTCGCATGAGCTACAAAGTAAATTTTCATAAATCCTTTTCAATTAATTTTTGATGTTTTACTAATTTGACCGCCTTCATGGTTTGTGGTATTATCTTGTACAAATAGTATCTTGACATTTTAAAACTTGATGAAAAAAAGAGGGGGTAAAAATCAATGAAAAGATTTCTTTCTAATAGATTAACAATTGTAGAAATTGTCATTCTTGTATATCTTATCGTGTCTTACATTTGTGTGATTGCCTCTGCGTTTCTCTTAAAAATACCAACAGAATTGATAATTATTAGCATAAGGGGTTTAAACTTAACCTTATGCCTACTTATTATAACATTATTTGTTTTCAAAATCTTTGATCACAAACACAATTGATAGATTAAAATATTCCAAAATCTGGTGAAAAAAAGGAGGAAAAATAAATGAAAATCTCTCTTTCTGATGCTGCCCAAAAAATTCTTTCCCGCATATTGGCAATTTTAGGAGCTGCCTTTGTAATTTCTCTTGCAATATCTTATATCTGCGCAGCAAGTTTTATGTTTTTTCCAACAAAAATATTGACATTCAAAAATATCAGTTTAAGTAGTTTGAATTTAAGTATGTATTTAGCTATTCCAGTCTTTGCCCTTTTCATAATACTTTATCATCAACGAAAATAATAAATCTCACTATCACCGCCCGAGACTAACCATGGTCTCGGGCATTTTATTTCTCAATTAATTTTTAATTAATATACCCTAATAAGCACAAATTATTGGTTCTATTCCCAATTCTTCTCTTATCCATTCTTTTACATCATATATATCCCCAATCTCATCAATTAATCCATTATCTTTAGCTGCTTGACCTAACATTGTTGATCCATCAGCTAATTCTCGAACTTTTTCAATATCTAAATTTCTGTTTTCAGCAACTTTTCTTACAAAGATATCATGTAATATGACTATATCTCTCATAAAGAGTTCTTCTTCTTCAGTTGTTAATTCCTTATCTGGATCTCCTGCATCTTTAAACTTACCAGAAGATAATTGTTGATAAATTAGACCTTCTTCCTTGTTTTGCTCAGAATAATCTAGATAGGACATTGTAACTCCAATACTTCCAATATCTGACGCTTCACTAGCATATATTTTATCTGCTCCTGTTGCTATAAGATAAGCTCCAGAAGCGGCGCCTTCTCTTATTAAAGCTATAACCGGTTTTTTCATTCCTTTTAAAGCATTTGATATTTCTTCTGAAGCTACAGGATATCCCCCATAAGAATCAATTTCCACAATTAATGCTTCCATATATTCATCATCTTCAATTGCATCAATATATTTAACTATTTCTTCTGATGAAACCACATCTAAATCTTCAGATTCTTCTGAAGAATATGAATAAGTAATAATATCTCCATGAATACTAATTAACGCCACATTACTATCCCATGGACATTCAACTAATGGAGATTCATCAAAAGAATATGCATCTGTGAAATAATACATATATTGGTCATACCAATACATCATTAAAGTTAAAACTAAACCAACTAAAAGAATAATTTTAAAAACCTGTATTATTTTTTCTTTCATAATTTTTAATTAATTTTTGATCTTTTGATTAAATTTACAAGATTTAACCTCTAGGCTTTTCTGTTTTTTCAATTATTGCAATATAAGGGGAATTTTCAGAGTCAATAAATTTTTTAACCTTCCAACCAGTATCTTTGAGAATCTCCTGCATCTCTTTTTTTGAAACTAATAAATAATCAAACCAATCCCCAATATATTCTTTAAACCTAATTCTAATTCTTAGTTGTCCTGACATTCTGCCTCTTTTTTTATTAAGTTTATGATACTGAAGATGAACAGATCTACCGACTTTTTTATATGGATCATTACTTCCTGCAATTATCAAAGCATTTTCTGCAGTAATTTTGTAAAGTGTTTTTAATAATTTCTTTGCTTTTTTAAAACTACCAAATAACCCAAAATTATTACCAAACATAATTATAGTATTAAAAAAGTTTGGCTTAAATTTATAAATTTCATCTATGGACATAACTCTTGCCTTCTTTACGCCTCTTTTTTTACAAACTTTTATAGACAAAGGAGAGTTATCTATGGCAATTACATCCAATCTTCTTTTTTGAAGATAAAGTGAAACCCTGCCAGCTCCAGCACCAACATCTAAAACCTTCCCTTTAACAAATTTAATAGCTTCTTTTTCATATCTTGACCAACTTTTAAAATCCTCAAAATATGCAGGTGCACCACCAGATAATCCCACAAAACCGTCATCTCTTTCAACAACTTCGTATGACTCTTTTCCGTTTAAATAGGCCCAAACTTGTTGACCGTAAGCATCTTTTTCTAATTTCATAATTTTATTTTCAATTAATTTTTGACCTTTTGGTTAAATTTTTAAGCTTCATCTTTGTTCTTTATCTTATCTAATTCTTTTTTTAAAATTGCAAATTGCTCATTAGTAATTTTTATCAATCCACCCGGTGCTTGAAATTGTTTTATTCCTAATTTTTTTAATTGGGAGATTAGTATTCCGTATTCACTTTTTACTCTTTTGTTTATATCTACTCTTACTCCCCAATTAAACTCTTTTCCTCTGGTGATATAATTTCTCTCTAAATCTTCACCTTTTTGATTGTCAGCGATTTGACCATAAGCATAAATCGCTTTAACTCCAATTTGGTTGTTTTCTTTACAACCAGTTTCATAAAGAAAAAACCCATTACATTCCCTAAATTTTTCCGCTTGCTTTGGATAATTTATTGAAAAAGAAATTACTCCCCCTTTATCTTTTTCAGGATAACGGTCAGCTCTTGGTCCCCACATTGTTTTGATATAATAATTCATTTTTTAAAAATTGACTTAAATTCTATTTCTCAATTAATTTTTGACTCTCTGGTTAGATTTATAAATGGTCTTTTCTTTTTCCTTTAATAATGACGCCAGAATAAAATTAACTTTTGATGCATTATTATCTTGAATAGTATAAATTCCAGCATTGTACATAGCATGATATCCAAAAATAGTATTTGGTATAACTTTAACATCAAAAGTCTTACATAAACCGTTTAATCTGACTAATTCTTGATAATCATTATCATTAGAAACAACACTTGCACTACCTTTTGACTTAATTGTTTTCAATATTTCTGGATTGATTTTGTCTAACAAAATATTAATTTTGTTTTGAACAGTTATATTCAGACTTTCATTATTTCCTTTCCCCCTATTGCATAACATACAAAGGGTGTGCAAGTTTTTTAAATCATCTGAGCCCTCTTTGGAATAAGGTTTGAAGTGATCAGCTTCTAATTTTACTACCGCATCAATTTGTAGTTCAGGGTACAATGCTGGGGATTTACCACAAGATTGACATGTAAAGTTGTCTCTTTTCAATACTTCTAATCTTTTTTTTGCTGATATAGCTTTCCGTTTTTTCATAATTATTCCTTAATTAATTTTTGACCTTTTGGTTAAAAATAAAATATCTAAGCATTTAAGGAGAACTGTTCTCCTTTATTAAGTATTATACCCAATGTTCTTTGAGATATGAGAAAAGTAACTTCTGTAATTCTGCTTTGTTAATCAGGCGAACATTGTTGGTTTTAGCTAAAGCCATAGCTTCCTGAGTAAAATTTGAGGAAGTAATTACAATGGTACCATTACAATTATAATGATTTCTTGCCGCTACTACCTCTTGTACGGCTTTATTTCCCACATTGCCAATATATTTTTTTGCCTGAATTACAATTCTTTCTAACCCTCTATTAATAACAAGATCTCCGCCTTGATCTTTTGAATGTCCAATATGTTCCACTTTATAACCTATTGATTCAAATAATCTATAAATAAGTCTTTCAAAATCAGTTCCGCTTAAATTAGTAAATAATTGAGGTTTTTCACTGATACTCTCAGCCGTAACTTTTTGTTCTTTTTGATCAATTAAATATTCTAATATAAAAGTTATGTCGTCAAATTCTATATCAACTCCGTTCTTGATAAGAATTTGCTGCAAATCATCTAAACGATTTGGATCAAAAATATAATTTCTATATTTCCATCCCCTTTTGGTTTCTGAGCCAAAACGACTAATAAAATTATTAAGATATTCCATTTGATTACTATTTTTAATATCTTTTAATATTTTAAATTTTCGCTCTAAAAATCTTTCTTCCTTCTTTTTTTCTTTTACTTTATTAAAATGTTTATTCAATAATATGAATCCAATAATTGCGATAATTATTATTATTCCATAAATAAACCAATTCCAAAATTTAGCCTTGTCTGTAAAATATAAAAGTGCCATATAAAAAATCAATAAAGTTCCTACAACTTCAATAATATCTAATATAAGATCTAGAAAGCTATCTTGTTTATATCTTCTAGGCATGTTTTTTTGTTAATATTTCTCAATTAATTTTTCGACTTTTAATTTATTTTACCACCTATCCTCACCATTCATTAAATTGTTGTATTAGTTTTTGACATGTTTTTTAAAACGTGGATGTTCCATCATTTCTAATTTAAGTCTATTATTTTCATTCACTAATTGCTTAAATCTTGTATTAAAATTATCCACCAATTGAAAGACCTGATATTGCTGATTTACTCCATAAAATAAATCCATCAAACCCAATGCGATATTGGCAATAAACCACAGGTCATTTTTGACTTTATACTCGTCATCAAAATCAAAGAATGGAGTATGAAATCCTGGATTGTCTATTGATCTCATTTCAAAATTCTGAGATGTATAAACAATATTCGAATGAGCTACCGATTTATTAATAAGTTCTTTTAGTTTTTTTAGCTCGTCTGATTTGATTTTGAAATTCTGATCAAGCCATTTATTTCTTGCCTTTTCTAGTTTCTCAGAAATATTTAAAATACCATCTGCGTCAGTCTCGCAAAACTTATCTCTATCTCCATGAGCCATAGCATATGCTCCCCAAGCTCCAGCCTCCAATACTTGCCTCAGATTTAACCCGGATTGAATATGATGAAGTCGAACAGCTGAAAATAAGGCGAGCGTATGATGTTTTCTCACCTGCGAAAGAAAAGCTACAAAAATAAACTTACTCGGGTCGTCAATTGATTTTACAAAGTTATTCAGAAAAAAGTTGAATTCCGACGCATTAATAAAATATGCGCCATAGCGTTCTGCCCCGATAAGCACCATCTCCCGTTCGCTTTCTATAAGATCTCCGATTGTTGATTGCTTGAATTCCATAATTATTTAGATTTTTTCATTTTTAGATTCCATAAATCTCTCCTAATTTTTTTATTGATTAAGTGATTAAAAATAAATTAATGAAATAATTATCCAAGTTAAACCACTTAAGAATAAAAGAATAAAAAATATTCTTCTTTTAAGAATTTGATAAGCGTATAAAAGATTCAGAATAAAAAGCGTCAAAATAAACGGAACGATTTGTATAATACTTTTAACTTCGGAAAGATAATTCTTTGGAAAAACCAAGATACTGGCAAGAAGTAAAATCCAAACAAATTCTGACATAAATACCCACAATCTTTCTTTTCCAAATCTTCTTGTAAAGAATCCAGAAAGTGCTTCAAAAAAGAAATTAATCAAAAATATAATTCCCAATCTTGTATATGTGATATAGAAAAGAGTTTCCTTTGGAAATGCCTCATATAAAAACTTAAATAAAGAGAAAATAAAAACGAATATAAATGTTGATACTATCATTCCATTCACCACTACACGTACCTTAGTTTCTGGCTTTTTCTCAATTAAATATATCCAAAGAGATATCAATAAATAACTTATTAAAAACGCAAAAATAATCAGTAGGGTTGCTTGCAGCATTCGAAGCGAATCATATTCTAGATTATCAATCTGTAAAAATAGAGCTGCAACTAGACCAATAAAAGCCGTTACCTCTATTACCCATTTCTTCTTGTCATAAAATTCTTCTAATTCGCCTTTATTTTGTTGTTCTATTATCATGTCTTTTATTCCATAATTTTTTGTTGGTCAGTTAATCATCTTAAAAAGCCAAAAATTAAATATGCCAAAATACATGCAGCAACAATTGCGACTACTCTTCCATAAAGATTTTTCAATATGTCTGAAAAAAATTTAAAAAGCAAAGAACAAATCCATGATATGGGCGACACAATAAAACGTAGAATAAAATTTATTATGACTTCAAAAATATTCATAATTTTATTTAAACACAATATCGCACTCACTATTTTCTTCGCATTCAAAAGCAATAGTTATCTCTTTTATTAAACCGCCTGGTCTCCAAGAAGATAAAAAGGTATGGAATAAAATGCTTTCTTTAGAATCTAATTCAGTTAGCCAATCAACAAATAATGGTTGCTTACTTTCTGAATAAGGGATGCTCTCTATAAAAGGGATTTCGCGCATGTCATAAAGCAACTGTGTAGTATCAGAGGTCGGCATAGGTAAACTTTTATTTCGTAAAATATGCCCCCCTTTATAATTTAAAGTAAAATAAATACTGTCATAAACTGTTAGTGGTTTTCCATTATCAACAGAAACGTCAATAAAGATATACGCCCTTCTAAATTTTCCAGTAAGTGAAAGATTTTTACTTACTTCTCCTATTCTTTCATAATCTTTTGTAACAAAACTTATTTGATCTTGAATTAAGGTTACTTTTTTGCTGAATGACTTATATGCTTCATAATCAGGAAATCCAAGTGGTTTAGGTAAACCCTGTTCAATTGTAATTGATATGACTATAAGAATTATCGCCAGTAAAAATAAAAATAAAGTAATCCCAAAATTTGCTTTATTACTTAAAATACTCATGGTTTTATTTTTTTAAATTTTTGATAAATATTTTCATAAAATTCGGTTGGTAAAAATATTAAAACGATATTAATTGTAGAAAGAAGTATAATCCAAGTATTTAAAAATTTCATATCAAAATTGTAAAAAAATTCCCCCTTGAATACATACGAAAACCATAATGGTAATTTATCTTTTATAGTTTCCCACATAAGAGAAAAGGTACCCAAGATGACAAGGAAAAATACATTAGATAATAAAAAATCTCTTATCGGAATTAATTTATGTGCAATAGAATAAAATAAAGATAACCATAGTATTTGAGCAGTTAAGGCTCGTAGATATAAATTTGCACCCCCGCTTTCATTTATATTCTTTAAATATGCCCTATTACTCTCTCTAATAAATCTCAACAATTCTTGGAAACTTTTTATCTTTTTGTTAACCAACATTTATTTTCCAATTAATTTTTCGACTTTTTGGTTGAATTTTTAAGCTTCATCTTTGTTCTTTATCTTATCTAATTCTTTCTTCAGAATTTCAAATTGCTTATCAGTGATTTTTATCAATCCACCTGGCGCTTGAAATTGTTTTATTCCTAATTTTCTTAATTTGGAGATTGGTATTCCGTCTTCACTTTTTACTCTTTTGTTTATATCTACTCTTAGTCCCCAACTAAACTCTTTTCCTCTAGTAATATAATTTCTCTCTAAATCTTCTCCTTTTTGATTATCAACGATTTGACCATAAGCATAAATCGCTTTAGCTCCAATTTGACCATCTTCCTCACAAGCAGTTTCGTAAAGGAAGAATCCGTCGCATTCTTTGAATTTTTCCGCTTGCTTTGGATAATTTATTGAAAAAGAGATTATTCCTCCTTTATCTTTTTCAGGATAACAATCAGCCTGCGGTCCCCACATTGTTTTAATATAATAATTCATATTTTATTTTTTGTTTTTGACTTTTTCGTTATATTATAAATAAATTCTAATCTCTTTTATAATATCTGCTTCTCAAATGCTTGACGGACTAATCCCATAACATAAGGTATATCCTCAATCTTTGAGAGACCAACTTCGACATCACCATTGCCCCAGCGACCAAGCGCTGATACATCTTTACAAATCTTCCTTGAATCATGAATTTCCGAAAATGTAATATTTAACGAAAGACGTAGTTGTTTTGCCTGAGGAACAACATCCACAAAATTAGTTTCCGCTTTATAAGCAACGTACAACTTTAGGAATGATTCAGTCACACATGAATCAAGTTCCAGTACTTGCTTACGAAATTCTTCAAATAAACTTCGTATGGGTTCAGTAGCAAGATAAGGATGATTATTTATACTATATTCTGTTATTTCTGTCTTTGGTTTGTATACCTCCAAAATACTACGTTCCACGACAGGAATAGGCCAAACTTTAGCCATCTGTTCTGATAGTGTATCAGCTCGATTTAATATATCTTCTTCTGTCCAATCTTTTTTGTTGGCAATTTCTTTATTTAACCGTAATGGACTCTCTGCAAAACCTCCTTTCATATTTCGTTTTTCCATAAAAGGCCTATCACTATACTCAGAGTTATATCCAGTCAAAGTAAGGTTTCCTAATGTATGCAGATAAGTATTTTGAATACGCTCCCATTCATGCCCAAGCTCCGCTTTCCATTCATCTGATAAATTCTCATTCTGTGGCATAATGTGCTCAATAGTGAATTCAACCACAGGTACACGCTCTTTTCTTTCATAATTTTCCAATCGGCGTAACCAATAACTTCTACTACGAAAGTTATAAATATCCTTTATTTTAACTTCCCTCTTAAATTCTTCGTTATCCGGAAAACGCCTATAGGATGGAAGAAGTAAAAAACTTGCTTGGACACTCTCTAAATATCGATCTTTTTTTAAATTACGGGAAAAATTACCGAAAGTTTTATTCATTGAATTGGTTGGTATGCTACATATGGCACGTCTGAACACATAACTTTCTATAAGACGCACAATTTTTAACAACTCGTCCACGGAAAGAATTTGTTTGTCATAATCAGAATAAAGCTCCAATAAAAATGGGAATGCAACATCAACTTTTAATTCTCGAAGATCATGAAAGGCCATTTTTAATTCCAAATCAGTTTCAGTATCAATGGCCATGGCGTAATAATATCTAGAAAAAGTTCGAATATCTGAAACAAGAACTTCAACACCTTCATCTTTTTTAGAATATGCATACTGTTTAAATCCTTCGTATACTTCACGCTCTTTTGGAATAACGCCAGTCTTCACAGTAAGATAATGTCGTATAAAACTATCAAAATATAAGGCGTAACCCTTCTGACCAAAATCTATCTCCATCGGTCGCCAATATTGATTATATAATTTAGATTGAAGGTCAGGTTTTAATCCCATTAGAATATAATTGCGGATTAAATCTGCCTGACTTAGTTCAAGTCCAGTCGAATTTAAACTTTCAAAAATGAGCTGAGGATTATCCTGATCACGATTAAGTGAGATATCTACAATAATAAGTTTTGCTAACCCCATACATACCGACGCAAGATTATCTTTTTCTTCAGTAATCTTATCAATAAAAAATTCAAAGTTTTCCTTAATTCGTACAGAAAAATTTTGTGGATCAGGGCTATTGTCGAGCAATGCTGTTAACGACACCTTATCAGTTTGAGATAAAATAAGTTTATATCTATTTTCTCCTTCCTCGCGCGGATCTATAAGAAAATAATCACGAAGTTTTTTTGCTGAAAATCCTTCTATAGGCTCACTACTTCCCAAAACGCGAGCAAGGGCCTCAATTAATAAAGTTATCGTGGTAAGTCTTTGTTGACCATCAATCACTAGCAACTGCGACTGATTCGCCACAGAATAAAGATCTTTTTGTACATAAACAATAGAGCCGATAAAATGTCCAGTAATTTCTTCGTTATTTCCAGTACGCAAAATATCCTCCCATAACTGTAAACACTCTTTCTCGCCCCAACTATATGTGCGTTGATAAATAGGAATAACAAATTGTGGTGACTTTTTTAAAAAATCAATTAATTTTATTTCGATTGCCTTCATGATTTTATTTTTAAATTAATTTTTAACCTTTTAATGTTATAAAGATTCTTTCAATTTTACTCTTTTAATTGTTTATTCAATAAAAACCAGTAACCGAAAAGACTCCGTTCATTATTTTTATATGTAGAAAATTCTTCTTTCATCAACGACCAAAAATTCCGATTATGTTTAGCCACAACCAAATGACAAAGTTCATGATAAATTACATAAGCCACTAGATTATCTGGAATAAACATTAATAATTTATTTAAAGAAATTCTTCCGTCTTGACTACAACTTCCCCACCTTGTCTTCATATAACGAAATTTAACTATAGTAGGTTGCACCTTTAGTTTTTGAGAATATTTATACACTAAATTTTCAACGAGAGTGATAAATTGACTATCTTTTCTAACAAACAATTTATTATCCTGAAACTCTTGTTTAATTTCGTTAACAAATTGCAATTTTTTATCAATCCACGGTTGATGTTTTTTAATAATCAAATCCGCGTTAAGATTGCCATCTCGAGGCAAAATTAAAACAAGACTACCTGTTTTCAATTCAAGCCTTGGATATTTTACTTTTCTCTTAATTACTAATACTCTTTGCGTTTCCATAGTTTTGAAGAATTTCAACAATTTTTTTATGCAAATTGTCCATTTGTTTTAAAGAAATTCCATAATCCCGTTTCAAATCCACTGCATATTCTCGACTTTTCCTTAAAACATTTTGACGTAAAGCCCGATTTTCCTGCCATTCCTCAATCATCAAAATATCTTTTATTTTATCTATTAATCTTTTCGTTAAATTTATTAAGGTTTTATTATCTTTAATTTCTAATTCCTCTTTTAAAATTAAAGATAATCCAAATTCAAAAGGAGTAAGTTTTAATTCTTCTCTTGTATTCTCTTGCTTTTCAATATGATAAATAATTTTTCTTTCCTCATCAATTAGTTCTTCATAATCAATAAGTCTTCTTCGCCATTTTCTTATCAATTCCTCAACTGTTTCAGCAATAGAGCGATAAACTGGATTATGGCCTTGATGTACCAAAATCAAGCGCTCCAAACTGAATAAAATATTAATTGCTTTTTCCTCTTTTTTTAATTGAGCCTTCTCAATTTTCTTCAAATAGTCCAAACCAATAATATCTTGACGAGAACCACACTCTAATTCTTTTATAATTGTGGCTTTATGAATTGTTTTTATCGTTTCTCTAAAATAATGTTCGATTTTTGATTTTTTCCCTTCATCCATTTTAAGCTTCAAATAATATTCATAAACAGCTGTTAACCACTGAAACTCGTTTAAATAATCAAGTTTTCTTTCAAAAGAACCAAGGACTTCAAAAATTTTTCTAATTTGTTTATAAGTTTCAATAAATACTCTTTCATTTTCTTCGTCTCTCAATTTATCAACCGCGGCAATTAAATTTTCTCTTTCAATCTCAAAATCAATGTCAGAAAACATATTTTTTAAACTATCAATAAGTTCTTTGAAAATTTTAAAAAGTGTATCAAAATCAACAAACAAATCGCCAATTTTCTCTTTATAATATTCACCAAGCGCTGTTTTAAACTCCTTTAAAATACCAACATAATCAATAATCAAACCGGCGCCTTTAACATCTTCGAATGGTCTATTAACTCGAGCAATGGCTTGGAGCAATCGATGTTTTTTCAAAAAACGATCTAAATACATTGTTTGTAAAATTGGCGCATCAAAACCAGTAATTAACATATCCATTACAATTAAAATCTTTGGATTTTCTTGATTTTTATAATGGTCAACGATCTTTCTTACTACCTGCTCATCATCTGATGTTTCTTTATAACGATTACGCCATTCTCCATAAAAATCCTTCAAAATTCCTCTATCACTTTGATTAAAAGTCATTACTACTTCTGAATACTCTGGCGGTAAATATTGGTCTAAATATTTTTTATATAAGACGCAAGCTTTCCTACTTCCTGCCACTACCATCGCTTTAAACCTGCCATCCAAATGTTCCTTAAAATGTTTAGCAATATCTACTGCAATTATATTAATTCGCTGCTCATTTTCTAAAAAAACATTGACTTTATTTAGCCGCTGTTTAATTACTTCCTTAATCTTCTCTTTCTCTATTTCATCTAAATCTTCTCCTTTGAATTGATTGGACAAGAAAGCACTCAAATTAATTTTCTCAACATGAACTCTTTTTTCAAGTCTTGGTTCATAAGCAATCGGTACAGTAAAACCATCTTTTATAGAATCATCAATAAAATACTTATCAAGATAAGGTTCTTTATCAACAGGATAACCAAATTCTCGATAAGTACTTCTATCATCCTCACTAATCGGTGTGCCTGTAAAACCGAAAAAATAAGCGCTTTTCAAAACATCTTTCATTTGAGCAGCTAAAAGACCATATTGAGTACGATGAACTTCATCTAAAAAGCAAATTATATTTTTGCGATTGGCAATAACATCTATTCCGTTTTTTAAATCTTCAGGTAAAAATTTCTCGCCGGGTTGAAATTTATGAATTAATGTTAGAAAAACTCCTCGCTTACCGCGAAAATTATCATAAGCGATTATTTCTTTTAATTTTTTAACCCTTTCTATTTTCTCAAAAGAAAAATTCAACCCCAAAGAGCCAAGCTCTATGTTTAACTGTTCCTCTAAATCACGACGATCAATTATGAAAAATATACTAGGATTGTTAAGTTTTTCCTCAAAATATAATTTGTGGGCAGCAAAAATCATTGTTAATGTTTTCCCTGATCCCTGCCAATGCCAAATCAATCCTTTATTTTTTTCAACTTTTTTATTATTAGTTCCATCTACTACTCGTTGATAAATTTTATTTACTGCCCGGTATTGCATATAACGAGCAATCACTTTAGTTACCTTCCCTTTTTCCTCTCTTATAAAGAGAAAATTTCTTAAAATATCTAAAAAAACGTCGGGTTTCAATATCTCAAAGATAGCTTCGTCTTCCGCTTTTCCATCTTCACGCCAAAGATAAGTTTTAACTTCTTCTTGCCAAGGGACTATAGGAAAATATCTTGCTCTTTCTGCTAAAGAAATGCCAATTTGAACATATTTATAAAGCTCTGGGATAATATTTTCGTATTCTTTAATTTGGTAATACCCTTCTTCCCAACCAGTCCTAATGCTTACTGGATTTTTACATTCAATTTGAGATAGAGGAATACCATTCACATAAAATATAATATCAGGAATCCTTACTTCAATACCTCTATAATGAACCTGGCGAGAAAAAATAAATTCATTCTTTTTAAAATCTTTAAAATCAAGCAGTTGAACATATTTAACTACCCCGTCTTTTTCAAATTTTATTCCCATGCCATATTTTAACCAAGACAAAAACTTTTTTATCCCTTCTTGATCAGTTGGTAAAAGCTGTAAATTTATTACTACTTCATTTATCTCTTCCTCAGTAATATCCAAATTTTCATTCAATTTGAATAAAGCCTGCTTTAAATTTTCAATCAAAAGCGGCTCTTTTGTACTCTCTCGAACTAATTCAGATGAAGGAATAAACTGCCAACTTAATTCTTGCAGTTTTTCTGTTGCATAATCCTCAACTAATTTTTTTTCTATTTGTTTAGGCATAAAAATTATCCACTATTAAACTATTGACAAATTATTAATTTTTGATAACATATATTTAGGTGCTATTATTCATAGTATCTAATAAAGACAAGCGTCGCCCGTTGTGGGCCATGGCTTGTTTTTTTTATTTTGTAAAATTCCTAACGGTTGATCTTCTCTGGTCAAAAATCGTTGTTCTAATTTTATCTCCCGATAATACATAATTTCTAGTTCTAAAACCAATTTTATTTTTAAAAAATGACTTTTTAATTTTTAATTTTTGATAAACAAAATTTAAAAATTTTCTTTTATACCTGTTCTGTTTTTTTACTAGCCCATTTTGTTTTTTTAAATCATAAATAATAGCACCTAATATTAAATCTGTAAGCTGTATTAAATCAGAAGATTTAGAATTTATTTGGCAAACACCTGAAACTACAAACTTTTTATAATGATCATTGATAATACCCTTAATCGCATCCTCTAAATCTTCATTATCAGGCGTAAAATAATCATCGGCTAACAAAGTTATAATCTCTTCTGGGTTTTTCCCTATAATTAATTTCAGTAAAACAACAGTGAAACTCCTATACACCTTATACATATTATTTTGATAATATTTTTCAAAATCTAATTCGTCTTTATTTAAAATAATACTATTGAATTTGACATCTTCATCTAAAAACACATTAAAAAATTCTCGCGCCATATCGAATCTAATACTCCTATCTAAATTAGCCCATTTTAATTCTTCTCTATAATTATGTTTATCCCTAATCTTTCTAATACGATTATATAATCTTTGTGGTTTCTCAACTTTAATCACTCCCAAAGCAAAAAACTTATCTCTTGGCCTATAAAGTAATCCTGTTTCATCAAGAAAACAAAAACTTGTTTTTACATCTTTAAATTCTTCTAAATTCATATCTTTAAATTATCTGTTCTAATTTCTCTATTCATTAATTTCTTCAACATCGTCTTAAACAACTCCTCATAAAGCATTTTCTTCTTTTGTTCAATTTCAATTTTCTGATCAACCGTCTGTAAAATTTCAGCGATTTCACATTGTTCCGATAAGGATAAAAATGGAATTTCAAAATTTTCTAATGTCTCTTTGTTAATAGACTTAAAAGTAGAGCCCGAACCTAAGTTAGATATTTGCTCTTTTACTCTTTGCAAATAATTAAATAAATAGAAATTATCTAAATTTGGCTTAGAACGAATTGCCGCAAGCCCTCTTCCTATACAATAACTTTGGTCCGCTAAATTGGTATCGCCAACAGGAGCTCTTACAGAAATTAATACGTCGCCTTTTTCTGTAATTTTAATTGGCTGACTACACCATTTAAGTGGCTGAGGTGAAGTTTCCCTAAACTCTGCCTTTCCTTGAAGAAATGGCAATCCATTCTCCACTATATTGTAAAACTTAGAAGATGGCGATTGACCCATTATTATATCGGCCATTTCTTTTAGTTTCACCCATTTTTTAATTTTGAATTGCAATTTTGATTTTTTATTTTTGGTTTTTGCATTAAAAATCTCATTTAATAAAGATCTTTTTATTTCCTTAGTCTTCTCAATAATTTTCTCTTGCACCTTTATCGTTTCTTGAATAGCATCTAAAACATAAACAATCTTTTTCTGCTCTGGAAGAGAAGGAAGAGGAATTTCAAAATCCTTAATTTCTTGATTATTTATTGCCTGTTGGGTAGAACCGTGAGTAGATTTATCTTTTAAATCATTAAACCATTTCGAGAGAAACATCTTTTCTAGATACTTTGAATAAACCTCTTTGACGTTACATAAGATACCAGCAAATCCTGTTGAAAGAATATATTTGGTTATTTCATTTTTGTTTTCTTCGCTAAATGAATAAATTTTTACTGTATTTTTCATTTTTGCAAACCAAACAGAATTCAATCTAGGCTGCATATTTGCTCGCGATGGTCGTTTCTGATAGATAATTACTTCTTCAATTGCAACAATTTTATTTTTATCAATCGAGGAAGTAGACAAATATTCTTTTTCCCCATCAAACTCATCTATCCCACTTCCAAGAATTTCAAAATAATTCTTATTTCCTAACTTTTTTGTTGGCCAAAATATCTTTTTCATAATTAACTCAATAATTCTTTTCTCTGTGGCTCTCCGAAAATATTTTTATTTTTCCCGACAAATTTTTTAACTTTTTCTTTAAATAATTCTTCTCGATTTTTTGCAGTTTTAAGTTGAATATATAAATCATTTACCACTTCTGGATAAATCTTTAACCTAGAAATACAGTCAAGCCAATCTTCAAAAATTGGTTCGGAAACAGAATTAATAGCCCCAATCATTGATTGAACTGACCATATTCTAGTGTTGTCTACCAATTTAAATTTCAAATATTTTAGAAATTGAACAAATCGTTCATGGTGAGAAATCAAGGATGTAAGAATATTATGGACTTCCTCATCTGTTAGATATTCTTTTAGAGAATACTGAATAATAACATCGGGCAAACTTTTTGATCTAGAAAATATTGCGTTTTTAAAAACCTGTTCGTTTTCAATCAAACCTATTAATTCTTTTTTGGAAACTAAACTTACTATATTATCTATTGGATTATTAGTATCGCTAATAAAATTACTGATTATATTAGTTAATTGTTCCTTTAAATTATTCTCTTGATAGTTTCTCAATGCCATAGCGATTTTTACCAGTAACTTTTTTTTAATCCAGTCAGGACTTTGATCATATTTACTAATAATTGTATTAGAGATATTTTGAATTGATGTAATATAAGAAGAATCCGGAGTATCTGGATAATGAATCTTACCCAATAGTTGTTCTATGGCCCCCAAAACTTGCCAGACATTTTCACCAATAGAAGGATGTATCATAATTTCGTTTATTTTATTGAGCGATGTCGGAAGTACTTGAGCAGTTATTGGTTGGGCATCTAAAATAAAACTAATAAATTTATTTGGTTGTTCATTTTTGTCAAGGCTTTTGATAATTTCATTAACGTTAACGATTTGAATAAATCTGTTTTTAGCATCTTCTAAAGAATTATGATGTTTTTTAATGCGTGCCCAAATTGAATCCATCGATATTAATTGAAATAGTTCTATTCCTTTATTTACTTCTATAGCCGGCTGATTAGCATCTTTAGTTGAAGTTAAAACGCCAATTATAGTAGATAGAAATCTATCATAAAACTCTCTCGGTATAATTCGAATAGCGTTCTCGTTCAATAGATTGGCAAAATTAATATCATTAATTGCACTAATGTAAATCCCTGGTTCATTCAAAATTTCAAAACTATTGGAAAAAAATTCTGTAAAATCTTCTAATTGCCCCTTTTGATCCGTCACCAAAATCTTCATTATTGAAATAAATACATTCAAAAGTTTAATTTTGTTTTCTTTATTCTTTCTAAGATAATCAATTAGTAAACGATTAAGTTTTTGGATATTGTTACTCTTTTTAATCCCTTTATAAATTTGTTCTAAATCCTTGTCTCTTTTTTCTTCCGCAGACAAGATAAAACTATTCCACTCTAAAAGAGTTTCCTCTTGTTTACTTTTGTGCAGTGAAAAGAAAACGTCGTGATTATCGGCATTTATAGAGGAAGTAATTTCCAAAAATTGATCAAGGCTTTCCCTATTTTCAAATTTATCATGAAAGGCATTAACGACTTCATCTAATTTCAATCCAGTCCTCAAAATTTTGTTTTCTATTTCCGTATATTCGCAAGGCCATTTCTGTCTTATAACTAAAATCTTTGCAAAAAATGCAATATTATCTAGCACCTCTATTAAACCTCGGTGCTTAACCAATAAATAAGAAGCGGTTAGTGAGTTAATAAATTGAATAATTTCTCTAGGATTGTCTCTAAATGCTTGCATCACTATAAAAGCAAGGGGAAGATTATTATTAAATTCTAGAACATTTGTTTCTCCTAATTTTTCCAAAATGTACTCATCTAATTCAATGTCTAATAATTTAGGAATTTTGAAAGTTAAATTGAAAAATTTTCTTAAAAATTCATCAGCGTCAAATTCTTTGTCATAAATACGGTAAAGATGGGCACTTAATGATTCGTTATCGCAAGGTATAAGAAATACTGAATTGTTACTGTCTTTATCTCTATCATCCTTATCCTTAGCCAAAAATGTTTTTATATCAGATAAAACACCAACCGCTTTTTCAGACGTTAGTCTATCAAGATTATCAATTATTACCAGTAATTTTCTCTTATTTAATTTTCTTAGCGCTTCGTCATAAAAATGTTCAAAGCCCTCAGCTGAATCGGTTTTATGTATTTGAATATGCCCTTGAGATAATTTAAATGAGTTTAAGAGAAAATAAAATAAGTTAATGAGAAATCCTAAATCTATAATTCTTTTAGATAGTTCTATTATATTTTCGGTTTTAATATAAGGAAGAATTGCGGATTTTAGGAAAAAAAGAAATAACGTAATTAAAACAAAAAAACCAAATATTTTAAGAAATAAATCATTAAAAATAATTCCGATATCCTCTTTTAGTGATAATCTTTGTGGTACAGTTAATGACTGATTTAATTTTTCCTGATATCGAAGTGAGCCATTAAAAATTTTTTTATCTAACTTTATCAAAAATTGTCTTCTAAAAGAATCCTTCTCGTATTTCCATACATCAAAGTAAAAGATTTTTAAACTATCATTTTCCTCCAAATTTCTCTCTATTAATTTACAAATGGATGTTTTACCACTGCCCCATTTACCATAAAGCCCTATCGTGAAAGGTGCTCTTACCTCTTGAATAATGTCAGTAAGTTTGTCAGCAATATCAGAATAACTAAAACGATCTATCTCTTTATTGGTTAATGGCTCATCTCTTAAGATATTAAATTTTGGTTCTTCTTTTTTCATAAAAGGTTTTTTTATCAAAATATATTATCTTGCTTTTTCCAAAATTTTATTTATATTTTCTTCAACTTTTTGTCGCTCTTTATTAATTTCCTCCAAATCTCTCACAATCTCCCCAATCGGTCTATATTCCTCTTCATCCATCACACTGACATACCTTGATGGCGATAGATTAAAATCTGCTTCTTCCGTTTCTTCTAAAGTAATAATTTTGCTCAATTTTTTAATTTCCTTGAATTTATCATAAGTTGAAATGATTTTTTTGATATTTTCTTGGCTTAAAGTATTTTGAGGCTTACCTGCGGTAAATTCTTTAGTAGCATTAATCAATAAAATCTTATTTCTTCTTTCTTTTGGTTTGTTTTTATTGAAAATAATAATCAATCCCGGAGCGCTAGTGTTGTAAAAAAGTTTTTCTGGAAGAAGAATAACACATTCGATCCAATCTTTCTCAGCAATTTTTTGACGAATAGCCTTTTCTCTGCCGCCGCGAGCAACTGCGCCAGTATCAATAATTAATGCCATCTTGCCACCATTATTTTCCTTAACAGAAGCCAACATATGTTGAATCCAAGCCCAATCAGCCGATTGTTTTGTAGGAAAACCAAAATTAAATCGCCAGTTGTATTCTGCCTTTTTTAAGTTTTCTTCACCATAACTCTTTTGATTCCAAGGAGGATTCGCTATCACATAGTCAAATCTTTTAATAGAATTATTGGCAGTAATTTTCGGGTATAAAAGGGTATCGCCCTGACGAAAATCATAATTTTTAATATTATGCAAAAGCATATTCATTTTCGCCAAAGCTAAGGTTTTGGGATTTTGTTCTTGACCATAAAGAAAAAGAGTATCCGCCTCTTTTTCAGAATAATACTCTTTTACATATTGATGCGAGACAATTAACATCCCACCACTACCAAGAGAACAATCGTAAACACTTTTTTTAGGTTGAGGTTTTAAAATTTCAACCATTAACCTTATAACTTCACGCGGAGTATATACTTCTCCCTCTTTAGCTCTACTAGGAGCAAAATATTTTAAAATCCATTCGTAGGCATCGCCTAAAATATCAGATTCTATTTTAGAAAATGAATATTTACTAAAAAGTTCAAAAAGTTGAATTAAAATTTCATTATTCCCCTGATTTTGAGTAAATTGAAGGAAATCAAATTGAGTAAAAATATCTTTATAATCTGGATTTAATTCACCAAGTCGCTTCATCGCTCTAGAAAGATTTTCAGCTAATTTAAGTGGGCTCTTGCGCAAGCTATTCCAAAGTAATTCTTTGGGCAGATTAAAAGTATGATAATAAGGAGCTTCGGCTTCATGAATCGCTTCTACCTCTTTCCATCCTTCTTTTAAAAGATTTTTATATCTTTTATCAAATTCTGCCTCCCATCTATCAGAAACGGCTTTATAAAAAAGAAGTAAAAGAATAAAAGTATAATCAACACGAGTTCGAATAATATCAGCGGCATTTTTGAGAATAGAATTAAGCTGAGAACGACTATCAACATTGTTATTATTGATTTCTTTTTTAAAAATATTTATTAATGTATAAATTTTTTCTCTCCTGTCTTTAAAAGCTCGTTCTGATTTAAGATAACCAGCTTTTTGTAATTCAGAAAGAATTAACTTTGTTTGATCTTTAGAATCTTTGTATTTTTCTTTTAAAAAGTTTTGAGCTTGATTGAAATCAAATTTTTTTTCCTTGAATTGAGTCAAAAAACTCAAATAACGCTTTTCTATCCATTTTGGTACTTTCTTTATTGTTTGTTCCATAAATAATAAAATAGGTTAACCATTTCCATTATACTATACGTATTTTTGTTTGTCAAGTGCAATAAGTGTAAAAATTGTGGATAACTAAATTAATCCTCTCTTCTTAAAACTAAATATTTGGTCTCTGGCAATTATTATATGGTCTAAAACATCTATTCCCATTATTTTACCAGATTCCACTATTCTCTTGGTAACCCCAATATCGTCTTGCGAAGGTTCTGGATCTCCAGAAGGATGATTATGTACTAAAATTATTGAAGCGGCATTTTGACAAAGGGCTTCAACAAAAATCTCTCGAGGATGAACTAAATTAGCGTTTAAGATACCGATTGAGATTTCGCTAACTTTAATCAGGCCATTTTTTGAATCTAAAGACAAAATTAAAAAATGTTCTTTCTTTTCTTTGCCCAATCTTTCTCTAAGATAGTTTGCTACCTCTTGAGGGGAAATTAGCAAAATCTTCTCGGGAATCTTTTCTTTTGCATATTGCTCTGAAATTGCCTGAAAAAGTTTTATTCCGAATGTATTAGATAAACCAATGCCTTTAATCTGTTGCAATTCATCTAGTGAAGCATCAAGTACGTCACGCAATCCTCCAAACGTCTTTATCGCCTCTTTTGCTATCTGTTTACAATCTTTTCTAGGAGTTCCTAATGTTAAAAGTAATTCTATTATTTCATAATCAAGAAATCCATCAAGTCCTCCTTGCAAAAATCTATCTCGCAATCTTTTTCTATGTCCAGCAACTTCTGGTAAATCCTCTATTAAAAAATCTTTTTGTT
>Ga0268277_1000810_pt1 | contig 23862 bp, 27 predicted proteins | sample saktaG_5_FD_190132 | JGI IMG/M metagenome (GOLD analysis project Ga0268277, IMG submission 190132) | Saline water microbial communities from Sakinaw Lake, British Columbia, Canada - sak_2010_1_5_50m | ecosystem: Environmental > Aquatic > Non-marine Saline and Alkaline > Saline ...
CCAGGCTGCGAAAAGATGCATCTTCGTGGGGACTTTTACTGTAGGTGGGCTGAAGGTGTCCGTCAAAGACAACAAACTGTGTATAGACCAGGAAGGGAAAACAAAGAAGTTTGTGAACCAGGTCGAACACATGACCTTCGGCGGGAAATACAGCGCCGAGCAGAATCAGTATGTGCGCTACGTGACCGAGCGGTGCGTCTTCGCGCTGACTGAAGAAGGTATGGAACTCATCGAGATAGCGCCGGGGATTGATCTTGAGAAAGACATCCTTGCCATGATGGATTTTAAACCGATCGTTAAGGAACCCGGTTTGATGGATGAACGGATATTCAACCCGGAACCAATGGGCCTGGAAAATAACTTTTAGGGCATCCCCCTTGGGAGAGCGACTAGCCTACTATCCCAATGAGAATATTTTCTTCGTAAATTTCGAAGGCCATCAGGTAAAATCAAGCGAGCAGATCAAAAAAATAGATGACGCCGTGAGTAAAATTCTGGAACCGGTTGATAAAAGCGTTGTATACCGTCGCGAGTTATGATAATTTCAATATACTGCCGGAACTCATCGATGAATACACCGGGATGGTAAGGGGAGTTGTGAAAAATCTGTATATGAATACAACGTGTTATTCGACGAATGCCTTTGCGCGGATGAAAAGTGGCGAAGCCCTCACGGAAAAGAAATTGACACCCCGTATGCACGAGAGCAGAGAAGCTGCGCAAAAGGCATTAAAATCGGAGGGCTAACTTATATTTATAAAAGGAGCAATCTTATGCCAGTTAAAGTCAAAAGAATTCTTTACGCAACAGACCTGTCGAAAAACTCTGCATATGCCTTCCGCTATGCGGTAGACTTGGCAAAAAATCACGGTGCTGAAATATACTTCCTGCATGTTGTCGAGAGACTGTCACCCTCTCAGGAGGCACTTGTAGCGAATTATCTCACACATGAAAACAGGGAGCACCATAAAAAAATCGTGGCTGAATCTATCGAACGCACCCGGAAAAAGATCGAAGCCTTTCGTGACAGAGAGCTTGCCGATCACCCGGAAGTTATAAATGAACACGTAAAAGTTGAAGTACTCGAGGGATACCCCGTGGATGAGATCCTCACAAAGGCAAAAAAATACGATTGTGACGTAATCGTCATGGGAACCCATGGAAAAGGATTTCTGAGTCATGCCCTGCTGGGAAGTGTGGCGGAAAGGGTTTTGCGCCGAGCTAACAAGCCGGTAATCGTTGTCCCTCTGCCCGAGGGAGAAACCGAGGCTGCACTGCCAGACTTTTACAAATCAGAATAGTTATTCTATCAGTTTTGTTTCTTAACATGGTCAAAGCTTCTCTTTTTGAGGTATTTCACGCCTTAAAGTTGTTTGTCATGAGATATTGCACCCCTGAAAAGCTGGATGTTGGCAAATGACCGGGGATGTGCTCAAATTCTTCGGACGTTTTGTAGAGGGGGGATTTTTCCCGAAGCAATCTACAAATGTCCGAGAGTATTGCCAGCTTGAATCCGTGGATTCTGCCTTGGCATGGTGATTTCTTTATTGCAGCAAGCATTGTTGATTAGAGGCTCACCAAAACGATTTTCACTTTTGCACGTTCTGAAAGTGAAAACAGGACAACCTTGCCGGGGAAAAGAGCTATAGATTCTTCTTTCATTGAGCGGGTTTTTCTTAATTGTTCCTGTGTTTGTATTTTATTGACACACAAACGCTTTCCTTATATTCATTCCATTCAAAAATATTTTCTTATACATTAATTCCGGCCGAAACATGCAACTGCACGGCACGCAAGGAGTCTGAAGATATGACAGAAACAAACAACCCTTCTCCAACCGATTTCATCCGTGAAATCATCGATGACGATTTGAAGACAAACAAGACAGCGGGACGCGTGGCCACGCGTTTCCCTCCCGAACCGAACGGCTATATCCATATCGGACACGCAAAGTCGATCTGTCTCAATTTCGGTCTCGCCGCGCAGTATGGGGGTACATGCAATCTGCGGCTCGACGATACTGACCCGAGCGGCGAATCTCTCGAATATGTGGAATCGATTATCGACAATATCCACTGGCTGGGATTTGACTGGGAAGACCGCATGTACTTTGCCTCAGACTATTTTGAGCAGCTCTACCAGTTTGCCGTTGAACTCATCAAAAAAGGCAAGGCCTATGTCTGTGACCTGAACGCCGACGAGATACGGGAATACCGTGGATCATTCACCGAACCGGGTACAGAGAGTCCCTATCGAGAACGCGGGGTGGATGAAAATCTGGACCTGTTTTCGCGGATGCGGGCGGGTGAATTCGAGGATGGTTCCCATGTCCTGCGTGCCAGAATCGATATGAACGCTCCGAACATCGTCATGCGGGATCCAGTCATCTACCGGATCAAAAGGGAAGCTCACTACCGGACAGGGAACAAGTGGGTTATCTATCCCATTTATGACTTTGCCCACTGTCTTTCCGATGCCATCGAAGGGATAACACATTCGATCTGTACCCTTGAATTTGAAAATAATCGTCCCCTGTATGATTGGATCGTGGAAGAATTGATAGAGGGCAACCGCCCGCACCAGACAGAATTTGCCCGCCTTAACCTGAGCTATACTGTTATCAGTAAGCGGGTACTCATCGAACTGGTAAAAAAAGGCCAGGTTGCGGGCTGGGATGATCCGCGTATGCCCACAATAGCGGGGATGAGACGGCGGGGCTATACACCGGAGGCGATCAGGAATTTCTGCACCCAGATCGGCGTGGCCAAAAATGACAACCTTATAGACATGGCCCTGCTGGAGCATTGTGTTCGTGAAGATTTGAATGAGCAGGCGCCACGGGTCATGGGGGTCCTGCACCCCCTTCGGGTTGTCATCGATAACTATCCCGAAGGGCGGGCTGAAGAGTTTGAATGTGCCAATCATCCCCAGAATCCGGATATGGGAACGCGCAAGGTTTCCTTTTCCCGAGTGCTCTACATCGAGCGTGACGACTTTCACGAAGACCCGCCGGGTAAGTACAAGCGTCTCGCTCCGGGTCGCGAAGTACGACTCAGAAATGCCTATGTTATTAAGTATGAAAGCATGGTGAAGGACGAAAAAGACGAAATTGTTGAGCTGCACTGCACCTATGATCCGGAGACGCGAAACGCGCCTCCGCCGGACGGGCGCAAGGTAAAAGGAGTCATCCACTGGGTATCGGCGGATCATTGTTTGCCTGCCGAGGTGCGTCTCTACGACCGGCTTTTTGAGGTACCCAATCCTGCCGGCGAAGATGAAGAGTTTACAAAATACCTGAACCCGAACTCACTGGAAACCCTGACATCCTGCTATGTGGAGTCCGGGGTGAAAGACGCGGAGGCGGGGAGCAGATACCAGTTCGAAAGGCTCGGTTATTTCTGCGTCGATTCCATGGATTCTCTGCCGGGAAGACCGGTATTTAATCGTGTCGTACCGCTTCGTGATACATGGGGAAAGATTGCCGGCAAGAAATAGGGAGATATGGGAAGTGCCCTGCATATTTCAAAACCCTAGAACTGGGCCCCAGTCATTCCTGTCAAGTTGGTCTGTACATAATTTTTCATAATCTTTCAATGTGGGGCCAGTTGTGTTAGGCGGGGAGTACGTAAAGAAGAACTCCATCTACTAACAAATGATTTCGATCAAAGGGAATACTGAGGATTACCGTTGGAAGTGTAGTATAATGCTTGAAGTAAGCCGCCGCTTTTAGCGGTCGGCTGGAGTGAATGGTTAGGCCATTTTTTCATTTTGTCGAATGTCAAAGGCTGACGCCTTTTCCTCCATTTATCACATCATACCAGGCGCTCTCATGCTCTATCCGCAATGGCTTACTCATACTCCTTATGTGTAAAAATCAAGGGCATAAGTCAAACGTAGACTTGAGCCCTCTCTACCCTTTGCTTAGAACTGACGAGCTTGTTAACTCTTACCCTTCAATGCGTAATACCTAAAAACCCCCTACCCATGCCATTTGCCACCAATACTGATATATTATAATCGTATATTACTATCATTGACCGTTAACGTTCTTAAATGACATATATTGACATATTACTTCAAGTATGAAATGATCTGCCAAAATTAACTCAACAAAGGAGGGGAATGATGAAACGTCTTTTTGCAATCCTATTTTCTGTTTTTTTCATTGCATGTGCATCAGTGTGTATCGCCAGTGATTTCGTGATATTCAGCGGTGCCGGCCTTATTAAACCGATGGAAGAGATGAGGACCAATTTTGAAAAGAAGCAGAATATAGTCGCTGACGTACACTATGGAAACCCGAGCGAAATCTTCGCCGCCTTCGCTGCCGGACAGCCCTGTGACTTGCTCATCCTAGGAGATGAAAAATATACGGAAGACGCATTGAAAAACGGATGGGTCATTGGTGACACGATTACGGAACTCGTGCTCCATGTCCCGGTCATTGCCGTTCCGAAGGGAAATCCGGCAGGCATAAAAGGATTTATGGATCTGAAGCGAGCCGGTGTCCGCGTCGCCATCGGCGATCCCGAGGCTCCTGCTATTGGCCTTGTGGCAAAGGAGATGCTGCAAAAAGCTGGCATATGGGAACAGGTTACAGAGAATATCAAGGTTTATGCACCGACGGTCAACCAACTTCTCACCTGTGTTGCGCTCAAACAGGTGGATGCGGCGATCATTTGGGGCGATCTCGTTACCTGGGATGAAGGCAAAGGAAAACTGGACGTTGTGAAGATTGAAAAAAAATATAATATTATTATGACCATACCAACCGCCGTTTGCACACAAGCAAAGAACAAAACGATTGCAAACCGGTTCATTGAATACCTTTCATCAGACGATGGGATGCTCATATGGGAAAAATGGGGATTTAGACCGTAAGCCTATCCCCATAGTCAAGACAAAAAACAAGGCTGTTTAAGGTGCATAGAGTAAGAATCCTGTCTTGTTACAGGTAGTAATAGTTCTTTGTCATAATATACTTCATAGGGAGCAAGATATCCAAGAGTTTAGTGGAGCCTCTCCGTGTTGTAGAAGTTAAAATAGATGGACAGAAGTGAACGTTCTTCTTAAACAGTCCGGTAATCAAGGAGATAGACTTCTTCGTATTTCACTGTTCTCCAGAGTCGTTCCACAAAGATGTTCTCGTAGAACCGATCACGACCGTCCGTGCTGATTTTGATTCCGTCATTCAAAAGAATGCCCGTAAATTCCTGACTCGTAAACTGAATACCCTGGTCAGAGTTAAATATCTCAGGGCATGCGGGTTCGGGGGCTTCCTGCAAGGCATCTGTACAAAATGCCGTCTCTGACGTCGTAGAAAGCTTCCAGGAGAAGACATAACGGCTGAATCAGTCCATGATGGCCACAAGATAGACAAAACCGTGGAGCATCCTGATATACGTAATGTCAACGCACCATGCCTGATTGGGATGGTCAATGGTTAATCCTCTGAGCAGGTAGGGACATTTTATATGCTCCTTGTGGGATTTGCTTAGCTATACGGGGACCATGGAATTTTCAGTCTCTATCAACATTCTTTTCTCTTCAACGGAGTATCTGTGATTTTTTTTAAGCCAGTCAAGTTCTACCTTAAGCTGGCCAATTTGCTGGTATAGTTCCGACCGGAGGTCTTCATCATCTTTCTCTTGTTTTCTCCGACGATCTGAAAATAGTCGTGGGAGTTCTTCAAGAAGCTGCTTTCTTCACTGTCGGATCTGATTGGCATGAACTCCAAATTCACTGGATAGCTGGGCTATGGTTTTCTCTCCTTTCGCAGCTTCCAGTGCCACTTTTGCTTTGAATGCTGCATCATGTCGCTTCCGCAAATTGTGCATTTCGCCTTGCCTCCTCAATGTTTTTGCAGGCTATCATGCACCTTATTGCACTGTCCAGTTCTTGGGGATAGATATAATTTTATTATCTCATTCCAGTGCCACGATTCCATAGATTTCCATTGTCTTTAATGTTCTTGAAAGGTTGTTCACCTTTCTTCTGGAAACATCAGTCAATTCCTTTAATGATTTTGGTGTTTTATCTTTAATGGTTTTTAAAAGTTCCCTGTTTTTGGTGCTTAACACCTGAGCCATTGACTAGAGAGAATCAAACCAGATCTTCGGTTGATCTTTACCCGGTTTAATCTCTCCTTTGTCCTCTGATCCAATTTTTAGAGTTTTTATAAGAGGTGAAATAAAAAAGGCGGGACTATTGCGGGACAAAATAGCCCCACAAAGAAAAGGGGTTACAACACGAAAGCCGTAACCCCTTGATATTTTATGGCTGGGAGACAAGGATTTGAACCTTGATTGACGGAGTCAGAGTCCGCTGTCCTACCGTTGAACGATCTCCCAGTAAAGAGTTGTCAGATTATATCTCCATACCCCCGCCCGCCTTTACGCGTGATTCACAGTCTGAAGGATGGTTGAGAAAGCTATATAGTCGGATCGGCTTTTTTTGTCAATAAATTTTCGTCACAATCCTGGAGTTGGCAAGGGTACATTTCTGAGAATGTCGGTCCGTTCATTCCTTTTCCTGTCTGCGTGCGGACACGCGCAGGCAGGCATCAAGGGAGGGGGAACTTTTCAACCGTTTACAAGTTCATTATGTAGAGCTTTTGTATGTATTTGCAATGCAAAGCTTACTTGTATATATAGACTGTGTCACGCAATGTAGTGTGATCCTTTATTACATGCACAAGGAAAGGTTGTCATGGAAATGATTCGTATAGATGAAGAGAAATGCACTCTTTGCGGTCTCTGTATCCCCGACTGCGTAAGAGGCATACTGGAAGAGGGGGAAAGGGCAGTGCGTGTGACCAGCCCTGAAGACTGCATCCTCTGCGGGCACTGCAAGGCAATCTGCCCCGTAGACGCCCCGGAATTTCCGGCGCTCGACGCGTCAGAGTTTGAACCGGTTCCTGAGAGGGAGAACTACCCGAAAGCAGATGAACTGCTTTCGTTTTTCCGCGCCCGCAGGAGCATAAGGCAGTTTGAAGAAAGGTTTGTTGAACGGGAGAAACTGGGAAAGATCATACAGGCCGGTCGTTTTGCTCCGACAGGTGGGAACCGTCAGGGGCTGCATTATACCGTAGTCCATACGCCTGATAAACTTGCGGAAGTCCGGGACGTGAACCTCGATCTGCTCTACCACCAGGCGGAGAATATAGAGAGGGCTTTTGAGCGAAATAGTCAAACCGGAGAACCCGTTCCGCAGGCATATCAAGTGAGGAAGCTCTACGCGGACCGCTGGAAGGAAATGAAAGACCTCATGGAAAAAGGGATCGACAAACTCTTCTACCACGCTCCAGCCCTTGTCGTGCTTCATATAGACCCGGTAAAGAGCACATCAGCCATGGTCGACGCGGGGCTGGCAGCCATGCAGATGGCCCTTATGGCGGAGACCCTGGGACTGGGGACCTGCTTTTGTGGATTCTTCGTCTTCGCTGTAAACGAGTCAGCGGAATTTAAGAAGACCCTTAATATTCCGGAAAAGCATATCGTCCCCGTATCCTTTGTTGTGGGCTATCCGGCCGTCGAGTACCAACGGCTCGTTTCCAGGAACCCGGCACGCGTGGATTGGCTTTAGAAATACCGCGAAGGAGAATTGGTAAAATAGCTATAAAAGAATGATACAAGAAAGGGGTATTGCCCCACGAAGGAAGGAGAAAGACTGTGATAACCGTTATAGCATCGATAAGGATAAGGCCTGGGAATCAGGACGCGTTTTTAGAGATATTTAAGGCAAATGTCCCGAATGTCTTAAAGGAAGAAGGTTGCATAGAGTACTGTCCCACCGTCGATTTCGACACAGGATGGCCGGTGCAGAGGATGGACGGGAATGTAATCACTATAATCGAGAAGTGGATCGACCTGAAAGCGCTCGAAAGTCATCTCAAGACTCCGCACATGCTGGCCTATAAAGAGAAAACAAAAGATATGACTGACGAGCTGACCATCAAGGTACTGCAAAACGCGTAACCACATCAACCCTCTTACTGTTCGGTTCGGGAAGGGTGAAATGAAGCGTAGAAGTGCCGGCGTTTTTTCGACATTGGTGTCATTTGGTTATGAGTCCAGGGGATAAAAGAATCATGAAACTGTTCGAGAGATCTACAACAGAAGAAAAGATCCTGTACCGGCTCACTTCCGAAGATTGTTGACGTCAAGGTCCAGCAGGGTATAATGGGGAACCCGTTCGACTATAAAACAGTTGTCATTTTTGGCGCCGATGGAACGAGGGACGCATTTCACAGAATTGCTGCCCCGAATGAACTGGGATGAGAAACTATAGAGAGAATCCCGTCAAAATAGCTTTATGGTTCCCAATATCGATGAAATAGGGACAACAAAACAGGGTTTAATGAAAGGTGAGTTGTTAATAAACTCCAATTTAAAGGTAAAGGGCACTCTTATCCATGAACGACATCAAAGGGCGGGATATCATACTTGACTCAATAACCGACGGCGTCTTCACTGTGGACCATGAATGGCTCATCATGTCGTTCAACAGGGCTGCCGAAGAGATAACGGGTGTGCCGCGTGAAGATGCCATAGGTCAACTGTGCAAAGATGTCCTGAAGGCGGATATATGCGAAGGAAACTGTGCGCTCAGACAGACACTGGAAACGGGCGAGTCTATAAGGGACAAGGTTGTCAGTATCATAAACGCCACAGGAGAGCAGACACCGATCAGCATATCCACCGCACTGCTGAAAGATGAGGATGGAAAGATAATCGGCGGTGTGGAGACCTTCAGAGATATCAGCCTCGTTGAAAAGCTGCGCAGAAAGATCGAAGAAAAATATACCTTCGAAGATATAATATCAAAAAACCACAGAATGTATGAACTGTTCGATATACTTCCGGATGTGGCGGACAGCCTGAGCACTGTCCTGATTGAGGGAGAAAGTGGAACGGGGAAAGAGCTCTTTGCGAGGGCGATACATAACCTGAGTCCGAGGAAAAACAGGCCGCCTGTCGTGGTAAACTGCGGAGCCATGCCTGACACGCTCCTCGAATCGGAGCTGTTCGGCTACAAGGCGGGGGCGTTCACGGACGCGAAGCGGGACAAGCCGGGACGGTTCAGACTCGCCGAGGGGAGCACGATATTCCTGGATGAGATAGGGGACATCTCGCCGGCCCTACAGGTAAGGCTGTTGCGCGTACTACAGGAAAAGACCTATGAACCACTCGGCGCGGTGAAGAGCGAACGGGCAGATGTCCGTATAATAACCGCCACCAACAGGAACCTCTTCGAGATGGTTCAGCAGGGGAAATTCAGAGAGGACCTCTACTACCGGATCAACGTGATCAGGCTTGAACTTCCACCCCTGCGCGAGAGAAAGGAGGACATTCCCCTCCTGGTCGACCATTTTATCAAGACCTTCTGCTCCGTCCAGAACAAGGCTATTGACGGAATCACCGACCAGGCTCTTGCCTGCCTGATGTCATACGATTATCCGGGCAACATAAGGGAGCTGGAAAATATTATCGAACGCGCCTTTATACTATGCAAGTCAAAGATGATTATGCCTTCCCACCTCCCCGAACCGGTCTGCGGGCCAGATGTTCTCGGTCATCCGGAAAGCATAGGGATAACAAACCTCAAAGATATGGAGGCCGTTTTCCTGACAAACGCGCTGAGGAAAAACAACTGGAACCGCCAGAAAACAGCGCAAGAACTCGGTATTCATAAAAGTACCCTCTTTAGAAAGATAAAATCACTGGGTCTGGATATACCGAAGGCCTGAACTGAACAGCGAGCGCATTCCCCGCTGCTTGCGGCGGGGTTAGCGAGCAAATAAAAATAAATTTTTCCTCAACAGTCGGAGATTGCCCGCAACTTGTTGCGAGGAGCTTCAATTCACCGACGGAATGTAATGAAGAAGGAGTCACCTAATCCCCATGCATTCATTAGTCGCATTAGTGCGACTTAATTCTATGTCTGTAGTAGCAATTATGCGCCCCCATCAATCCCCCCAGCACATTTCTTCATCGTAATCCTTTGTAACAATTACTCTTTTGCTTTTATGCTGGGGGCTAATTTTATGGCACGGTATTTGTAGGTACATTTGTACTGTAAAAGGAGTTTAAGAATATGAAACTTGCCATGCCTGTGTGGGATGATTGTATTTCAACGGTCTTGGATTTTTCCGATTGCCTCCTGGTCATTGACTCTGAATCCGGTGTTATAAACAACCGGTCTATGGTCAGTTTCGCCGGAAACACAATGGTGGAAAAGGTGGCAAGGCTTAGGGAACTTGACATACAGGTGCTGCTCTGCGGGGCGGTTTCAAGGTCCATGGAACGGATGATTATGGCGTTGGGAATGGACATTGTCCCGTTTCTCAAGGGAAGGGTGGATGATGTGCTCAGCGCCTATTTCTCAGGGCGTCTGATTGAGCCGGGTTTTATGCTGCCCGGTTGCCGGCGGGGGTCGGGCTTCGGAAGGGGTATGGGACGGAGAAGGCACGGTTACAGCTACACCAATAACAGAAAAGGATGGAATATATGAAAATTGCAATCACATCGTACGGAGAAGATCTTTTGAGTAAGACGGACCGAAGTTTTGGCAGGGCAAAGTGGTTTGTCCTGGTGGATACGGACACAGGCGCGGTTGAGGCTCATTCCAATGAGCAGAACTTTAACGCGGCGCAGGGGGCAGGAATTCAAGCTGCCCAAAACGTGTCGAATCTGGGGGCCGAAGCCGTCCTAACCGGAAACGTGGGACCTAATGCCTTCAGGACATTGAGCGCCGCATCTATAAAAATATTTATTATCAAGGGAGACTCTACGGTGGAGCAGGCCCTTTCCGAATGGAGGGAAGGGAAACTTCAGGAGACAAGCGAATCGACGATTGAAGGGCATTGGGCCTGAGTTTGTGTTTTTTGATGTGTATGTAGATATAACGTATTCAATATACGTGGGAGGAGGTGATTGATATGCCTAGAGGAGATAGAACGGGTCCGCAGGGACAGGGACCGAAAACAGGCCGTGGCCTGGGGCCTTGTGGACCGGGAACAGAAGAAATGTCTGTACCTGAAGAGAATGTTGGTTTCTTTCGCAGGTTGGGAAGAGGCTTAGGTTTTGGCCGATCCGGTCGAGGTCGTGGAATGGGACAGGGCCAAGGCCGTGGAATGGGCCAAGGTCGTAATCGTTAAGGCATACAGTCTTTGTCACAAAGCTGAGAGCGAACAATTAACCGTCTAAGGAGGTATGTATCATGCCAGGTGGAGATAGAACAGGCCCCGCAGGGATGGGACCGATGACAGGTAGAGGAGCCGGTTACTGCACCGGTTATTCTGCGCCGGGTTATGCCGGATTTGGCTTTGGAAGAGGATTCGGATTAGGCCGCGGTGGTGGAAGAGGACGGCGTAACGGGTTTTACGCAACTGGCCTGCCGGGTTGGCAGCGTACTGCCTATGGGTATCCCGCTTACGGAGGGGGTATGCCGTACAACATGCCATATTCCCCGACTTCCAATACTCCATATGCGGCGGGGTTTTCAAAAGAAGAGGAAATTAACGCGCTGAAAGGTCAGGCGGAATATTTTGAAGATTCCCTGGAAGGCATTAAAAAGCGTATGGCAGAATTGGAAAAAGAAAGCAAAGGGAAATAAGAAAAGAAAAGCGCTGGTACAGGATGTGATCTGAATAGAGAGCGCATACAATCATACATTTCCTTCATAATCGGAGATGCCCCGCGGCCTGTCAGAGTAAAAGCGGAGATCCCGCTTACACCGGGCCGCGGGGATCTTTAATTTTGCCCCTACTGCCAGCTCTTTTGTGTCTGTCAATCTTGCTTTTTGAGAAGTGAATGCTTATGTTACTTCTCGTATAGAATTAACTTTTTGGTATGTGAAAGCTTTCATCGCTAAGCAACATTTTTTCAGGAGAGGTATTTAAAAAATGAAAATAGCAGTAACAACGGTGGGTCCGTCACTGGATGAGCAGGTTGAAGCCCGTTTCGGGAGGACTCCTTATTATGTGTTTGTGGACACGGATACAATGAAATTTGAGGCCGTACAGAATCCCAATGTCTCAGCGGGAGGCGGTGCCGGTATCCAGTCAGCGCAACTTATGTCGGATCATGGTGTCCAGTATGTTCTCACGGGAAATTGCGGACCGAATGCATTCCAGGTTTTCTCGGCAGCAGGTATCCAGGTCATTGTCGGAGTGAGCGGAATTGCCCGCCAGGCGGTGGAACAATTCAAGACCGGCGTTTTGACTACGTCGAACCAACCCAATGTGGTAAGCCATTTTGGTATGGGGGCTGGTCAGAGCATGGGCATGGGTGGCGGTCGCGGCATGGGCATGGGCGGCGGTCGTGGTATGGGCATGGGCGGCGGTCGCGGCATGGGCGGCGGTCAGGCAGGGTTTCCCGGTGTGACACCTCAGCCGCGCGTACCAGTAAAAGATAACGCAAACGCTCTCGAAGAGGAAGCGCGCCTTCTCGAAAAACAACTTCAGGATATCAAGAGCAGGATCGATAAGATTCAAAAAGGGTAAAGGCACTACAGTCGCTCGTGTTGATGCCGAGAAATGCAATGGATCTGGTGGTGCATGTGCTGGATGCTTTCCCGTGAGTGCGATTATTATGAGTGATGTGTCTTTTATTGATGAACATATATGCAGGAGATACGAACCATGCATTGGAAAGTGTTCTTGATGCGATTATTATGGTTTGAAAAGGAGTAAACCAACTTGAAGATATCTATTGCCAGCGGGAAGGGAGGCACCGGAAAAACAACGATCGCAACAAACCTTGCCCTGACGCTCGCCGATAAAGGAAAGAACGTGGAGCTTTTGGACTGTGATGTTGAGGAGCCGAACTGTCATATATTTCTGAAACCGGACATTGAATCAAGAACACCCGCCACGGTGACGATGCCGAAGGTGATTGAAGAAAAATGCACGGGATGCGGCATCTGTGCAGATGTCTGCGAATACAGAGCCATTGCGGTCATAAAGGGTAAAGTGCTGATATTTCCGGAACTCTGTCATGGTTGCGGCGCGTGCAAACTGTTCTGCCCCGAAGACGCCTTTGTTGAGATTTCCAGAGAAGTCGGCATTGTCGAAAAAGGGAAAACCGATGGAATCAGTTTCGTCCATGGATTGCTGAATATCGGAGAGCTTATGTCTCCCGCCGTTATCAGCGGAGTCAAAAAAGCCGCCGGCGAAACGGAGATACTGATTGTCGATTCGCCCCCGGGGACATCCTGTCCCGTTATCGCAGCCGTAAAGGATACGGAGTTCGTCCTTTTGGTTACGGAGCCCACGCCCTTCGGACTCAATGATCTGGAGCTCGCCGTGGGAATGGTGAAAGAACTGAATATTCCCTTTGCCGTGGCCATTAACCGCTCCGATGTCGGCAACGATGATGTAAAAGAATATTGCGAAAGAGAAGGGATCGATATTGTTCTGGAAATACCGGATGATCGCAGAATCGCCGAAGCCTATTCGAAAGGGGAGATGGTCATCCGTGCATTGCCGGACTATCGAAGAACATTTGAAACATGCTGGGAGAAGATTATAGATCTCCATCAGAATATGATGCAAGCAGAACAACAGGAAAAAACAGCGACGGAAAGTTAATATTATGAAGGAAATTGTTGTAATAAGCGGAAAAGGCGGTACCGGAAAAACAAGCATTGTGGCAGCCTTCGCTGCCCTGGCGGGAAAGAAAGTTCTGGCGGATTGTGATGTGGATGCGGCCGATCTGCATCTTGTTCTCAATCCCAGGATAGAACACCGGGAAGATTTCAGCGGCGGCAAGAAAGCAAAAGTATTGGAAGATAAGTGTATAGCCTGCGATCGATGCATAGAAGAATGCCGCTTCGATGCGATACATTACCCGGTTTTGGGCAATGGAAAGACAGCAGACACACCCTGGATAAACCCCATATTCTGCGAGGGTTGCGGCGTTTGTGTGCGCGTATGCCCGGCTGATGCGATTTCCTTTGAACCGGCCGTGAATGGTGAATGGTATACATCGTCTACAAACTATGGGCCTATGGTACACGCAAAACTTGGCATGGCCGAGGGAAATTCGGGAAAACTGGTGACACAGATTCGTCAGAAAGCCCGCGATATTGCGAAAAGAGATAACCTCGACTATATAATCGTTGACGGTTCACCGGGAATCGGGTGCCCCGTTATTGCATCCATAACGGGCGCTGATCTCGTGCTGGTTATAACCGAACCGACGCTCTCGGGCCAGCATGATTTGCTGCGGGTGGCGGAGCTGACCTCGCATTTCAGAATTCCCACCGTTGTCTGTGTCAATAAGTGGGATTTAAATTCCGATATTACCGAACAGATTGAGAGAGAAGCAGGCGCACATGGGGTCAAAGCAGCGGGAAGGATCCGTTACGATACGGCAATTACAAAGGCGCAGATCATGAAGACCAGCGTTGTTGAATACACAGATGGTGCTGTTTCGGACGATATAAAGATTGTTTGGCAGAACGTGCTCCACGCACTTGGTTAGAAAGGAATGACCATTTGAAGATATTTCTGGAATGTTTTCCCTGTTTTCTGAGGCAGGCACTGGAGGCAAGCAGAATTTCAGGCGCTGACGAAGAGACCCAGAGAGATGTTTTGAACTGTGTGATGGCAAAGCTGCTTGAGATCTCCAGAGAAGAGATCCCTCCGCAGATCGGCAGCATGATTCACAACACTATCAGAAAAGCGACAGGCAAAAGTGACCCTTACAAGGATATAAAACGTCTCCATAATGAGCAGGTGCTTGACATGGAAGAGAATCTTACCGGCCTTATTGAAGGATCATCCTCGCCCCTGCCCGACGCATTAAAGCTCGCCGCCGTGGGAAATCTTATCGACATGGGGCCCGAGCGAAGATGGAGCAACATACAGGATATATTCCGGGATTTCACAAAGAAGGATCCGACGCATTTTGATTACACGTCATTTGAAAGGTCCCTCGAAAAAGCCGGCACGCTCCTCTATCTGGGCGACAATGCCGGAGAGATTGTACTGGACAAGATACTCGTCGACCTCCTCCTGCGCAAGACTAAGCTTGATATAACCTATGCCGTGAGGGGCGGCCCCGTTATTAATGATGCCACCATGGAAGACGCAAAATTTGTCGGCATGACCGATATAGTCAGAGTAATCGATACTGGAGTTGACTTTCCCGGCGTAGTGCTGGAGACATGTTCCAGGGAATTTCTCGATTATTATAACGGGGCGGACATGATCATTTCTAAGGGCCAGGGAAACTATGAATCGCTCAGCGAAGAGGACAAGAATATATTCTTCCTGCTTCAGACAAAGTGCCCCGTTATCGCCGATAAGATAGGATGCAGGGTTGGAGACATAGTCCTGAAATCACAGCATGCGCAGATGATGGCTTCATAGAGGGTCGGGATCAGGTTTGGAAACCATGAAGGCAAAAGAAGAAAAGAAAACATATACCTTTGGCCCCGTACCATCGAGGCGCCTCGGGAGGTCTCTGGGGATTGATTTCGTTCCCTTCAAGACATGCAGCTATGACTGTATCTATTGCCAGCTTGGGAGGACAACCGCAAAGATAATTGAAAGGAGAGAATACTTTTCCGTCGACGCTGTCGTGAACGAGGTGAAAGAAAAACTGAAAAAGGTTTCACCTCCCGATTATATTACGCTCTCCGGATCGGGAGAGCCTACGCTTCACAGTCGCATCAGTGATATCATCTCAGGCATTAAGGAAATTTCTGATGTTCCAGTGGCAGTTCTCACGAACGGATCTCTGCTCTGGATTGATGCGGTGCGCGACGCAATCTCCGGTGCGGACCTTATCATGCCGTCACTGGACGCCGGCAGTGAAGAAACTTTTTTGCGTGTAAACCGTCCCCACAGTGGAATTCTTTTTAAAGAAATGATAGAGGGATTACGCTTGCTCCGGGAAGAATTTAAGGGACCTGTATGGCTGGAAGTTTTTATAACGGGTGGCGTGACCGATACGGAAAACGAGATTTCAAAAATAAAGAATCTGGTGGATTATATCGCCCCGGAGCTTGTCCAGCTTAATACGACAGTCAGAACACCGGCTGAAGAATTCGCGGGCCTGGTGAACAGGGAGAAAATGGAGGAAATTTCGGCCTTTTTCGGCCGGAATTGTGAAGTTATCGCGGACTATACCAAAGTGCATAGCCTTGGTGAATTTTCTTCCAGAAGAGAAGATGTTCTTGAATTGGTGAAGCTGCGTCCTTGTTCCATAGATGACATATCCGCGGGACTGGGACTTCACCTGAATGAAGTAGTCAAATACGTACAGGAACTGGTGGACAAAAAACTGATAAGCATGGAGAGACGCCACGGAAAAAGGCTCTACTCCGGACACTGAACCGGGGAAATCAATAATTGAAGGAGAGAACAGAGAAAATGAGTGAAGAAAAAAACAAAGCGGCTGATAGCTTAAAGGCAATTACAGAAAGCAAAGAGCTTGCTGATCGCATGGGTAAGATAAAGCACAAGATCATGGTGCTCTCCGGCAAGGGAGGCGTGGGAAAGAGCACGGTGGCAGCCAATATCGCAGTATCACTGGCGATGGAGGGGAACAAGGTCGGACTCCTGGACACCGACTTTCACGGCCCGAGCATTCCTACACTTCTCAACCTCGAGGGCAGGCGGCCGGGGAGTGACGGTAGCGCCATTCTCCCCGTGGAATTCAGCGCAGGACTCAAGGTGATGTCCATAGGCTTTCTCCTCCCGAATCAGAATGACGCGGTTATCTGGAGAGGCCCGATGAAAATGAATGTCATCAAGCAGCTTCTCACCGAGGTGAGCTGGGGCGATCTTGATTACCTGATCATAGATTTCCCCCCGGGGACAGGGGATGAACCCCTTTCGGTGGCCCAACTCATTCCCGGCGCGGACGGCGCCGTCATTGTGACCACCCCACAGAGCCTGTCTCTCAACGATGTCAGGAAGTGCATCAATTTCTGCAAGCAGGTCAACGTCCCCGTCCTGGGAGTTGTAGAAAATATGAGTGGACTTGTATGCCCTAACTGTAGAACGATAATTAACGTATTCAAGGCAGGGGGAGGAAAGACAATGGCCGATGAGATGGGCGTCCCCTTCCTGGCTAGCATCCCTATCGATCCGCAGATTGTCGAGGCCTCCGACAACGGTACACCCTTTGTCTATCATTACGGGAAGACAGAGGCAGCGAAGGCTTTCGCCGGGGTGGTCGGGCCGCTTCTGGCAATGAACGATAAGGTCGAACCTGAAACCAAAACAGTTGTATCCAAAAAAGAGGAGAAAAAAGGTATGCATAAGATAGCCATACCGATTGTAGAAGGACATCTTTCCGCACACTTTGGCCACTGTGAAGAATTCGCAATCTTTGACGTTGACCTCGAAGCCAAAAAAATTATCGGGCAGGAAAGGGCCCCCTCTCCTCCCCATGAACCAGGCCTGCTTCCCCGGTGGCTTGGTGAAAAGGGTGTGAATGTCATCATAGCGGGCGGCATGGGGGCACACGCCCAGGAGCTCTTTGCCGAGCAAGGGATCAATGTCTCGATCGGCGCACCCGCCGATGATCCCGAGAAGATTGTTATATCGTACATGAACAGTGCACTTGAACTGGGAAACAACACCTGTGACCACTGAGATAAGATATGAAAACCGACAGACAGATCGAAGAGATAATGCTGGGAATGGTTCGTGAAAAGGCCATGGAGATCTATTCGGAGGCGCTGATAGAACATGGAGTCAACCCGCGCAACTACGGCTCCATAAAGGATCCCGACGGGTACGCGAAGATAACCGGCCCATGCGGGGATACCGTCGAGATGTACCTCCGTGTGCGAAACGGCACGATTGAGGAGGCGACATTCAACACGGACGGGTGCATGTTCAGTATCGCCGCATGCTCTGTTGCAGCCGAGATGGCGGAAGGGAATACCGTGCCCGCGTGTATCGGCATCAATCAAAGTTCCATCCTGAAGTGCCTCGAGAGTATGCCGGCGGACCATGAGCACTGCGCCCTGCTGGCGGCCATGGTCATGCAGAAGGCCTTGGGGAAGTGTATTGAAAGCGTGGGAAAGGATCAATAAACCGGCGACATACAACCCCCACAGAGACAACAGCGCAGGAAAGGAGGTAACCGATGGCGAATCAAATCAATATCACAGAGGTGGATAGGGTTGAAATACTTACCTTACAGGATAATTACATCGACATCACATCGCAGGACAACAGCAATGTGGTCACACGAGCCATGCCTCTTCTGGACGGAGAGATAAAAAACTCCATCCAGGCCGAGCACGGTTTCTCGGCCATTGTAAAAACCACGGCGGGGAATTCGACGAGAACCATGCTCTTCGACTTTGGGTTTTCCCCGATCGGGGCGGCCTATAACGCAAAGGCCCTCGGAGTTCCCATGGAAGAAGTGGAAGTTATGGCCCTGTCACACGGTCACAGCGATCATACCGGGGGCATCGCTGAGCTGACCCGCATGATCGGACGGCCCGGGATCGGGCTTGTCCTTCATCCCCGCGTATTTGCCTATCCTCGATATCTCGAGCCCTTTCCCGATTTCAAGATGTTCTTTACGAGATTAACCAGGGAAGCGCTGGAGGCGGAGAAGATTGAAGTCATCGAAACGGCGACCCCCTATTCTCTCCTGGGTGATCAGGTTCTCTTCCTGGGGGAGATAGAACGCACAACCGACTTTGAGAAGGGTTTCCCCATTGCCTACCGGGAAGAAAACGGGAAAAAAGAATGGGATCCCATCGAGGATGATACCGCCATTGTCATGAATGTTAAGGGGAGAGGACTTGTTGTCCTTTCAGGATGCGCTCATTCGGGTATAATTAACACCGTAAACCATGCCAGAAAGATCACGGGGATAGAGAAAGTGCACGCAGTTATGGGTGGGTTCCATCTCTCCGGCCCGCTTTTTGAACCGATCATCGAGGCGACAACGGAAGCGATGAAAAAGTTCACTCCCGACTACATCATCCCCTGTCATTGTACGGGAAGAAATGCCATTATGCACATGGAAAAAGAGATGCCGGACAGGTTCATTCTCAATATGAGCGGAACAAAGCTCACCTTTTCCGCTTGATGCAAAAGGGCAATTGAGAACCTTGGGTAACAAAACAGCCCCTCATTTTAGACAGTGAGGGGCTGTTAGATTTAGTGGCTGATCGTTTTTGAAAACACATTAATTACAATAACACCCGCGACAATAAGGCCTATACCAATTATTGCCGGCATGTCCGGTATTTGTTTATAGAGCACCACGCCGGCAACAGTAACTAACACTATTCCCAATCCTGCCCATACAGCGTAAGTGATTCCTAACGGAATAGACCGCAATGCCAAAGTCATATAATAGAATGCTACTCCATAACCGATGACAACAACCATGCTTGGTATCCACCTTGTGAATTCCTCGGATGCCTTTAACGCGCTTGTTGCTACCACTTCGGCAACAATCGCTACTGCAAGATATATGTATGCTGTTTTCATATATTTCTCGAAATGACATGGTTCTGAGTAATCGTGGATCGTAAGTTCTCTAATAACAAAGATACAGGCAGTAACACAAGTTAACTTGGAAGTGGCCTCTAAACATCAAGATGGAGAAGCCCCGGTGTGTCGGGTGAATTAAAACACATCTTGATTATCAGAGGGGGTTAAGCGTACATGATCTTGGATATATGGACAAAAGAGATGTCGGAAACCTCCAAATCCCTTAAAAAACATTCGATGGCCCGCGCGGTCTCCGGAAAGGGATGGCCGATTCCGATCGCGTGTCCATATCTTTGCGCACATTGTTGCAACTGATGAAGCCGGAAGAGGATGGCCGATTCATCACGGGTGGTATCAAGGAACACGTTTCTGCGGTCGGTTGTCAGGTGCAGTCTTCTGGCAGTTCTGAACGCTTTGGAATTATTGGATGTTCTGCTGTCAATGAAAAAGAGATCGTTGTTCTTGATGACCCTCAGTGTCTGCTGTATCTCCTTCTGGCACTCGGTGAACCGTGATCCCATATGGTTATTCACACCGATTGCGAGGGGTACCTCGGATATGTTTTCTTCAATAATTTCGCTTATCCTGGAGGGGTCATCCCCTTCGTAGAGGGCGCCCGGACCCGGATCAAGATTGGAGTTGTACGGCTGCATGGGCTGATGCAGCATCACATCATGTCCATGATCACTAATTTCAAGAGTCAGGTCCCGTGAATAGGTGACCCGAGGCAGGATGGAAAAGGTGATGGGGACATTCAGACCGAGGAACTGTCTCGCGAGAGGAAGACTGTTCCCGATATCATCGATAATCAGGGCTATCCTCGGCCGGAGAAAAGGGCTCTCCCCCCGCCCCGTAAAGGCAAACGCTTTTGAATAACTGTTAACACCGAGCAAACTTCCTGTAATTAAGTAGGCACTTTTACACAAGAAGTCTCTTCTGTTCATCTGGAGTTCCTTTCTCAGCTAAGATACCGAGCGTTTCCAATTATCCGATTATGAGATGGTTAGTTGTACACAACGCGCGACCCGCCTGCGGCACACCGCGCCATGCCACTGTAAAGAACACTTTGTGGACCTGTACAACATGTTGTGGTTAATGTCAAGATTGAATACAATATATTGATTCAATAATGTTCCCATGCGGGAAGAGGGGGAACAAAAAAACCTTCCAGGAAGGAAGGTTTTTTTGAACATTGTTTGTTATCTGACGGGATTCTACTCTTTAAAAATTGCTCCCGTGCTGGCTGATGTAACCATCTTAGCGTATCTTCCGAGATAGCCATGCCTTATCGCGGGTGGACGGGGAACATGTGTCTTTCTCCTTGCACCCATTTCCTCGTCACTTATCTTTAATTCGATGGTTTTGTTCGGGATATCGATGGCTATTCTGTCACCCTCTCTGACAAGACCGATAGGTCCTCCGTCGGCGGCTTCAGGGGATATATGCCCTATGGCAGCTCCTCTCGTGCCGCCGCTGAACCTTCCATCCGTCAGGAGGGCCACCGATGTATCGAGACCCATACCCGCGATGGCGGATGTGGGGGAAAGCATCTCACGCATCCCGGGCCCCCCTCTGGGACCCTCATAGCGTATAACCACAACATCTCCGGGGTTTATTCCGCCTTCCATGATCGCGCTCATGGCTTCTTCCTCGGAGTCAAACACACGGGCGGTTCCCTCATTTGTCATCATCTCAGGGGATACTGCCGACTGTTTGACCACTGCACCGTCGGGGGCAAGATTTCCCTTCAGAATCGCGATGCCACCCTGCGGGCTGTAGGGATCTTCGACGGCACGTATCACCTCCCGGTTTCTGACCGCGGCGGTCGAGATGTTGTCCCTTACGGTCCTCCCGGTAACTGTCAGGGCTTCGAGATCGATAACGCCCAGTTTGCTTATCTCCTTCATGACCCCCTGTATGCCACCCGCCTCGTCAAGGTCTTCGAGGTGATGATGCCCGGCAGGGCTCAGATGGCATATATTGGGTGTCTTCCCGCTGATATCGTTAAACAGGTCAAGATCCAGCGTAATCCCGGCTTCATGCGCGACCGCCGGAATATGCAGGACTGTATTGGTGGAGCAGCCAAGCGCCATATCGACAGCTATGGCATTCTTGAGGGCTTGAAGCGTAACGATATCTCTCGGCCGGATATTTTTCTCCACAAGATCCATTACCCGCATTCCCGCCTGTTTGGCAAGACGCACACGCGCGGCAGAGATGGACGGTATCGTCCCGTTTCCGGGCAGGCCAAGCCCCAGGGCTTCGGTTACGCAGTTCATGGAATTGGCGGTAAACATGCCGGCACATGAACCACTTCCGGGACAGGCACAATCTTCCAGTGATTTGAGAGATTCCTCACTCATTTTGTTGGATTTTACCTCACCCACGCCTTCAAAAACGCTTATCAGATCCACGGGTTTCCCGTTGAATCTCCCGGCCATCATCGGCCCTCCGCTCACGACAATGGTTGGAATATTAACGCGAAGAGCCGCCATGAGCATCCCGGGGACAATCTTGTCGCAGTTGGTCACCATGACAAGGCCGTCAAAAGGATGTGCCATGGCCATAACTTCAATGGAGTCGGCTATCAGTTCCCTGCTTGCGAGGGAGTATTTCATCCCGACATGCCCCATTGCTATGCCGTCGCACACCCCGATAGTCGGGAATGTCACCGGTGTACCACCGGCCATTCGTATACCCGCCTTGACAGCCTCCGTAATCGTGTTGAGGTGGATATGCCCGGGAATAACTTCATTCGCGGAATTTACAACCCCTATCATGGGTCTGGCAAGTTCTTCGTCGGTATATCCCATGGCCTTGTACAGTGAGCGGTGAGGAGCCCTCTCCAGCCCTTTTTTCATCAGATCACTTCTCACTTCTTTCTCCTCTCCGGTCTCAGTGAACGGAGCACGGAACCGGCCCGCCACATCTCCATATTCTTCATTTCTTCCAGCTCTTTGTCCAGTTTTTCTCTGTAATCGGGCGCGCTGTTGGAATCCAGGGTAATTTGCGCTTCCTCGCCGGAGGCAACTTTCTTGTATAACTCATCAAAAACAGGAACCACCGCGTCGCGGAATCTGTCCTTCCAGTCAAGGGCCCCCCTCTGTGCTGTTGTACTGCAATTCGCGTACATCCAGTCCATACCGTTTTCTGCAACCAGGCGGATGAGGCTCTGCGTAAGTTCTTCCACCGTCTCGTTAAACGCCTCGCTTGGACTGTGGTCGTGTTCTCTGAGGCAGTTATATTGCGCCTCCATGACGCCGGCCAGACATCCCATGAGGACGCCTCGTTCGCCGGTAAGATCACTGAAGACCTCTTTCTCAAAGGTGGTCGGGAACAGGTATCCTGAACCTATGGCAATGCCAAGGGCAATAGCCCTGTCCCTGGCTTTTCCGGTATAATCCTGAAAGACGGCGATGCTCGAGTTTATTCCGCTGCCGGCCAGGAAGTTGGTGCGCACGGTGCGTCCGGACCCTTTGGGTGCAGCCAGGATTACGTCTACATTATCCGGTGGGACAACACCTGTGCGATCTTTGTAGGTGATGGAAAAACCATGAGAAAAGTAAAGCGCGTCACCTTCAGACAGGCAGGCCTTTATCTCAGGCCACATTTCCTTCTGCCCAGCGTCAGACAGGAGATACTGAATGATTGTTCCCCGTTCGGCTGCCTCTTTCAAAGAAAAGAGTGTCTCGCCGGGCACAAAACCATCCGCCACTGCCTTATCCCATGAGCTACCGCCTTCCCGCTGACCAACAATAACTCTTATACCGTTATCCCTCATATTAAGGGCCTGTCCGGGTCCCTGAACACCGTAACCGAGTACAGCCACCGTTTCATTCTTCAACACCTCCCTGGCCTTTTCCAGGGAAAATTCTTCAGACGTAATAACCTCTTCAACAACTCCACCGATTTCCAATTCTGACATTTTTACACTCCTTTTTCTTATAAAGTTACTATTCCCGATCTACTCGCGTCGTTTATACCAATAGCATCAAGTCTGGTCAAGGCCAGATCAGTTTCTTCCTTATTTCCTGTTATCTCAACAACACAACAATCAGACCTTTTGACAACCACTCTGCACCCAAAATCTTCGACAGCCCGAGCGATTGCAGCCTTGTTTTCTTCATTAACGCTCATCCGAACCAGTGACATTTCCCTCTGCGCGTACCTGCTTTCCCCCGGACGCGAGACCTTGATAACATCCACCAGTTTCTTCAGCTGTTTCTGAATCTGGGTAACGGTTGCAGTATTCCCCGTCGTTACGATGGTTATCTTGGTAATTCCGGGATCCATCGTTACATTGGCGCTAATGGCCTCAATATTATACCCGCGCCCGCTGAATATCCCCGCGATTCTGGCGAGGACATCAGGCTTGTTGTTCA
>Ga0268277_1000811_pt1 | contig 23829 bp, 41 predicted proteins | sample saktaG_5_FD_190132 | JGI IMG/M metagenome (GOLD analysis project Ga0268277, IMG submission 190132) | Saline water microbial communities from Sakinaw Lake, British Columbia, Canada - sak_2010_1_5_50m | ecosystem: Environmental > Aquatic > Non-marine Saline and Alkaline > Saline ...
CAGGATATGATATATATCAATAGGATGTGTGATGTATACCCCCTCTCCCCTATGATCATCATCACAATCTCATGTGATATTCGTCACATCATAGAATAATATAGCTTATTACAAATAAGGTAAGTGTTTTACTTACGACATATTGTCACATTATTACCATACTGTCATGTTATATAAATAACACAACTATGAAATTAAGCAAATATCTAAGCAACAAATATCCTAACATGAATAGTGACAATGTTCACTGTTGGGTTGGTAATCTATTAAGCATCATTGTAATATTCATTACAATAGTATTGGTAGCTTTACCAATATTTATATAAACTAAATAGTGATAGAGTGATGACTATCTAGGAATCTAATAGTTGAAATACTATCTGATATGAGGCTGGATGCATTCACCTTGCCCGTCTTTAGGACTAGCATCAGGATTCCTATATTTAAAATCAACTTAAACACACATATTATGAAACCTAAAGATAGAATATACTGCTTAAGCTCTGATTATCTCAGAGTCATTAAAATAGCTGGTTATACAGGTAATTTAGCATTAACTACTATAGTCATTGTTAATACTATTGACAATACTACTAAACTAACATACGAAGTAAGATCATGGAATGATAAACATCGTAGAATTGCCAAATCCTTTGAAGATTATAAACAAGCTTATGAGTATTACATAAAAATATATGATAAATTTAGTACATAATCAACAATTTAAAAACATATAGCATTATGATATTAGGATTAATAATTAACATACTATTATCTATTTGGATAATACCTATGTATTTAGGGAGTAAAAGAAAAATAGGTTATGCATGGTCATTAGTAGCTTGTCTATTTCTAACTCCTATTATCGGACTATTAATAACATTAGCTAGTCCTAAGTTAACAACAAACACAACAACATTATGAAAACATTAACACTTAAAACCAATTCATTAGTAGGACTATACATGAAATTTATCCTTTGTAGCTATCCTAACGACATCTGTAATCTAAGGAAACATGTTATCCTTTCTTTTATTCTATTCCCATTGTGGATCATTCCAGCATTGTTTACAAGATTTCTTAACTATGTCTTTGACGGACATAACTATAAGTTGAAATATCATCATAATGCATGGTTCTCTGCTCTCTTTATGTTTACTGGTATTATTTTATATGTTTTAATGAAAGACATTACTACCATTAATCTATTTGAACAACTATCAGTTTTTAATAGCTTCATTCTTATCTATTTCCTTGGTATAATAGGACTTCATGTTGTAGCAATTGGTCTCTTATCCATCGTATTTCTGGAATGCCTAATCGTCATTGGAGGAATAACTGCTTCATCAAAGGTTACCTATAAGGCTATCACTGATATGAGCTATAGTAATTCTGTCACCATCACTATCCGAGAATCATACTATTCATTGAAAGATAAATACTGTAGTAAAATAAACTGGAAATAGTGTAAAATAACAGGTGAAGAGGGTGCTGAGCATTCACAATAAAAGGCTTAAAATATTAAAACATATAACTATGAAACTCACAATAGAATTAGTACCTAAAACATCATGGTATTCTAATGTACGTAGTCAGGTACCTAAATGGGTATGGGATAACATTAGACGTAAATGTTATAGAAATGCCAATTATCTATGTGAGATATGTGGTGATAAAGGTACAGCTCATCCTGTAGAGTGTCATGAGGTATGGCATTACAATGATAAGAAGCACATACAAAAGCTAACAGGCTTAATAGCATTGTGTCCTGATTGTCATAGAGTAAAACATGCAGGTTATGCTAATGCTCAAGGTTTAATGCATATGGTAATTGAGCAGTTAATGCTTGTTAATAATATATCCAGTAAAAAGGCTTTTAAACATATTGATGAAGCTTTTAACAAATACAGAGAGAGAAGTAAGTATAAGTGGGAGATTGATACTTCATTTATTAGTACATACGTTCAAGATAATTAATCATAACTCTCTACTTGAAGATCAATAGCATTTCTTCGCCTGAATTAACAGGGTTATTAGAGCTAATGTGCTAAGAGGCCATAATTGATGGTTGCAAATGTAAAACCAATCCAATGGTTATTATTGATTGTAAAGATGATAATGCTGAGTTACGGTCTAAAGGCTCACGATCTGGTATGTAAATAGCATGAAGCTGAGTCAGATCATTATCATTCCTTTGGAAATAGGATAGAGAGTTACTTTATACAGATTAGGCTAAGTATTTATGTAATTTAGAGTTCCAACCACTCTCTGAAATATATTGAAATATAATATTTAGTTCTAATCTGTTACTTTCTGGATATGGGTTAAGGCGAGAGATAGTCAAATTAGCAGCAGTTATTAGTAGTAGCCTCACTGATTTCCAATGTTAAAATTACTATCTCACCCATATTCACGATAAACTCCTGTAAAGCTGGGTATAGTGACAACTATACGATAATCCATGTTAAGCAGACATCACTTTTAGGCAGTGTAAGTGGCCTGCATGGTGCAGGAGTTGTTAATGGTGTGACTATTAGCTCAATTGGTTAGAGCGATAACCTAAAAGATTATCAGGCTACAGGTTCAAGTCCTGTATAGTCACCAATTACATCATCCAACACAACAATAGGCAATAGTGCCTTAATCACAGCGATTAGCTATCTGTTGGAGATATAAGATTACCAATTCACACATAATTCACAATTTAATTCATTAAATCATGACACGTAATAATCGTATCAGAGAAATCCAAACTCGCTTTGGAGCAGTAACTGTTGATAGAATTATCAGTGGTAACTCATTTGTAGCGGGAACATCATCAGTAGCTCTTCTATCGCAAGAAGTGATGAAGATATATCCAGGTAGTCAGGCTGGTAACAGTAGACAAGATGGATTATATGATGATAGTCAGTTTGACAATAGCAATACTACACGAGAATTTCCTCAAGTAAGGTATTGTCTGGTTAAAGTACCAAGTGGACAAACTGTTGAACAAGTACAAGCTAGAGTTAATTCTCTTAAAAGTCCTTCTATCTACAGAATTCTCAGTAACAATGTTGCTGATGTTCTAACAGATGAACAAATGACAATGCTTACCAGAGGACAACTCAACTATTTTGAGCGTGATGCTCAAGGTAATGTAATCCAAGATGCTAATGGTAAAGCTGTTGTACATCAAGCTACAATGCAATCCTTAGAGGATCGTTATGCTGTTAAAGGCTACAAACGTAATGAAGATAATACTGTTGCAACTGGTACTGATGGGAAAGCTATTCTTATTGAGTTTGCTGATCCTTGGAAAAAGCGTCAATTCCGTGCTTTCTATTTCAGTGCAACTGCAGAAGCAGATATGGATCTTCGTGAAGGTGTTATTGCTAATCAACCTGCAGCACTTGCAGACGAGCATACTGTTGACATCTCTACACAGGAATCTCCTGAATTAGCTACCGAGCGTATTACAAGCTAGTAGTTAATAGAATATAATGATAATATAGGGGAAGTAGTTAATGCTTCCCCTTTTTAATACAAATTTTTAATACAAACAACTATGAACCAGCAAGAGAAATCGAACTCTGTTATAGAGCTAATGAAAAATATACAAGACTTACATGTTAGACAACCATTAACTATAACTAAGTTAGGAAGACTTGTCCAAGATTTAAGACATGAAATAGCCTTATTACGAGGTGTTATATCAGATTTAGGAGGCGATCCTAATATCAAATTCAAATAAACCATTTAAAATATACAATCATGAATTACGTAGTAATGACACATGGGAGAAAAGGAATGTTTCTATTCCTTGTTGACAGATCAAAGACTAAAAATCAATGGTGGAGTTATGATTGGACTGATGCAATGCAATTTCATAAGGAAAGTGCTGCAAAAATACAAGCTGGTAAACTTCGATTTAAAGAACCAAAAGTAATTACTATTGACAGGGCAATTGAACTGTCAAAAGAAAATGATCGTAATTACGATTATGAAGTATTAGAGCATCCATTTTCATCCGAAGCACTTGGTCAAGATTAATCTAAAAACACACAATTATGTACAACTTATTAATAAAACACGCAAATAAAAGCAGTGTACTTTCAGAATTAAGAGCTAAAGCTATAGCTGTAAAGCTTAAAGATAAAATACCACATTTAAAGAAAGGCTATAGTGATATAGCTTACAGAAGCTACTGTAGTAGACTTTATAATTGGATAAAAAAGTTAGAAATAGCAATTATTGAACATAACAAACACAACAATGAAATTATCGAGCAAGTCAAGAACACTCTGGATAGAATGGAAGCAGGACACTAAATTCCCTACAGAAAAGCATAAGAACATTAAAGATGTTGAAGCTGCTGTAGCAATAGTTGGTACCAGAAATGCAAGTAATATAGTTAATGCTATTTATTATAGTATAACTGGACCAGTATATATTATCAGAAAAGGTGTAATACAACTTCGTAGTAAAAAGAGAGAATTAGTTACACCAACAGGGAAGAAATATTAACAATATATGGGCTACTACTCACAATCTCCGTTGTTTTGGGTTTATTTATTTAAGCTAGAGTAGTAGTCCTTTTTAAAACATACAATTATGAAAACAACAAAAGGAAAACTGCGTAATATTACAACTGGTATTATGCATACAGAAATTAAAGATGTTTATTTATTTTTTGAAGAGTATACTGGTGAAAAAGGTATAATGACACACCATCTATCTTCAGCAATTAAAGCTATTACTGATATTCTTAAAACTAAACTGTCAGATAAATGGTTTACTAAAGAATGGATTAAAGAAGAGTTAGATGAAGTTATTGAAATACCTGATATAACAGAAGAAGAAAAAGCATCTTTTTGGAAACTATTTCAAGAATATAATTCTGAAGTATGGAATACAATAAAAGATAAAAGTATTATTGTAAATATGTAAATTATGAAACCACAATTAACAAAAGAAGAGTTTAAATTACTAGCTCACAGAGCTGGTTTTGATCCTGAGTATGATGGAAGAACAAAAATCTTTCATCTACACCCTAAGAGTACTATTACTGAACATGATAGACCACTAATTGAAAGTATTATAACAACACACTCAATTGATTTCACTTTTAGATACGAAGAATCATGAAAGTAATAGAGATAGCATTTATTATATTAGCTGTTATGGTATTATCATACGGCTATGCAAAATGGAGACTTAATTATGTAGCTAGATGGAGAATGCATGCTGGTAAAGGTGATAGAGCTATATTCTATGGTACTTTTACTAATAAATTAGAACGCTATACAGTAACAATTGTAGAAAGACAAGAAGAAGATATATGTAAAGTAGAATTTAGTGAGTTCACCAGATCAACTAGTGAGATGTTTAAATACACACCACCTACTTATATTCATATTAAACTACTAAGTCCTACTGGTTTTTACTAAAAATCGTAATTCAGTCTCTATACTGTATTTTTCTTACAGATGATACTGTACTCCATCTTTTTTGAGAAAATGCAGCACAGTCCATCCCATGAGGTCATTTTTTCTGACACTCTGCAAAAGTTTCGAGTTATCGTTAATTTAAACATTCAACATCATTATGGAAAATAATGAACATACAACTGATGAAGTTAGAGTAGAAGATGAGTTTTTTCATTATCATGTTAAAAAAGCATGTAGAATACATCTCTTTTATTCTATTGTTATTGTACTAATAATATTAGGCTTTGTATTTGAAATAGCTGTAATATTTTCTAGTACACTAGTTACTGCACTAGGATTTAATGTAAAAGTTATTACATTAAGTACAGTTGCTGTTATAATAGTACTTGGTATATTAAGTACTATATTAAATAAACGTATGAAGAAGTACACAAGGAGTTAAACTTGTGTATACTATTATAATTAATGTAACTGCGCGTCTTGTATAGGTTATATTATATTATAGTAGTTGAGAAATAGGTTGATATTACTTAATTGGTAGAGTTAGACGAATTCAATAGGTACTTATAGTATACTTCATTCGGATTATTACAGATATTGTACTCTTAGGAGTTAATATATCATACTTATGAACAGTTAGTATAATTTGGTAAGGAATAAACCCCTGCAATCTAAAGAATTATCTTAAATGGTAACGTCAGCGTTGTGAATAATCTAATTGTCTACTGCATACAGAGCAATGCTCGCCTTGTCTAACGACTTAGATTTAGTAACGAGGTATGTACAGTTTCGATAGCTGTTATTAATCTATTTTTCTTTTTATTAGGAAATTTATAAAAAATTCACTATATTTGTAGCCAGCTGTCTTTAAAAAATGGACTAGGTTTTCAGTTGTGTGTTTACTAGTCTTTAGACAGTTTGGCTACACATGGGGTAGAAAGGTTTAGACAGGTTACAAGTAAGATTATAATGCAGGCCGTTAATCAGATTATAACGTTAAAGTATCTGGACAATTATAAATGGCAAGGTTATACCTCTCCATGCTCCAGTGCAGCAAGTTAGACTTGCGGCATAAAGCTGAGTTTGTAGCATACTTAGAAACAGAAGCTACTAAACTTCAGGGTGTCCTACCGAAGTAAACAATAGGAGTAGTTTTATTGATTTTTACAAAATCAGTTGGTGGATCGTTAACCCTTATACGGTTAGCCTCATAAAGCTTGTAAACATTATTTTAAGAAAGTAGTTTGCACCCGAGTTCGACTCTCGGCTACTCCACAAAGTCATCTAATCAATAATAATCACTTTAAATTAAATGTAAAATGGATCAAACAAATAAAAGTTGTAGTGCAAATACAGTTAAACAAATAGTTATGGAAACACAAGAAATTTTAAATGTAATTAGTAATCTCACCGGATTACTTAATATCGCTATCAGCACCAATGATCATGAAATTATTGCAATAGTTAAAGAAAAAATACTTAAATATGTTAATATGCTTTAAGTTCTCTGATATTTCGCTGGATAAAACAACATATTATGAAAAAAGACAAGATATTAACAATAGAAAGTTCTTTTCTAATCCATATAGCAGATAAATGGATTACAGTAAAAGAGGCTGAACAGTATCTTAAAGATGTACAAAAAGCTATTCGTGATAATGAAGATAAAGACACATTCACATTTAATAATCAAGAGGTTGATAAACAGTATATGATCTATATTTGTATGTATATAGAAGATAGACTAAAATTTCATTACAATAAATATGGGTAATCCGAAAGTAATCATAGTATGTACAACTTGTGGTAGTAGTGCTGTTACTAGAGAAGGAATACTAGTATGGAATGTACCAAAGCAAGAATGGGAAATAGAATGTATGTTTATGGAATACTTTTGCCATAATTGTCAAAAAAATACAGAAATTAAAGAAGAATTTGTTAATTAATATTAAAATTAATGATTATGACACAACAAGAAGAATTATTTTCCAATGCTACATTTGACGGCTCTAATTACATTCCCAGGTTTGATGATAAAAGATTACGTGGTCAATTAAAGCGTGTTTGGGATTGTATGAAAGATGAAAGATGGAGAACATTAGCAGAGATAGAAGTAATTACTAATGATCCTCAAGCAAGTATATCTGCACAACTAAGACATTTACGTAAAGAGAGATTCGGCTCTCATTTTATTAACAAACGTTCTAGAGGAGCTAGAGAAAGTGGACTCTTTGAGTATCAACTAGTAGTAAACAACACCGTATAATATTAACACTATGTCACACGATAAATATAAAGATTTAATTCTATACTTAAATAGTAAAGGATTTATAAAAATAGTAGGCTCAGTATCTAATAGAGATATAATTACATTAACATTTACAAGAGAAGGGGAAGGTCATATTGTAATTATGCACTATACTGAGGCAGAAAATGACAAATATGGTGCTCTTGTTTATAATACTGAAGCTCTTTTAACAACAGAGATTCTACCTACAGATAACTTTAATATATTTATGAAAAAATTAACATCATTAATATGAGTATAGGATCAGGAATAGGAGCAGCTAGTGCTGCTAGTGAGATTATTACACTTGTTGATAATCTTATTGAAAATGCTGAAGAAGAATCAGTATTAGAGGTATTAGAGGTTATAAAAAGAAAAGCTCAACAAATTAAGGAAGCTGGAGACAGTGGATGGTATTAAACAACAACATTATGAGTAATAAATATGAAATATGGTCAGAAGGATTTTCAGTTATAGAAGAACATGCTTCTGCTCGTTTTGAAGGAGTCTTTGAAGGAGAAACATTTATGGATGCTTATTTAGATATGGTGAAACAGCAATATGGAGCTAATCCACCAGATTATGTTAAATTAAATGAACCAGTTATCTGGGGATGTAGATGTTTTGATAATGAAATAGATGCACGTAAATCATTTGGCTAATAAATAAATATATATGAGTAAACTAATAAATACTAAATACGAGTATGACATACATGAAACTGTATATCACATAACTCCAGAAAGTCCTAAAGGTATTGTAATAGGTAGAAGAGTTGTAACTGATCCTTATTATTTTATTGAATATCTTGTAGCTTTTAGCCATGATGAGTCTTTATGGTGTGGTGAATTAGAATTAAGTAGAGATAAAGCTATAATATAATAAGAATGCCAAATCGTCAAGTGTTAACTAAAAATAGAAAGGAGACTCTAGATGGAATGTCAGGTGACGAGGATGAAAGAGCAACTAGAAGAAGTTAATAATTTTATTAGAATCAACGAATTTGTTGGTTTTGATACAGAAACTTCTTCTATGTTGCCTTTTGATGGTAAGTTATTAGCTGTACAAATAGGTGATTTTAATACACAATATGTTATAGATGTACAAACAATTGGGATAGATAATCTATTACCTACACTAAATTTACTTAAAGATACTATAGTCATAGGCCATAATCTAAAGTTTGATCTTAAATGGATGCATTATCATGGAATAAAAGTAGATAAAGTATTTGATACATTTTTAGCTGAATGTTTATTAACTGCAGGCTTAGATAAAGAAAATAGACACTTATCATTACAAGCTTGTGTTAGTAACTATTTTGGAGTAAGACTTGATAAAAGTATAAGAAGTAAGATTATCTATGAAGGATTTTCTGATAGAGTTATTAGATATTGTGCTGAAGATGTAAAGTATTTATCTCTATTAAGAAAAAGACAATTAGAAAAAATAGAAGAGTGGGAACTAGAAAAAGTAATGGACTTAGAGAATAGATTTGTTAAAGTTCTTATGCTAATGGAATATTACGGTCCCATTATTGATACTAAGAAATGGACTGAAGTATATACTTTAGTTGAAAAGACATTAGGAAAAACAGTTGAACAGCTTAATAATATTATATTACATAATGATAAGTTAAAGAAATATATTAATACTGAACCTCAACTAGGTTTAGAATTTCCAGATTTTAATAATAAAGTAGCTGATAAAGTACTTATTAACTGGTCTTCTCCTATTCAGAAGTTAAAACTACTACATGGATTAGATATCAATGTTAAATCTACAGAAGCTAAAGATCTTATAAGAAAGAGAGATAAACATCCTATAGTACCATTACTTATTAAATATAGTAAATGGAACAAGCTATCTACATCATTTGGTAGAAATTTTCTTAAGTTTATTCATCCAGTTACAGGTAGAATACACCCTGATTACTTTCAAATAATAGCCTCTGGACGTTTAAGTTGCTCTAAGCCCAACCTTTTAAACATACCGTCACATGGAGACCTTGCTAAGAAGATACAGGCTTCCTTTATACCCAAGTATGGAAATAAGATAGTTGGCGGAGATTATAGTAATTTTGAACTACGTATTATTTCAGAATTTGCAGATGAACCATTATGGACTACAACATTTGCTGAAGATAGGGATTTACATTCAGAATTATGCACTAGAATATTTAATATAAGAGAAGATCAAGTTAATGATCCGTTCCCACTAAAACCAGATTTTACATACCGCCATGTACAAAAAATTATAGACTTCGGTTTATCATATGGTATGACTGAATTTAAGTTAGGCGATCTCCTTGATATTCCTACCAGAGAAGCGAGGAAGTTAATAAACAGCTTCTTTATCACCATACCAAGGGTTAAAAAGATACTATCTATCTGGGCATATGCAGCTACTTCAAGAGGATATATCAGGACTGCCCCACCTTATAGAAGAATTAGATGGTTTCCCAATTGGAATGAAGATCTATCTAAAGTAGAACCGTATCTAATATCTGCTATTGAAAGAGAAGCTAAAAACACAGTACCTCAAGGTAGTAATGCAGATTGTATTAAAGAGGCATTATGCTTAGTACAAGATGAAATTGACAATAATAACTATCCAGTTAAGATCATGCTAAGTATTTATGATGAAATTGTAACTGATTGTAAAAAAGAGTTTACAGAAGAGTGGAAAGTAATACTAGAAACATTGATGATTAAAGCTGCAAAAGAAATTCTTAAAATAACACCAGTTAAAGTTAATGTCACTATAAGTGATCATTGGATAAAAGATTGATTAATTTAAAATACAACTAAAATGAATAAATCACAATTTAAACTAAGAAAAGTAGAAGAAGTGTATGTAATAACACTTGAAGACGAATTAACGACTATTTATCATCCTAGTGTTGAAGTAATAGTAAGAAATGATAATACTATTACTATGACTTCTCCCGAAAATGGAACAGTATTACCTATCAATGCTAGTTTCTTAAATACTCCACAAGTTATCTCTGATATAAAAGCAGATTTAGCAATTATAACTGAAGCTCTTGATTTTGTAGCTAGTTTAAGTAGTGGAAATACTTCTGCTTATCATGGGCCGTCTATAAAAGGATCAGAACTATTACGACAGGATATTGCTAAAGCTAAATTTCTAGCAGAACAACCAGAAAATGTTAGAGAAGCTGTTGAAAAAGGAGATTTAATATTAGTCTGTAGAGATAATGGTAAAGTTTTTCTACGTGCTGGAGTTGGAGTAAGAAGAGCACTAAAATCTAAAACTGATGAATCAACCAAAGAAGAAAAGGGTACTGGAAAAGGGTAAAACTGAAGAGTATATTAAATGGTACTTTGAAGAACTACAGGAGAAGGGTTATGTACATAGTATAAATACAAATCCTTCTTCTATAGTTATCTTTGAGAAAATTGCAGTAACTCAATGGGTAACTTTACGACAAAGAGTTTATACTGCTGATTTTGAAATAATATGGACTATTTTAGGAATGGTTAAATGGTGTAATTTACAATATTCAACAGATGCTATAAGAAAACCATTTATATCATATAACGATAGTACTTTAATAGAAGTTAAACCTAATGTATCATATAGATTAGCTAGAGCTAATACTTCAATGGTTACATTTCCTTTAAGAAGGAATATGTTGTATCAGGCAACCGGTCAATATGTACAAATGGTTAAAACAGAAGATTTATTTGCATCAACATTTACACCTAAGAGATATTTATTAACAGATAAAACAGGAAAACCAAGAATAATTCATTTTCATACAAGAACATTAGATGAATATTTACAATTAACTGATAACTTAACTAAACCTATGCCGGGTAGCAAATGGGATAGAGATGAGATATCAGACGATGATCTGGGATTTAAGTTTGTAGAAGATGGATGATGAAACATTTCACATACTTGTTAATATTTGTATACTACTTAAAATAGATGCAAGAACTGTAATGTCTAGTAAAACTAGAGATGCTTCATTTATAAAAAATGTTCTACAATACATACTTTTTACATTATATAATAAAAATAGATTATATTTATCTTTACAATTAAAATACGGAGGAATAAATATACGTAACTCGTTTATGCGAATTAATAACTACATTTACACTAAAGATAAGAAGTACTACCCTATGCTATTGACTATTAATAAACTCTACCCAATATTAGATATTGGAGTAGCTATTTATGAACTAAAGTCATTAACTTATGGATTTACACAAAGAAACAAGTGGAGCAAACGTCAAAAAAAGAGAGTTACTCCATTACGAGCAGCGAGAATATGTAATGAAATTATTAAACTTGAAAGACAATCAGAAAAACAAGTTAAAGAAGCTATTAACAGCGATTATTTCATTACTAGTTATCGTGAGTATAGGGATTATTACAACCTCCCCTATAAATATTACAAAGGCCAAATTTCAAAACAAACTTATTCTATATTTACCAGACACATTACCAGATAATTACTATATTGATATTCAAAAAGTATTTCCTAATACTTTAATCAATACATTTGCAGTTCATAATCCAAAAAAGACCTACGAAGAGTTTAAAAAGAAACTTAGGTACATAGAGTCTAGTAATAGCTACAGTAGTAGACGTACTAATAGTAATGGATCATTATCTCAATATCTTGGTGCTTACCAAATAGGTTCTCAAATGAGGACAATAATAGGATTAGGAGATATATCTGACAGTTTATTTTTATGTACACCTTCTATTCAGGATGCAGCTATGGACTTATGTATAATTTACAATCGTAATTTACTTAGACCATATTTAGAACAATATGAAGGTACTTTTATTGCAGGTTATCAAATGACAGAAAGTAATATGCTAGCCATAGCACATAATGCTGGTCCGTATGGCTTAATCAATTTCTTAATATCCTATGGAGTAAATCTTCCTAGAGATAGTAACGGTATATCTTACGAGTTTATGAAATTAAGTGGCTATAAAATAACACCACATGGGAACAACAACAAATCTTCAACAGCAACTAGACGCTAGTGAACCAGGTTTAGGCGATAGTAACTCAAAACCTATGCTTGATAACATTAGGTTTAAAAAGAGTGAATTAACAAGTAAACAGAAATCTGCTGGTAAAATTGATGGTTTATATCCAGTAATAATTGACAAGTCTCTAGTAGTATTCATCAAAGATCCTAGTAGAGAACAAGAAGTATTTGAAAAATATTATAAACATATATATGGCAGATTACCTGCTGAAGAATTATTTACATTTATTGACGATAAACAACAGGCAGATGATACAGAAGACGATGAATAGAGAACAAGTTCAGAATGAAGCTCTGAATACATTAAAACTATTTAGTGGAATAGGTTCATTGATAATGGATACTGGGGTAGGTAAAAGTAAAGTTGCAATAGACTTTATTATTGATGATCCAAATATACAAACAGTATTAATTACATCTCCTAGAGAGAATCTAAAGGCTAACTGGTATAATGAAATAATATTATGGAGTAATTCTGTTGGTATATTCGCAGAAAGTGATCTTGAACCTAATACTATTCCATTTATGATGGGTGATAAAATAGTATTAGTAACTTTTGAAAATATACAAACTTGTTACAGATGGGAAAATAGACATTTTGACATGGTTATTGCTGACGAGGTACATTGCTGCATGACCTCAGAATATTCCAGAATATTCCTCAACAACGACTTTACATATAAAGTAGGACTAACTGCCACCTCTGATATAAAAGGTAAACCAGAGAAGCTAGAGCTATATAATTTGTACTGTCCTATCATTTATACTTTTCTAACTGCTGAAGAATATGGAGTAGTGAATAAGACCAAAATCATTGTAGTAGATCATATTCTGAATAATGTGCATAAAATTCACATTAAGACAAAAAAACATGACTTTTTTCTTGGAGAACAGGAAAGATATTCGTATATTTGCAAAGAGTTCAGACGAGGACAGAGTTTGATGGCTTCAACAGGAAGTACAAACTATTTTGAAGATGCTGATTACTGGTTCTGGAAAGGGAATGGAACACCAAATCAAAAAGAAGCAGCTAGAGTTTATCTAAAAGCAGTTCAGAATAGAAAGTACTTTCTGCTGAGGCTTACTTCCACAAAACAAATTGCTATTAAACTTAGTGAACAATTAACACAGGTTAATGGTAATAAAGTGCTTGTATTCAGTGAGCTTACTGAACAAATTGACAGTATTTGTACACATACAGTACATAGTAAGCATAAGAATGATATTAATGCGCAAACTTTACAGAGATTTAATGATGGTGACATAAAAGTACTAGGTTCATGTTATTCCTTAACTTTGGGACTTAACATGAAAGCTGTTAATATCGCTATCTTTGAATCATATTTAAGTAGTTTTACAAAAGCTAAACAAAGAAGAGGAAGATTAAATAGATTAATTGCAGATGAAGAAATAGCAACACTTTACATAATTAGACTTCCTAACACTCAAGCAGAAACTTGGTTTAACGGATTTGTTGACAAAGACGAAATAAGCGAAGTAATAAAGTCGGAGGACATCTTAAAAGAGTAGTTATGGAAAGAGATAGGTATGATTTACTTGATATGTGTATAGCCACAATTAAACTAAAATATAATGCGTGTATATCACCAGAACAATTACAGGATGTACTGAATAAAGAATTTCCGAGAATGATGTTTTCTATTGATGAGATAGTGGAGTTCCATATGTTGGCAATAGAAATAGAGGATAATCAACTAATACTAAAAAATACTGGTAATGGATAGTAGTATATTTATAAATATAACCAAATTAATTAAAAGCCAATTAGGCTTACTTGAATTCTGTGTACTACAATTAATCCAAGATAAGAATTTTAAAACATTAGATTTACTACTAAATAATCAAATAGAATTAAGAGAGATAGAAAATTGTCAGTCTTTATCTGATTTTGCTCCAAATGATGAGGTTATAGGAGAACAAGTAAGTAACCTTATAAGAGATTTGGAAAATAGTGGTTGGATAAAGATTACAGGAGATGATCTACTTAAAAATCTAGAGATTAGACAGAAGTTTATTGAGCTAGTTGAATCTAATGATCTTGTTAATAGAATTGATGATGTAGAAAAATGGTACCAAGAGTACCGAGATTTATTTAAAGTTATTCCAGGTGCCAGAGTTGGTATCATGGGTAGTAGACAAGCTGTTATTGACAGACTAAGAAGATTTTTAAAAGAACATCCACAAGTTACAAAAGAACAAGTTTTACAAGGAACTAGAAGGTACATCGCTACAGAGTCTCCTAAGTATGTGATGAATGCTGAGTATTTTCTATATAAACAGGATCAGTTTGATAAGACTACTAGGTCTAAGTTGGAAGCTGTTTTAGAAGATTTCTCAGAGAGAATCCCCAATGACTACGATCAAACTAGAAATATTTAGTATGGCTCATTTTAGACATACTTTAGATGTTATAGAAAGGGGTATGACAGGCGGCAATGAAGGCTTGTCACACGGTTTATCCAGAATCAGTTATTTTGTTCCCGGTGTTCAGAAGGGAAACATCTATTTAATAGGTGGAGTAACTGGTTCTGGTAAAAGTGCCTTAGCTATGGATATGTTTGCTTGTAATCCATATGATGACTACCTACTAAGAAGCACTACTTCTCCTGAAAATCCTATTAAGTTAAAAATATTTATTTGGTCATTAGAGATAAGTCCAGAAATATTATTAGCTAAAATGATTTGTAGGAAAATGTTTTTGCAACATGGTATACTAACTGATATTAATTATATATTGTCAAGGGGAAAGAATAGAGTATCTGCAGAGATATACGATCTAGTAAAATCTTACGCACATTATTACGAAGAATTTGAAGATAGAGTTATAATAAACGGGGCAGATAATCCTACTGGAATCCGTAACACTTTATTAGAATATTTAAAAGCACACGGAAATATAGAAGAGAAGATTATTACTATAAAAAATAGAAATCATGATACTGGAGAAATAACAGAAAGTAATCGACCTATTTTTGGAAGGTATAAACCGGATCATGATAATACCTATATTATAGTAATAGTTGATCATGTTAACATATTAAAAAAGGAACAAAGATTTAGTAAGAAAGAAACTGTTGATAAATTAATGGAGTATATGATGGACATGTCGAATAAATATAAGATTACTCCAATAATAGTACAACAACTTAACAGGAATATTGAACTAGTAGATAGGATGAAAATGTCTTCTATTGAACCTCAAATATCAGACTTTAAGGAAACATCAGATTCAACAGATGCTGCTCATTTCATATTTGGAATGAGTTATCCTCAAAGATGGGAAATAGGTTCATATAGAGGTTATGACTTAACCAAATTAGGTAATAGGTTCAGAGGTCTTAAGCTATTAAAGAATCGGGATGGTAATGCAGATGTACTTGTAGGTCTTAAATTTTTAGGAGAGATAGGTACATTTAAAGAGTTACCTCCGGGCAAGGAAATGTCTGAGCAAGATTACATTAATATACAATCAATAACTAAAAGCTATGACCATAGTATTACCAACAACAGTATCAGAGTCCAAGCTAACTAATCCAGATAGCATTATATTATATGGACTCCCAAAATCAGGAAAAACGAGTTTTTGCTCTACTCTACCAAATAACTTAATTATTGATCTTGAAAAAGGAAGTAGGCATGTATCTGCTTTAAAATGTGAAGTAGAGAATTTTGCTGATCTAACTGAATTAGGTCGTGAAATAATGAAGGCTGGTAGACCTTATAAATATATCACTATTGACACAATCACTAAATTAGAGGAATGGTGTGAAGGTGATGCTACTGAACTATATATGAAAAGCCCTATTGGCAAAAACTTTAATAGATATGATGAAGGACCAAAAGCTGGTCAACTAAAACCAAACAGTGAATGGACTAGTGTATTAACATTACCCAAAGGAGCAGGTTATTATTGGCTTCGTTTAAGTTTTAGCACTTGGTTGGATAAGATCAAATTATTGGCACCCTACATCATACTAATAGCTCATATCAAGGATGTTTACCTAGAAAAAGCAGGTAAAGAGGTTTCTGTCAAGGACTTAGACCTAACCGGGAAGATAAGAGGTATTAGTTCGTCAAATGCTGATGCCATAGGCTATGTATATAGAAGTGGCGACAAAGGTGAAACTTTAAGGATTAACTTTCAATCTAATGATTCAGTGCTTTGTGGAGCGCGTCCAGAGCATTTAAGAGGACAGGATATGGAAGCTGACTGGAGTAAAATCTTTGTAGAGTAGTTAATTTAATAATAAATCTTTTAAAACTTAAAAAAATGGAAAACGCTGAAAAAATTACAATCACAAGGAGCATGCTTGATAATGCTATGTCACAAGGAATGAAACGTGCAGATATTGCTGCAACATTTGGTCTTAGTCTTAATCAGGTTAAGAAGCTTATGGCACAGGCCGGATATCAAAAGAGACGTGCTTCTTATATAAACTTTAACTTTGTTGATGATGCAGTTTCTGGAGTTGCTACAGAACCAGAACAAGCTGAATCAATCAATTACTAGTCCTGTTACGGAATACTTTCCGCTACCCAATCATTTGAAGTAAATTTAAGTTTAACTAATTAAACTAATTAATATGGCGATAAAAGGAAATGTTGGAAACGTAGAGGTAGCAAAGGACATAAAACTGTATACAGGAATTGTTGGTGCACAAGTACTAGCTATTAATCCTAGTTTGGAAGAGATAAACTCGTTTGGTGTAAACTTTCAAAATGCTATAACATATACCGATGTTAATAATGACGGTAATGAAAGAGTAAGGATTGATGTATGGTTTAAGTGCACTACACCAGATTCAGATGTAGCTGCTACTAATCCAGGTCTAAAAGACATACAAAATCTTGTTACTAAAGTAAGTTTCTTCCTTTCCAACAGATTTAAAACTACTAACGAAGGAACTAAACTAGGTTTTATTAACAATTTTGGCCAGAATGCATGGGCTGAAATTATACCAGATGCTACAGAACCTAATTTACCTTCTGAATCGTGGTTTAGAACAGAAGGAATACGTCAAGCATATGACGGAGAAGATGTTCTTATCAACTTTATTCGTAATTGGGTAAATGCTGGTAAGAATGATGAGATGTCTCTTGATAATGTTAAGGATATAATTCTCGGTAAATTTGGAGAATTACAATCACTTGTTCCAACTTATAAGAACAATGTGGTCAGAATTATGCTTACTGTTGTAGTTAAAGATAATAAATATTATCAATCAGTCTACAATAGATTTTTTGCTCGTTGGAATCATACAAGCCCACTTATCTGGCGTAAGTATATTCAACAAGATAAGTATAATAAGCCAAAAGGACCGTGGAGTTATGTTTTAACAGAATATAAACCAACGGATATGCCGGTAGTTGAAGAGGTACCGGATGAGGAAGTCCAAGCTCAGTCCAATAAATGGTAATTTACCATGATACAAGGACACTCTCAAATAAGAAAGAGTGATATATTAGCAGTAACTAGTGAGGAAGAGTTATTCAAGAAGTACTGTAATAATTTTGAATATATCAACGTATCATTTAAGAGTGAACTGAGAGAGGACAAAACCCCCAGTTGCAGGATAGCTGATCTAGGTAGCGGTTTACGCTATAAAGACTTTGGATCAGCTATACCTGCAACTGATGTTTGGGGCTATGTGATGTTAAAGTTTGGACTAAATTTCCCAGAAGCATTAGAAAAAATAGCTACTGACTTATATATCACTAGTACTACTGGTATTATAATAGAACCAGTACTACAAAAATCCTATCCTAGACCACCTAGAAAACATCTTCTTATTAAAAGAAGAGATTGGCTATTATCAGACAAAGAGTTTTGGTATAATAGATATAACATTACAAAAGAATTATTGAATAGTTATTGTGTTAAACCTATAGATTACTACTGGTTTAATGGTACTGTGTTTAGAGTTCTAAAACATGCCTATTCTTATGATTATTATTGGAATGAAGGAGTCTTCTTAAGAAAAATATATCAGCCTTATTCACATAAAAATAAATGGATATCTAATGTAGATACCACCATAGTACAAGGCATTGATAATATACCTAAATTAGCTCCGTTATTAGTTATATCTTCATCTTTAAAAGACGTGATGTGCTTAAAACTATTAGACTATAATGCTGTCGCTCCTAATAATGAAAGAAGTTGGCTACCAGCTATGGTTTGGAAAAAGTTTAAAAAGAGGTATAAAAAAATAGTTATACTATTTGATAATGATGAAACAGGTCTAGAATCAGCCTCTAATTTTTCTAAACAATATAGTATAGATTACAAATATATTCCACTCTCATTTACTAGACAAAATAAGAATATAAGTGATTTTATTTATAATCACTCGTTAAAAGAAGCTAAACTATTAATGAATAGTTTATTTAATCAGTTATGAAACGATATCTTATTAAGTTAGAAATAATTAAGCTAAGTACTAATAGAAAATTCACTAGATACGAACTTGTACTAGCAGAGAGTAAACAACAAGCCGCTAATTTAGCAAAAAATAAGTATTCTAAAAAGGGTACTCGAATTCGATTACTTAATGTTTAATTTAAACCTTTCAAAACATGAACGAAAGAAAAATCACTGTTGCCTCAACAAAGGCAAACAAACCTGTGACATTTAAAAGTGCTGCAGCAACATGGGGCGATCTTAAGAATGAGTTAAGCTCCAACAATGTCGAGTTTAATGATAAGATGAACGCTGTATTGAAAAATACCAGAACTAATCTTGTTCTTGATGACGCTGTATTACCTGAAGAGGATATAATTATCTTCTTAATGGCAAAGAAGATGAAGTCAGGTACTGCTAAAAAATCTACAGCTAAAAAGGCTCCGGCAAAGAAGTCCACTGCAAAAAAGCCAGCTAAGAAAGCTCCAGCCAAATCTGCAACTAAGGTTAAAGCTAAACCTGCTCCTAAAAAGAAGACTGTAGTTAAGAAAGTTTCAAAGGCTGATGAAGCTTTAATGAAAGAAGCTACTGAGATGGAGTCTAAGCTTAAAAGAATGTGATTATGGACTCCAAAGCCGCTGAAATAGGAGTATGGCTTATCGTTATTGTTATCTTAATTACTATAGGAATTATTTTTTATTTTAGGTTCAAAAAGAGTAAATTTAACTCTGAGCCTAAGTTAACAGAAGAAGAGTTACGTCTAATGGAAGAGGCTAAATCTTTGGAAGATAGGCTTTAAAATAATCAGTTCTTCCAATAATATAGAGAAGGGGTAGGTACATACTTACCCTTTCTTTTAAAATTCTAGTATAATGAGCCAAGAAATAGAACGAGAAGCAGAATTTGATCAGAGTGAATATGAAATGCTTGAGAATATGCTGTTAGCAAATAAGATACATGATGAAGTTATAACAGAAGTTAAAACTGAGATTAAAGAAATAGTATCTGCTAAACCTATTATTAATCATTATAAAAGGTTTAAATTTGATGAAGCAGCAGTAACTCCTGATACCAATAGAATTTTAATTGATTTTTGTACGCATTTAGATAAGTTAGGTGAATTAAATTATTTACCAAATGAAAAACATATTATAAACTACATACAATTTTTACAAAGTGCTTTAAGTTTAGATTCTATCTATTATAGTACAATGATGAAAACTTTAGCAATGTTTATGATTGTTTTTGACACTTATTATAAAGATAGATGGGATTTAATAACTCTAGATTCGTATAATAGAATAGGTATAGCAGCTTATTATCCCGAATTTGTAATAGAAGATAGTGACGGTGAAACACATACTATAAAAGATTTATACGGCATATATAAGTTTTCTGGATCTACTTATACTGAATTAGAGATATTATATACTAGAATTACTATAACAGAAGAAGAAGCATCATCTAATTACTTCTTTTCTCATGGCAATTTTCCTAGTAACAGAATGATGAATGGAGGATATTATGGTAAAGTATGTGCTGGTTCTGGAGAAATAAAGACTATGATGGGACAAGTTCCTTCTCTAACAAGTCAAGATAGTCTTACTATAGAATTTGTTACACTTCTGGCTTTACAGTTAGAAGAGTTTTTTAAGTATGAGTACATCCCCGGCAGCCCTATGAAGAATATTCAAGCAATTGGATTTGGTGGACATTTTTCAGTACCTAATTTATTAGAAAACCATTTTCTAAAAGAATTTGTAGATAAAATTAGTTTAATACCCGGAATAGCAGTTAAAAATTCTTATTTTGGGCTTATATCATATTTACCTAATATAAATAAAGAGTTATTTGCTAGGTTAATAGAATTTACGTATGTACCTAAATGTTTTTTAGATACTAATGATAATAGTTATTTTAATTCAAGTAATCCTATAATAGCAAATAATTCTGATGCTTTTAGATTTAAAGGTAATTTAATGATTATTTTTAGAGAAGAACAGAAGTATTTAAAAATAATAAAAGAGGAATCTAAACAAGTTGTAATACTTACTCAAACAATTCATCCTGCAACTTTACGTTTAATACATGATCTAATTAACAAATTGTTATTTATACATTCAATACGAAATTCTTATGACAAAAAACCAGTCAAAAAACGAAAAGCGAAATTGGGCACTGAACAGACCAGTAATCTCTTCAGAAGAAGGAGAGCAGTTACTCTTAACTCACAAAGCATTGTCAGGGAGAACCCCACAAGCGGGACAATATCCATTTCAGGACAAGACTACGTATTCCAAACCCAAACTGTCTCCGCCAGTACGACATAATGTAGTTGAAATGGATGGAGCTAGATTAACTATTTGTAATGAAGCTCAAAAACAAATAGACTATCTATTAAATAAGTTTCCTTCTACTGAATGGTCTGGTATTATGGTTTGGGATGTAATAGAAGGTAGTCTTCAAGACCCAGCTACTTTATTAGTAGAGGTTAAGTATATACTATTAATGGATATTGGTTCTGCAGCTTATACTGAATATGAAACTGAAGCTGAACTTACATTAGATCTCTATGATGAATATCCAGATGCAATGTTAATGAGGATAGGACATTGCCATAGTCACCATAGCATGCAAGCTTACTTTAGTAGTACAGATACTCAAGAGTTGCATGATAATGTAGATAAACATGTAGCATACCTATCTCTTATTGTCAGTTCAAAATCAAAATATGTTGCTAAAATGGCAGCTTTATCTATTGACGAAACTAGACATATAGTTAAAGATTTCGATGATAGTGAAGCTGTAGCAATTTCAGAATCTAAAAGCATGATTATTTATAATGTAGATATTATAGGTCAGGAACAAAAGAGATTTGAAGATACAGTAATTGATGCTAGAATAGATAAAGTTACAAAATTTTCAAGTACTAAAAGTAAAAGTAAGAATAAAAGTTATTCACCACATAATACTGATTACTATGACAGAGTTTATAATTTTGGTTCTCACAATGCGGAACAACAGATGGAAATGTTTAAAGATACTGAACCTGTAGATAAGGAATTTGTTAATGGTATAGAATGTATATTGTATCTAACTATTCCCCCACTCGAAATACATAGATTATTAAAAAGATTGCTTGGTATTAATGCGGAGGCTAATTTATCTGTTGAGGTAAAGGCTATGGATTTAATTCAAGGGTCAGCTTTAATGGATGAACTAGCAGATACATTTGAAGAAGAAATACTACATACAGTAAATTTACTCTATATTAAAGATGATGCGATTATTAGTAATTTATTATTGTCGTCTGATGTTATCATGTATATAGTTTTAACTAGATTAAAAGCATCAGCTGAAACAAGTATGCCTGAAGGGCAGACTAAAGACATAACTTTACAAACATTTAACTATTTATTAACAAGTTTTATTTGCGATGGAAACAAGGACTAAGATAAAAACTGATAACATTGCTGCAGATACTAGTAGTAGATTTTCAGGATTCAGTTGGGCAGATAAAGATATTATCAAGAGTCTAAGTCCTATAACTGTTGTAGGTGCTGGCGGTATAGGCTCTTGGTTTACTCTTTTAGCTAGTAGAGTAGGATATAAAATAGTCATCTATGATAATGATATCGTAGAAAGACATAATATAGGAGGACAACTTTATTATACTAAAAGTATTATGCGAAAAAAGGTAGATACATTATCTCGTATTATACAAGATTTTAGTCCACAAGGGGAAGTTTTACCAGTAGATGTTTTTGTAGACGAAAATACCCTTATTAATACTAAAATAATAATATCTGCTGTTGATAACATGAAGGCTAGAAACATTATTTATAATTCTTTTACCAATCATTTACAAGAAGCATTTAATGATGGATATACAATTTCTGAAAACGGATTATATCTTGAACATAGTGATGGATATAATTTAGCATGTCTTTTTATAGATGGTAGATTACTTGCAGAGCAGTTTCAAGTATATGCTGTAACTCCTAAATCATTAAGTAGATATGCTGAAACACTATTTTCCGATGATGAACTGGAAGAAGAAGCATGTTCTATTAAACAAACTAGTCATTTTGCTGCTGGAATAGCTTTTAATATGATTAGAGTGCTTAATAACTATGTAGCTAACTTTATTGATCCTGATTGTGGAAGAGAGGTTCCTTTTAGTATTATAGATGACGGGTTATTAATAATGCCAACTATTGAATTATGATACAAGATGTAAGTCTAGGAGAAAAACATGGATCATTGGAATTTGATATTTCATTAAGATTAAATCCAAACTCTTCTCTAGTGCCACTAGCAGTAGCATCAGCACAATTACCAGAAAAATATGTTGCTGATTACTACGAATCATCCACAGGATTTACTGCTGTTGTTAAAAATATAATATGTACTACTGTATTAAATAAACTAGGTATAAACTCGTCTTTTTCTAAAGCTGTAATAGACTATATATTAATTAAAGATATAAGATTAACTGCTACATCTAATTATCACTCTATTGACGATATAATATCTCTAGTAATTGATTTGTTTAATAAGTATATGGAAAATGAATATTCTATCAAGTCTTCATTTAATATGAAGATTTTATATTCAGAATTAAATCTACCAAATTGTTATGGTAATAGG
>Ga0268277_1000815_pt1 | contig 23696 bp, 20 predicted proteins | sample saktaG_5_FD_190132 | JGI IMG/M metagenome (GOLD analysis project Ga0268277, IMG submission 190132) | Saline water microbial communities from Sakinaw Lake, British Columbia, Canada - sak_2010_1_5_50m | ecosystem: Environmental > Aquatic > Non-marine Saline and Alkaline > Saline ...
CCTTGATCTGATTGATATCGTAGAGTGGGGTTTTGTTCAGGTCGAAGGTGTGGATCGTATCCGTTTTACGTGATTTTCGGATCAGATTTTTAACCATCTTGGCAAACTGGATATTAGAAAGATGACCAGGCCGTGTGGCAATAATATGGGCCTTTATTGGCATTCCGACTAGGGCCAGGTCCCCGATTACATCCAGCAACTTGTGCCGTGCAGGCTCATTGGGGTGAAGTAGCTCCAGGTTGTTGAGAATCCCTTCACGCAGCACCTCCACATGTTGCTTGTTGAAGACTTTTGCCAGATTATCCAGCTCATCCTGGGAGATCAGCCGGTCGACAAACACAATGGCATTGTTCAGGTCACCCCCCTTAATCAGGTTGTTGTTGAGCAGGTATTCCAACTCATGAAGGAAGACAAATGTACGACAGGGAGCGATCTCTGTCCTGAACTCTTTGATGTCGCTGAGGATTGCGTTCTGGGTAGTGAGGATCTTCGATTCATAATCGATCATCACCGAAATCTTGAACTCTTTGGAAGGAATCGCTAGAATCTCAACCTTCTTTTCAGGATCGGAATAGGAGAGGTTCGACTTCAGCTCAATATACCTCTTGAGGGCTTTCTGCTCCACGATGCCTGCCTCCAGCAGCTTCTCCACGAAAATTCCGGCACTCCCGTCGAGAATGGGGGTTTCCGACTCGGTTAACTCCACCAGCACGTTATCGATCTCGAGTCCGGCCAGCGCTGCCAGCACGTGCTCCACCGTGTCGATACGAACCCCGTCATGCTCCAGGCTTGTACCGCGGGAGGTGTCAATAACGTTGTCAACGTCGGCATCCACCAGGACCCCTGTATTCATATCGGTCCGGGCAAACTTATATCCGTAATTCTCCGGGGCTGGTTTGAAAGTTAGCGTTACTTTCTTTCCTGTATGCAGTCCAACGCCATCAATGCTGACGGAATGCTTGATGGTCTTCTGTTTTTCACTCATCTGGCGTCAACTTATTTACCTGTTTCTCTAATGTATTCAGTCTTTTGACAATGTTATCGAAGTTTCTAAAGTGAACATAGTTCCGGCGTGCAGTAGAAGCATCAATTGCCGGGGCTCCAAACAGGATAGCTCCTTCCTGGGTAATGCTGTTCTCAACGCCCGAGCGGGCCCCAACTTTCACGTTATCGGCTACCACGATATGACCTACAAAACCTACCTGGCCTCCAACCATCACATTCTTTCCAACTTTCATCGATCCCGATAATCCCGATTGGGCAGCAATCACTGTGTTCTCACCTATCTCCACATTATGGGCTACCTGGATCAGGTTGTCGAGTTTCACTCCCCGTCGTATGATAGTCGAACCGATGGTAGCTCTGTCGACCGTGGTGTTGGCTCCAATCTCAACATTATCTTCCAGGATCACATTTCCCACCTGCGGAACCTTCCGGTAATTGTTATCGTCCTGTGGTGCGAATCCAAACCCGTCGCTACCGATCACAGCACCTCCATGGATGGTGCACTCCTTTCCGATGAGGCAGTCGTGATAAATTCTAACTCCCGGATAGAGGATTGTCCCGCTGCCAACCTTCACATTGTCGCCCAGGTACACCTGCGGATAGATCTGTACCCCATTTCCAATCTGTACTCCATCTCCAAGAAAGGCAAACTCTCCGATGTAGAGGTCACTGCCCAGTTTGACTGTAGGAGAGACAAACGATAGCTGGGATATCCCAGATTTCTTTTCTGTCTTGCTGGCATGGATCTCCAGGATTCGGGCAAAAGCATTATATGGGTCATCTACACGGATCAGGGTCAGCCCTTCGGGAAGGGGCTTGTCGGGAATGAAATTGCTCCTGACAATAACCAGGGATGAGCCAGTCTTGTATATGTAGTGTGTGTAAGCAGGATTGGCCAAAAATGTGAGTGTGCCGGGAGTCCCCTCCTCAATCTTCGCGAGGTTCGAAACCGTTACATCCTTATTCCCCTCTATGGTGCCTCCAAGCAGCTCGGCAATCTGTCGGGCAGAAAATTCCATTTTAACTTGATTTAGAGGTTTTTACTATGTAAAATTGTGCTGCAAGATACCAAAAATTTCGACACAGGAAGGAATTTTTTTACAACACAATGGCTACCTAACAATTAGCTCTTTGGGATAGGATAGTAGATATTTTTGTGTTCGTGTGGTGAGGATGGAGATGTTCAATTGGTCAGAAGCTTTGGAGACATCAAGCAGTTCCCCGTCACGCGTCTGGATTTTGATCCTGTCGTGATCAGGGTTATATGTATCGTTGGAGACAGCCTCTTCCGTGACGAGAAAATCAGTCTCTTCCAGAGGGATTCCAAATGCATGAGCAGCCTTCTTTTTGATACCGGCTATATAGTCAGCCTTGAAAGGTTTGTCACGAAGCTCGGCACGGAAAAGATGCCGGTTCACCAAACGCTGGCATAGGAGGGATAGAATGGTGTCAGAATGGGTGCCCCACACTTTCATGGCTGAGAAAATATCAAAGTCGTCAAGCTGTGAGAAGGCATCCAGGCAGTCACCCTGGCAAAGCATCCCCCTTCCCTTTACGGGGTCCTGCAGAAAGCGTTTCAATGACGGAGTAGCAAAGAGGTCAAAGCCCTGCTCTCCCAAAGTCTTGGAACGGCGAAGGATGTTGGATAACATGAAATCGGCAGCAAGCACCGTCTTATGAAGATATACCTGCCAGTACATTAGTCTCCGGGCCAGGATAAACTTTTCAATCGAATAGATCCCCTTCTCCTCCACCACCAGCTCATCGTCAACCACTGTAAGCATGTTGATGATCCTGTTGGTATTGATCACCCCTTCAGCCACACCGGTGAAAAAACTGTCGCGCGAGAGGTAGTCAAGCCGATCCATATCGAGTTGGCTGGAGACAAGTTGGTGCAGAAACTGCTTCGGATAAGTGTCGGTAAAAATTTTGATGGCTACATCCAGCTCCCCCGGGAACTGCTGGTTCAGGCTTTCCATGAAGAGGAGGGAGATATCTTCATGCGAAATACCGGTGACGATAGACCGCTCCAGGGTATGGGAATAGGGTCCGTGCCCGATGTCGTGCAGCAGGATCGCCAGCCAGGCTCCCCGCTCCTCTTCCCGCGTGATCTCTACTCCCTTCTCGCGAAGGAGCTTGATAGCTTGTTTCATCAGGAAAAGGCATCCGAGGGCATGCTGAAAACGGGTATGCGTTGCCGATGGGTAGACATAATCGGTGAGGCCTAGCTGCCGGATTCTTCGCAAACGTTGAAACCAGGGATGCTCCATCACATCAAACAGAAACTCGTCGGGGATAGTGATGAACCCATAGATTGGGTCGTTTATGTTTTTCTTTTTGTTGATGATTTCGGGTACCTTTGTTAATAATACGTAAAATTAAGGTTTCCAGGCAATAAAAAGCCGAATCGGGCATTCTAAGTTTAGACAAAAATACGGAGAACCATGGAGAAGATAACAATTTTGTGGGTGGATGATGAAATTGATCTGTTGAAGCCTCATCTGCTCTTCCTCGATCAGAAGGGATATACTGTTCATACTGCCAATAACGGGCATGATGCACTGGAACTACTGGATGAATATAATTTCGATATCATTTTCCTCGACGAACAGATGCCTGGGATGTCGGGAATTGAAACACTGGAGAAGATCAAGAACCGGACTACCAACCTTCCGGTGGTCATGATTACCAAAAGCGAAGAGGAATCAATCATGGAGGAGGCGATCGGAAGCAATATTGCCGACTACCTGATCAAACCGGTAAACCCCAACCAGATCCTTCTTTCACTGAAGAAGACCCTGGAGAATAAAAAAATCGTGAACGAAAAGACCAGCTTCCAATACCAGCAGGAGTTTCGCAACATCGGGATGGAGATCAGTAACCGGCTCAACTTCACGGAGTGGGTTGAGATATATAAAAAGATCATTGGGTGGGAGCTGAAGCTGGAACGTTCGCAGGACGAAGGGATGAACCAGGTTCTGCAGATGCAGAAGACAGAAGCGAATCAGGTCTTCAGCAAGTTTGTGGAGCGGAACTACATTGAATGGATTAATGGCAAAAACAACGACAAACCGATTCAGTCACACACCCTTGTCAAAGACTGTATTTTTCCACTTCTCCAAGATGACCGCCCCACTTTTGTGATACTGATTGACAACCTACGTTACGATCAGTGGAAGGTGCTTCAGCCCGTCATCGAAGAGGGCTTCAGAGTGGAACAGGAAGATATCTATTACAGCATCCTTCCAACTACGACACAGTACGCGAGGAATTCGCTCTTCGGTGGTCTCCTGCCAACCGAGATCGAAAAGAAATACCCCAAATACTGGGTCAGTGAAGACGAAGAGGGGACTAAAAACAACTATGAGTCGGAACTACTTGGTGAACTGCTGAAACGCTATGGCCGGGACATCAAATATTCTTACTATAAGGTTCTGAATATGAACTACGGTAAGAAGTTGGTGGAGTTGATGCCCAACCTGATGGTTAACAAGCTCAATTTTATCGTCTACAATTTCGTTGATATGCTCTCACACGCCCGTACCGAGATGGAGATCATCCGGGAACTGGCAAGCGACGACGGCGCCTACCGTTCCCTCACCCTCTCCTGGTTCAACCACAGCCCGCTACTGGAGATTTTCCGTTACCTCGCCGAAAAAGATGTGAACCTGGTCATCACTACCGACCATGGCTCTATTCGGGTTAGCAATCCGGTAAAGATCCTGGGCGACCGAAATACCAATACAAACCTTCGCTACAAAACCGGTAGAGCCCTTAAGTATGAGCGTAATGAAGTGTTCGAAGTCAGGAATCCTGCCGACATCTTCCTTCCACGTACCAACGTAAGCTCTTCCTTCGCCTTCTGCCGAAATACCGACTTCTTCGCATATCCTAACAACTACAACCATTATGTGAATTACTACAAGGATACATTTCAACATGGGGGTATCTCGATGGAGGAGATGTTGGTGCCGTTTGTGATACTCAGAAACCGATGAGTATTGCTAATGAATGACATGAATGTTTGGAGTACTTTTATGCTTTTGTGGCAATGAAATACACAATACAATCCGAAGCCGAACTTCCACAGGTTGCCCGGAAGCTTTTAACCACGTATCCCGATAGACGGATCTTTGCTTTCTATGGCATAATGGGCGCAGGAAAAACCATCTTTATCAAAGCCATCTGCCGGGAGATGGGAGTTGAAGATGAGGCTTTGAGTCCCACTTTCGCTATCATTAACGAATACCTCACCCTTAACAAGGAACCCGTCTATCACTTCGACTTTTATCGGATCAACAAGTTGGAAGAGGTCTACGACATCGGATACGAAGAGTACTTCTTCAGCGGCCACTACTGTTTCCTCGAATGGCCCGAACTCATTGAAGATCTTTTGCCCGAAAAGACTGTGATAGTAACCATCAGCGGGGAAAAAGACCGGGTTATTACGTTCTGATCTGTGGTGGTGTCATTTCCTTCCGGGACAACACAGCAGATCGAATGCTTCCGATGCTATGGCATAAAGACTGCGCTTTTCACCTCGAAATAAAAAATCAATTGACAGCATGGGAGTGTTTCCGATCAGTACTGAAAGTCTCTGAATTGTTGCAAGCAAGTACCTGTTATGTGATATTCATTGATTCAAAATGTGATTTAGCGCACATTTTATGGTCACGAAAATAGTAATTATGAATTTATCTTTTTATACATTTGATAACTCATGAATAAAATGGAGATCAAGATGAAAAAAACGTATTCAATTTTTACCTTAGTTGTACTTCTTTTCGCCATCATCCTGCTGGCGCCATCCTGCAAAGAGGATATTCCTGAAACATCACAGGGAGAAGCACTGGTTTACCAACTCTGGGATGCATTCCGGAATCAGGATCTGGAAGGGATCAAACAAAACATGGCTCCCGGCTTTCAGTCGGTGCACGAGTTCGGGGCCTACAACATGGATGAAGAGCTGGCGCTGCTTCACGGACTGGCAATCACCGAATATACCATCACCGAAATGAAGATTACCAGTAATGACGAAGATCTGATTATTGCCACTTATTTCGTTGCCGTTTCAGAAACCATTGATGGCGAAAGGCTATCCCGGGAACCAGCGCCCCGGATGACCATCTTTGTCAGGGACAACGGCGTCTGGAAATGGGCCGCCCACGCCAATTTGAAGCCGATGAAGGCAGAGGATCCGGTTGAGGAGGAAGAGGCCAATTAGCAGTTGGCAAACTGCCAACTTTTTTAGTATCTTCGTGTAAAATTTCCCACTATGGAAGATCCGCTATCGGAGCTAACCAGGCGTTCCACAGCCGAACGTCTGATGCCTCAGGAAGAGATGTTGGAGGTGGCCCGCAAGAAAAGCCAACTCACTATCGGTGTCCCTAAAGAGATCACGCTGGAAGAGACGAGGGTGGCACTTGTTCCCGACGGAGTGACGCTTCTCACCCACCTGGGCCATCAGGTTCTGGTGGAGGCGGGAGCCGGACTTGCATCACACTTTTCTGATCATGAGTACAGTGAAGCCGGAGCACAGATTGTTTACTCCCCTTCGGAAGTATATAAGTCGGATATGATCCTCAAGGTGGCTCCGCCCACACCTTCTGAGATGGATCTCATGCGCCCTAAGCAAACGCTGGTTTCTGCACTGCAGATGGCTGTCCAGAAGGAGAGCTATTTCCGCACCCTGATGACCAAAAAGATCACTGCGCTCGGCTATGAACTGATTCGGGATAAAACACAATCATTTCCTGTGGTGAGGGCCATGAGTGAGATCGCTGGTTGTACATCGATTTTCATTGCTGCCGAATACCTCTCCAGTCCCGAATTAGGACGTGGCAAGATGTTTGGCGGTTTTACCGGAATCGGGCCATCGGAGGTGGTGATCATCGGTGCCGGTACGGTCGGAGAGTTTGCAGCCCGCTCCGCTCTTGGTCTTGGTGCTTTGGTTAAGGTATTCGATAACTCTGTTTACCGGCTTCGCAGGTTGCAAAATAGCCTGGGTGTCAGGATATTCACTTCGATCCTTCATCCAAAAGTCCTGCTCGAATCAATGAAGACAGCCGATGTGGTAATCGGGGCCGTTCACTCTCCGGGAGGAAAATCTCCTTGCCTGATCACTGGGGAGTTGATTAAAAAGATGAAGGATGGGTCGATCATCATCGATGTAAGTATCGACCAAGGTGGCTGCTTCGAAACCTCGCGGCCTACAACCCACAGCAGTCCGGTATTCAAGGAACATGGGGTCACGCACTATTGTGTTCCCAATATCGCATCACGTGTTCCGCATACCGCTTCACAGGCATTGAACAACATCTTTGTTCCCGTCATTCTCGACGCCTGCTCCGAAGGAGGTATCGAATCCCTCATCAAAAAGGATTACGGCGTCAGACAGGGAGTATACCTCTTTAACGGCACCATCACAAATATGGCAATCAGTAAAAATTTTAACCTGCCCTTCCAGGATATTGAACTCCTGATGGCGGCTTTTCGCTAATCATGAAGCTATCAATACGTACAGTTAATACATCAAAGTACCCAGTCCTGATCGGCGACGGGATCATGGAGCAACTTCAGAAAGAGCTAAAAAACTCCCGCAAGCTGAAATCGAGACTCTTTATCCTTACTGATACCAACACGCAACGCTTTTGTTTGCCCGAGCTCTTCGCACACATCCCCGAACTGGAGGCCGCGACTGTACTGAGCGTCGACAGCGGAGAGGAGGTGAAAACCCTCCGCACAGCCGAATATCTTTGGAAAGAGCTGGGATCGCATCAGGCCGACAGGAGTTCATTGCTGATCAACCTGGGTGGTGGGGTAGTGACTGATCTGGGCGGTTTCGTCGCCTCATCATTCCACCGGGGCATTGATACCATTCACATTCCTACCTCTCTCATCGGGCAGATTGATGCTGCGATTGGCGGCAAGACCGGAGTGAACATAGATGTCCTCAAAAACCAGGTAGGAACATTTTATGCTCCCAGAGGTGTCTACGTGTGGCCGGGTTTTCTAAGAACTCTCCCCATCGAGCATGTACGGTCGGGGCTGGCCGAAGTTGCCAAAACTGCTCTGATCCGTGATGAACAATTCTGGCGCTGGCTCTCCCGGAAGCCAGTGCAACAGATCCAGGAGACCCCTTTTTCGGAGAATGTCTGGAAGGAGATCCTCCTGAAAACGATTCGGATCAAACTCGAGATCGTCAGGCATGATCCATTTGAAAAGAACGAGAGGAAGCTGCTGAATTTCGGACATACCATTGGCCATGCGATTGAGTCGCTTGCCCTTCGGCGCGAAACCCCGGTGTTGCATGGAGATGCTGTTGCAGCCGGCATGCTGTGCGAAGGATTCCTCTCGGTGCTGCGAACCGGACTGGATCCACTCCAGCTGGAAGAGATCAGCCACTGGGTCATCCAGGGATTTGGGAAACTTCCTCTTCTTCAGGAGGATGAGGCGGTACGGATGGACATGATGCAACATGACAAGAAAAACCGTCAGCAGGAGATTCGCTTCTCCCTCCTCTCCGAAATTGGGAAAGGTAAGATCAACCAGGTATGCACACCGGATCAGATCCGCGAAGCCTTTGCAACCTACTACAACCTCTGATCGCCTTCCGATGGCAATCTATACCATTACCAGAAATGACATTAAGCTGACCGGAGGGATATCCTTACCCTCTTCCAAGAGCATCAGCAACCGGCTGCTCATTATCCGGGCTCTCAGCAAAACCCACTTCCGGCTGGAGAACCTCTCTATGGCTGAAGACACACTTCTGCTCCAGAAACTGCTGAACCAGATAGGGGATAGGGATTTATCAGTTAAAAAGCAACAGCCAACTCATGATCGGGACTTGCCAGATGAGCATGAAGGTTCAACATCTTGCCTCGACTGTGGGAATGCAGGTACCGTGATGCGGTTCCTCACAGCATATGTTGCTACCCAACCGGGTAGATGGCTCTTATCCGGTAGTAACCGTATGCATAAACGGCCGATTGGGATCTTAGTTGAAGCACTCAGGAGCCTGGGAGCGTCGATTCATTATGTTGGCACTCCGGGATACCCTCCATTGGAAATTACTGGCAAACCACTACGGGGCGGGGAAGTTAGAATGGATGCATCAGTGAGCAGTCAGTTTGTGTCGGCCCTGCTTATGATCGCCCCCAACCTGCCAGAAGACCTCACCATCCGGGTGATTGGTGACAGGGTCTCATTTCCATACGTGGAGATGACAATCCGTATCATGGAGGAGTTCGGTGCCATAGTGGAGCGGAAGGGTGAATCCCTGATTGTAAAACCCGGAAGATACAGACCAGAAACAATCGCAACCAATAGCTACGTCGTGGAGGCCGACTGGTCATCTGCTGCTTTTTGGTATGAAGCTGCAGCTCTGGCCGGCTCCGCTGAGATCACTCTTTACGGGTTGCAGAAAAATAGCATTCAGGGAGATGCTGTGCTGGCAGAATTATTCAGGCCACTGGGGGTGGAGACTGTTTTCGAGGAGATTGGCGTTAAATTGACGAGTGGGCAGTTGGCAGTGGGCAGTTGGCAGTCCTCAGACCGCAGTGCCCAGCCTTCAATAAATTCTCCTCGTCCTTCGTCTTTCGTCTCTCGTCCCTCATCCTTCGACCTTTCCTCTTTCCCCGATCTCGCCCCGCCGTTGATTGTTGCCTGTGCCGTACTAGGGATTCCAGCTCGTTTTTCCGGTCTTCACCACCTGAAGATCAAAGAGAGTGATCGCCTCGAATCCCTAATAAAAGAGCTGAAACGCCTTCGCATTCCTATCCGGCATCCGGCATCCGGCATCATTGAAACAGCTGCATATCAATCCCTTGTCTCCATTTCGGCCGATGCTCCTACAGTTACTATCGAGACATACGACGATCACCGGATAGCGATGGCCTTTGCACTCCTGGCAATCAGAACTGGTGTCATCCGTATCTCCGATCCATCTGTCGTCTCAAAATCCTACCCCAGCTTCTGGGAGGAGATGAGACGAATCGGGTTTGAGATTTGTGAAACGAAAGACGAAATAGGAAATTAGGAAATGCGAAAGGAATCAACTAAATGGCAATCCATGGCAATTTATAGCAATTCATGGCAATTACTAAGATTTTCATACATTTGTTTCTTCATGCCTTATTCTTCATTCCTCAATCATAATTGAATTATGCTCGTCGACCTCTTCATCCCCTGCTTCATCGATCAGGTTTATCCCGAAACAGGGATTAATATGGTAAAAGTGTTGGAGAAACTGGGCGTGTCAGCGCATTACAACGGGAACCAGACATGCTGTGGCCAAATGGCGTTCAACAGCGGCTTCTGGGATGAAGCAAAGTCGATGGGAGAAAAGTTCATCAAGGACTTTTCAAATGACCGTCCGATTGTGGGCCCTTCCGCATCCTGTATCGGCTATGTCCGGAACTATTTCCCCATGCTTTTTCACAATACGGCATTGCATTACGAATACAAGCAATTGCGGAAAAACATCTATGAGTTTACCGATTTTGTTGTGAATATTTTGAAGAAAGAGGATGTGGGCGCTACTTTCAAACATGTGGTGACCTACCACAGCTCCTGCGCCTCCTTGCGGGAATACGGATTAAAGGATGAGCCTTTGAAGCTTCTTTCACATGTAAAAGGGCTGGAATTAAGGGAGATGAAGGAACATGATGTCTGCTGCGGCTTCGGCGGGACTTTCTCTGTGAAATTTGAACCCATTTCCACGGCTATGGCTGAGCAAAAGATCAAACATGCTATGGAAACAGGTGCAGAATACATTGTTTCGACTGATTCTTCCTGCCTGATGCACCTTCAGGGTTACATTGACAAACATAACATACCAGTCAAAACCATTCACATCATCGACGTGTTAGCCTCTGGTTGGTAAATACTCTGGTAAAATGAACGCCGAAACTTATTCGCACATCATTGCCACCGAACTGAGTGTGGCTGAAGCTTTTATTAAAAATACCATCCAGCTGCTGGAGGGAGGAGCTACCATTCCCTTTATTGCCCGGTACCGTAAGGAGATGACCGGGAGTATGGATGAAACTGTTATCGCGCGGGTGCGTGACAGGTTGCAACAACTAAAGGATTTGAATGCACGCCGGGAGGCGATCCTCAAATCGCTTCGTGACCAGGAAAAACTTACTGATGAACTCGAGGTTGCGGTAATGAAAGCCAATACCATGGCCGAACTGGAAGATATCTACCTGCCGTACAAGCCCAAACGCAAGACCCGCGCCAGCATGGCCCGTGAGAAGGGGTTGGAGCCACTTGCCAGGCTTATCATATCGCAACGGTTCGACGATATTAAACACCGTGCCGAATCCTTTATTGATCCGGAGAAAGGTGTCAACGATGTTGAGGAGGCACTCCAGGGCGCTTGCGATATCATTGCCGAGTGGATCAATGAAGATGCTTATGCCCGTAAACGGATTCGTTCACTCTTCCAGCGCGAATCCATCATTACATCCAAAGTGGCGAAAGGGAAGGAAGAGGATGGGGTTAAATTCGAGACCTACTTCGACTCGCATGAATTGCTCCACAAAGCGCCTTCACACCGGATCCTGGCGATGTTTCGCGGAGAGAAGGAGGGATTTCTTAAGGTGAGCGTGGATGTAGATGGGGACCGGGGTGAAGAGATCCTCAACCGGATCTTCATTAAAGGGAATAACACCTCTTCCGAGCTTGTAAAGGGTGCGATAAAAGATAGCGGCAAACGGCTCCTCTACCCCTCCATGGAGACAGAGATGAGACAATGGATTAAAGAGAAAGCCGATGAAGAGGCGATCCGGGTTTTTGCCGAAAACCTACGGCAACTTCTGATGGCATCTCCGCTGGGGCAGAAACGCGTACTGGCAATCGACCCCGGGTTCCGGACAGGCTGCAAGATCGTCTGTCTTGATGCGCAGGGTAAGCTGCTACACAATGAAACGATCTATCCTCATCCACCGCAGAATGAGGTGAAAGAGTCTATCCACAAGATAAAAACCCTCGTCAAAGCCTATAAAATTGAAGCAATCGCCATCGGCAACGGTACTGCTGGCCGCGAAACCGAGCGCCTGGTGCGTTCCATCCGGTTCGATACCGACCTCATTGCACTTGTAGTGAACGAGAGCGGCGCTTCGGTCTATTCGGCCAGTGTGGTTGCCCGGCAGGAGTTCCCCGACTATGATATCACGGTAAGGGGATCTGTAAGTATCGGCCGTCGCCTGATGGATCCACTGGCCGAGTTGGTGAAGATAGACCCCAAATCGATCGGCGTGGGACAATACCAGCACGATGTCGACCAAACGGCACTCCAGCAGAGCCTGGCAGACACCGTGGAGAGCTCCGTCAATATGGTTGGAGTAGAGGTGAATACTGCCAGCGAACAACTGCTGACATTCGTTTCAGGTGTTGGCCCTACTTTGGCGAAAAACATCATCGGCTACCGGAACGAACATGGCCCCTTTTCATCCCGTAAAGAGCTCATGAAAGTTCCCCGCTTTGGCGATAAGGTTTTCGAACAAGCTGCTGGATTCCTTCGGATCAGGGATGCCAAAAACCCGCTCGACTCAAGTGCGGTGCACCCCGAAAGTTACCATGTGGTTGACAAGATGGCCAAACGGTTGAATTGCTCCATCGCCGAACTCATCTCCCGGGCCGAACTACGCAAACAGATTGACCTGAAAGAGTATGTGACGGAGAAGACCGGACTTCCCACCCTGGAGGATATCGTCATCGAGCTGGCGAAACCGGGGCGCGATCCAAGGAAACAGTTTGAGATATTTGAGTTCGACAGAAATATTCATTCCATTAATGACCTTCATCAGGGGATGAAACTCCCTGGTATCGTGACAAACATCACTGCTTTTGGCGCCTTCGTGGATCTGGGTGTGCATCAGGACGGACTCGTCCACATAAGCCAGATGGCCGACCAATTCGTGAAAGATCCTAACGACTTTGTGAAGATAAACCAGAAAGTGATGGTCGAAGTGCTGGATGTCGACACAAATCGCAAACGCATCCAGCTTTCTATGAAAGGCATGAATAATAACGGGGCGAATTAGACGTTAGACACATTACGAATTACGAATTACGAATTACGAATGAAGAAATATTTCTTTTTTCTGACTCTCCTCCTGCCACTCCTCCTTTCAAATCCGGGTTTCTCCCAGCGGTTCCTGGGCGCTATCTCAGCTGGAATGAACCTCTCCCAGGTTGATGGCGATGAAGTATACGGATTCAAGAAAGTAGGCTTCAATGGAGGTCCCTCCATCATCGTACCATTCGGAAGAGATGGCAAATGGACTGTTACCATGGAAATTCTCTTCTCAATGAACGGTTCTTACCAGAAAACTTATGTGCCTGATACCGTAGCGCCTGACACCAATTTACCAGCTTCATACTTCGGGTATAAACTAAATTTGAACTACATTCAAATCCCCTTGCTGGTCCACTTTACCGATAAGAAGATCATTGCCGGAGGGCTGGGTTTTGCTTATGGGCAACTTGTAGGGGTGTCAGAGTGGGAGGATGGGGTAAAAATAGAAGGTACAACTCTCCAGGGACCCTATACAATGGCCGATTTTCAGGTTCTCGCCGATGTCAGATTGCGGATATGGAAACGGTTATGGGCGAACCTTCGTTACTCATACTCCCTGGTGCCGATTCGCACACGCGATTTCACCAATATCACCGAGAAGCAGGTATGGACACGGAAGCAGCATAATAACGTGATCACCTTCAGACTTACCTATATTTTCAATGATCCTTACGTTAGGCCTCGGGAAGGAAGAACGAAAAAATCGAAGTAAAAGTCAGTCCGTATCCCTGTAATTCACAACCAGGATCTTTAACTCATCACTATTCGTCATTGTTTCAAATGCCCGTTCCAATTCTTCTGGATTATGTTGGTTTGCAACATTGACCAGATGCTTCTGGTAGGGGGCAAGGCAAAGGTCCAGCGCTCCGGTGGCAATCTCCTGGCCGCCTGTAGTTACTGCTTTGCCATTGTCGAGGATCACAATCTTCAATGGTATGTTCCGAAGCCTGGTTTCCAGGAGAGCCAGCGGGCCGCCGGAGATGAAGGAGAAGTCGCCCATGATGGCCCAAACGTTTTTTCTGCCAGCCAGGGATGCCCCTATCGCAAGGGGAATACTGCCTCCCATGTAAGTTACCATGTCGATGCAGTGCCAGGGATTGGCGCAGAACTGGCTGGAGATACCAGTGTCACCGGTAACGACATCACCCCTGAAATTTTTATAGACCCGAAAGAACGGTTCATACAGCTCAACTGCTCTCTTCCAGTTATCTGAGGTACCTTCTGGTATATTGGGGATCTGTGGCCTGAGAATGGACTGCCATGACTGATCTTTCATCTTTGCATCATAAACCTTGCGCTGATAAGAGTTGAAGAGCGGGCAGAGAACATGTTGAACCACATCGCGCTTGTAGATAGGAGGTGGTTTGGAATATCTTGGGATATACGGTCTGTTTTGGTTGACGTCATCAGCGTCGATGATGATGCCCCAGGGTAGTCGATATCTCTCCGAAAGTTCATATGCCCGGTGGATGTCGTCGTAGATATTCTCTGGCGTACTCCAGAAGTTAGGCATCCCGATCCCCTCGAGGAAAGGTTTGGTCTCGATGATGGTATCGGAATGTGTCCCTCCTTTATCCTCTGAGATGATCACAACCAGCCCTGCCGTTGTCCCACACTGGAGCGAATCGGATAGGCTGTTTGCCGCTTTCATGATGCCATGTGTCTTGCATAATAATGCTGCGCGGCTCCCCACCAGGCTGGCGCCATGTGCAACGGTGTAGGCTACCTCTTCGTGGAAGGAGATGAAACCAGGCTTTCCCGTTTTTTGTGCCGACGCTTTATAGATGGCTGTTCCGCCATAGCCTGGGACATAGTTAACAACCCTGACATTGGCATCGATAAGGGCCTGGGCGATAAGGTCGGAGAGAACCATAATATCAATTACGAATTACGAATTACGAATTACGAATGAAGAATTCAAAATTAAAAATTATTAAGTCCCCTTTCGAGAATTTAGAAGTAGCCAGGGGACTAAATAATCCTCTTTATCAGTCTGAGCTTGTGTGTATATTTCTCTTGTTTTCCATCAAAAATTCCCTGGTGGTCGATGGCGTCGATGCGAACATTGCCAGATGCGTGGATAACCCGGAACCGGTCAGCAAGGATGCCAACATGGTTAATGATGCCCTCTTCGTCGTCGAAGAAGACGATGTCACCTGGCTCCGCTTCGTCGAGTAAGGAGACCACTTCGCCTTGGGTTGCCTGCTGGGTAGCATCCCTGAGAAGCTTGATCTGCCGTAGACGGTAGACCATCTGAACCAGCCCCGAACAATCGATTCCGAAAGGTGAACGTCCTCCCCAGAGGTATGGAGCATGAAGGTACATCAAAGCATCTTCCACCAGGTCGTGACAAAACTCTTTCTTCTCCTGCGGTGTCTCAATATCTTCTACACCAGATGTTATGGATACTTGACCCTCAAAACGGAACTTCTCCCCGGCAATGCTCAAAAACTGTCCCTCCAGTCCCGGCAGGGAGCTACCGAGTGGAATGGCGAACATCGTTTTCTGCGATTCGTTAGCGATCAGTTGTACTAGATCCATCACCACAGGCGTGTCGGCATTCAGCAACTGCAGAAACTCCTGTTCGCTAATCATCCTGGCCTGCTTTTCGGGGATCCACCCTTCGTAGTTGTCCCAGGCAAGTCTAACCTGGTGCCAACCGTCATGAGTTTCATAGATGCGAAAAAGCTCGCCGAACAGGAGTTGTGTTGTCGTCTCCGAGAGATGTGATGGCTCTTTTCTAATGTGAACGATACTCTGTAGGTTTATGCCGAATTCCATGGGAAAGTTTTTAGATCCTCAAAATTACTAACATATGAGGAATTTCAAAGCCTTTTTGGAGGAATCACGAACGGAGCAGGGTCGCTACTTTGTCTTTCGTACTTTGTCTTTCGTTTTCTTCAATTCCTCCAGTGCACACCCTCCGCACGAACTTGTACAGTTCTTGCACTTCCGAAGAGGATCGGTGAAATACCTGATCAGGCGATAAACTGTATAGGCTGCCGCAGCAAAAATAATCAGACCGGTGATGAGATATTGCCACATATCAGATAATCAGACTTCCTAACTGGTATATCGAGAAGGATAGAAGCCAGGCCAGGATCGTTGTGTAGAGAATCAGGAACAGCGCCCACTTCCAGCTGCCCGATTCGCGGCTAACAGTGATGATGACAGCTACACAGGGCATGTAAACCAGGATAAAAAGCAGGTACGAGATACCTGCAAGCGGGGTGAAGATCGGTTTGCCGATCTGAGGACCATCCGAATATCTCACATTCTGCAGGATTAGCGGAAGATTCTGTTTTGGGCTCCCATCGGGTTGATGGTCTGAGCCATAAAGTACGCCCATCGTACTAACAACTACTTCTTTGGCAGCAGCTCCCGTGATCAGGCTAACCCCCATCTTCCAATCAAAACCGAGCGGTTTGATCACTGGTTCGATGAACTTTCCGATTTTCGCGATGTACGATCTCTCTAATCTCTCCTGGTGAGAAGCTTCGCTCCCGGCTGGAAAATATTCCAGTGCCCAGATGATGATGACAGCAACCAGGATAATCCCGCCCATCTTCCTGAGATACTGCTGCCCCTTCTCCCACATGTGCTGCAAGCTGACACGGAGTGTTGGGATGCGATAGGGAGGAAGCTCCATCACGAAAGGGGCCTCTTTGCTTTTGAAGAGCGTCTTCTTGAAGATTAGCGAAACCATCACGGCCAGGAATATTCCTGTGAGATAGACCAGAAAGATGACTGTTCCGGCATGGTTGGGGAAGACAGCTCCTGCAATGAGAATGTAGACGGGAAGTCGTGCACTACACGACATGAATGGATTGATCAACATGGTGGCCAAGCGATCGTTACGGTTACGAAGGGTTCGGGTGACCATGATAGCCGGGACATTGCACCCAAACCCCATGATCAGGGGGATAAATGATTGTCCGTGCAATCCCATCTTGTGCATCAGCTTATCCATGATGAAAGCGGCCCGGGCCATGTAGCCGGTATCTTCCATGATCGAGATAAAAAAGAAGAGAATAAGGATGTTTGGCAGGAACACGATCACGCTGCCAACCCCATTAATCACCCCGTCGACCAGTAGGTCTTTAAGAGGCCCGGTGGGCATCAGGGCGCCAACCTCCCCTGCGAGATATCCTACGCCAGTTTCAATCCACTGCTTGGGATACTCTCCCAGCGAAAAGGTAGTCTGGAACATAAACCAGAGAAAGAAGATGAAAAGGGGGAGCCCGAAATATTTGTTGGTCAGGATCCGGTCAATCAAATCGCTCTTGGTACGTTCTTTCTGGGCTGAAGCATTTACTTTCAACGTCTCTTTCAGTGCACCCGCAATGAAACCGTACCGGGCATCCGCGATGAGCGTGTTGGAGTCGTCACGGTAGATCCGTTCAAGCCTCTCCACCTCCTGCTCCACCACGTCGAGAACCTCTGGGTATACGCTGCTCTTCAGCAGGATCTGGGAGATATTTGGGTCCTTTTCCAGAAGCTTGATTGCGTAGTATCGGGATGAAGCCTTTAACGTTAATGTTTTATCTTTCCAAATCACATCCTGGATCCTCATCAGGGAACGTTCGATTTCAACACCATAATTGATGTGAATGTGACGCATCACCGGATCGCGGTCCTCAAATACCTCAATGATCCGGTCGAACAGCTCCCGCAACCCTTTGCCTTTGGAGCTGACAGTGGGGATAACAGGAATACCGAGAAGTTTGCCCAGACCATCATAGTCCAGGATATCTCCGCGTCCGGTCAGCTCATCGTACATGTTAAGCGCCAGCACAACCCGGATGTCCATATCGATCAGCTGTGTAGTGAGGAAGAGGTTCCGTTCCAGGTTGGAGGCATCAACAACGTTGACCACGATATCAGGCATCTCCATGAAGATATGGCTTCTCACGAATAGTTCTTCAGGAGAATATGCAGATAGCGAGTAAGTCCCAGGAAGGTCGGTGATCTCAAACCGGTACCCCTTTTGTTTGAACGAGGCTGTTTTGGAGTCAACCGTTACCCCTCCGAAGTTACCAACATGCTCTCTCGACTTAGAGATGGAATTGAAAAGTGTTGTCTTTCCGCAGTTGGGGTTTCCTACAAGGGCAACTTCGATGGTCTTTCCCTTCTCCCTGGCAGTCTCTTTCAGCAGCTCCTCCTGAAGGATAGGGCTGAATTGTTCGACAATCTCTCTGACTTCTTCGTCGTGACGCACATCATGAACCGTGAGAACTTCAACCAGCTGGGCCTCACTTTGCCTCAACGAGACATGATAACCCATGATCTTGTATTCGATCGGATCCTGCAGGGGCGCCGATTTAACCACGGTGATCTCCTTCCCTTTGACAAATCCCATCTCCATCAGCCGGCGGCGGAAATGACCGCGTCCTCTGATCTTGATAATCTGTGCTGATTCACCCTGCCGTAAATCGAGAAGAGTTGACAATTAATTTAGATTAAATAAGTGAATGCAAAATTACGAAAAATAACTAAGCGTTTCTGGCCCTAAATTAAATAACAAATCCACGATGCTTAGGTTTTGGATGAATCCATGTCTGTCAGCAAACACCTGGTAATACTCCGGGTACCGGATACCGGGTACCGGATGCCGGATGCCGGATGATTGCCTGAGGTCGGTAATGCCGGAGGGGGCATACTCAAATGAATCGGTAGGGGTTGTGGTTTTCTCCAAACGAATTGCCTGGAAGATGGTCTCAAGCAGCTGTAGATTAAAATCCAGTAGAAAGGTGAAATCCTTCTCGTAGAAGGGCAGGAGGTAATCCTGGTAATAGAGGAAGAAGGGTGACTTGTTGTATGCAGCTTCAAATGACCGCCAATGGATCTTTTGCCATGGGAGATGAGAGGCGATTCGGATATCCTTTGTTTTGGTGTGATTCCCTCCCGGCTTATTAACCGGAATGGTAAGCCGCTGCCTGCCATTCGGTCCGCCAATTTCACAATGATTGCGGAACGTCTGTTTCTGATAGGTTTCCCATGCTTCAATAAGGATCTCGTCTGATACACTGCAGGCCGCAATGTATGAGATAGGGGGGAGATAGGCGGTGGGGAGTAGAAGGGTCATTAGAATACGAAATATGAAACAACGAATCCAGGATCCAGAAACCAGTACCGAAATTATAAAAAAACCGCAGCAGGCACAAGTCCTAATGCGGTATAAAGCAGCTAGTGTAGTATTTTGATATAGTTTATTAGTTCTTCATCTTCAACAACACATCGTCTATTGCCTTTATCAATGAATCTTTCGGAAGTGCTCCCACTGCCATCTGGGGTTGCCCTTCTTTCGGACAGAAGAGCATTGATGGGATGCTGCGGATGCCAAAAGCAGCCGACAGTTCCTGCTGGTCTTCAGTATCTACTTTGTATACATTAATTTTTCCATTATACTCTTTTGAGAGCTCTTCCAATACCGGGGCTACCATTTTGCATGGGCCGCACCAATCGGCATAAAAGTCGATTATACAGGGCAATTCACCCTCAAATTTCCAATCTTTGTTTGCTTCAAAATTGAAGACTTTTTCAACAAAAGTCTCTTTGGTTAAGTGTTCCAGTGCCATTGTGTGATAAATTTATTGTTAATTTTTGTTTAGTTAGTTCTTTTTTCATGGTTATAAGGTGATGCAGGTGATGAAATTTATTTCACCATTAGCACATCAGTGATCGCAGTCACGAAAGTAGGCTTGGGAAGTGCGCCTACCGACATCTGTGGTTTCCCTTCTTTGGGAATGAACAATACTGCCGGAATCGACCGGATGTTAAAGACTTGTGCAAGCTCTTTCTCTTTGTCGGTATCTATTTTGTAAATCCGGATCTTCCCTTTGTATTCGGCTGCCAGCTCATCCATGATGGGAGCGACCATTTTACATGGGCGGCACCAGTCGGCATAAAAATCAATGATCACCGGAAGGTCTCCGTTGAATTCCCAGTTGTCGGCATTTTTACCGTAATCCCAAACCAGTGATTTGAATTGTTCGGCGTTAAGGTGCATTACCTTCCCCTGGTCGGTCAAATTCCCTTCACCAACAGCTTCAGTCGTGGATGAGGAAGCGGCTGTCTTTCCGCCATCGTTGCTGCTGCATGCCGTAAGGCTCATCGCCAGGGCAAATCCTATAAGAAATGAGTATTTTTTCATAATTTTCTTTTTAAATGATGCTGCAAAGATAAAACATTTTTTAATATAAATCGCATAAGTATCACTATTTTTTTTATTTTTGCATAGAATTTTACTGGATAAGATGAAGCAGTTTTTTCAAACTCTTGATGAGGACAGGTTTTCTACGCATTTTGCAACGGATGAGGAATGTCTACAGTTCCTCTCAGAACAAAAATGGGTAAAAGGCTTTGTTTGCAAGAAATGCGGACATACAAACTACTGCAAGGGGAAAACACCTTACGCAAGGAGATGTACCCGCTGTAAGAGTGAAGAATCTGCCACGGCTAACACCATATTCCACCGGTGCCATATCCCAATCACCGAGGCATTCCATATGGTCTACATGGTTTGCTCCAATCCGAAAATATCCTCTTACGAACTATCCCGCCAGCTGGAAATCCGCCAGATGACATGTTGGAAGCTTAAAAGCAAGCTGATGGAGTGTTTGGAGAATAAGGGAGAAATCGATATCCTCTATAATCCTGAAAGTGATGGAGTGAGTTAGCGAAATTGTCATTGCTGAGTAGCCGAAGCTGCGAGTATAACGAAGCAGATAGCGACGTGACAAACCGAACAGGGGAACGGAAATTAGTTGATGATCAGTTTTTTTATAACTGTCTCATCATCCCCGATGATGCGTAAAAAATATACCCCTGCCGGGAGGCTCCTGACATCCACCTGCTTCTGTACGGCTCCGGAGCTTTTAGTCATCTGTGCAGATAGTCTCACCTTCCCGTTAACATCAATAAGTTCCAGATTCAACGTTTGAGAATTGGGACCCGTTAATTCCAGTGTAACGATATCTGTCGCCGGATTCGGATAGAAATTTGTCGTCGATTCCAGGATTCTTTCCTCCTGCCCAACAGCATAGGAAACGTAATCAACGTCCCATCCGGCTTCGTTAACTGAGCCGTTTGTTGAGAAGATCAGGAACACTTTGCCGCTGGGCACGAGGACTGGTGGCGGAACATCCGTACCATTATAGATTCCTGAATAGGTGGCAATGAGGGTCTCGGAGCCCAGATCATAGATACGCAGAATATCGCTTTCCGATTCTGTGCGGAATGAAGTGAAGGTCAATTCCAAGGGGCCAATCCCTTCCGGGATGATCTTCCAGCGACAATTGGAGTTGTCCTTGTAATTAAAACCAAAGCTGCCATCGCTGATATTTCCTTCTGGTTCGGTAAGTGTGGTGATTCCGCTACACCAAACCATGGTTTCGGATGTGTAACTGGCAAGCCAGCCGGGTTGGTTCGTGTTACCATTGCTAACAAAGGTAACCAGCGCCTGGCTTCCGTCTACCGAAACCGATGCAGGCAGGTCGTCCCCTGAGTATTGCGCTATCAAGTCGCCGGCAGGAGTGGAGCCTTCGTAGATAGTAACCAGGTCGACATCCTGTTCAGTGCTGAACCGCTGAAATGAGATGGTGATGCTGACAACAGAATCGGAATTGCTCTGTGGAGCAATCAACCAGTTGCAATCTGCATTATCCTGGTAGTTCTTAGGACAACTGCCATCATCAAAGGTCCCTTTTAACCTGGAAAGGGTGGTTTGTCCCGAACAGAAAGGTGGATAGTTGTAAGATAGCGTATCAGGATAGATATTTACGATGGCTCCTTGACCGTTGGTGAAGTTACTTCCGCCCGGGTTTAAATTTGTGAGGTAGAAATACCCGTTGTAGGATCCACTCCAACCCCAGTTGAAATGAAAATAGTCAGTCCCCTGGTATCCATCCACGTTGAATGCATGGCCTCCACTGCCGAAACCATGGTAGTACATGGGACAGCCGGCATCGATGTTATCCCGCAGCATAGTTGCCCACTGCTCTTCAGTATAGTTCTCTTTGTCGACAAACGTGGTGTTAGGATGATACTTGAAGTAGTTCCGCAAGGCTGCAGCGGCATCCTGGCTGTAGGCTCCTGAACCTCCAGCGCCGTACATCATGTCGACAGCTATGCCGCAATGCCACTGGATCAACGCCATCGCTGTATCCTTTGACCCCGTGCTGTTGACCATCTCATTCCAGAAATAGTTAGTATTGGCAAAGTCGGCACACTGCTGTGGGTATCCGGAGGGATTGTAGCAATGCTCCCCTGTTCCTGTTTCCGGCCACCGGTAATAATATAAGACTTGCGCCATTGCAGTTGCAACACATCCGGAGTAGACGTGGCCTCCCGAGCCGGCAGGGTCGGCCGGGCAAAGAAAATTATAAGGGCTCCCCTGGTTCCAGGTAGAAGTAAGCATCGGTTCAATATCCCGGCTTTCGGAGTAGATGTTCAGTGTGGCCGGATCCGTAGTGGATAACCTTGCCCAGAGGGACTTTACCTCTTCCGTTGCTTCCAGGTTGTTCGCCCTCCCCCAGTCAATTTGCTGTGCATATCCCTCCATCCAGGCAACAAACTGGGGAGGTTGGTCATCACGGCTGTACATCCCTTCCAACGAGTATGCAACTACCGGGATAACGGCATCATCTGAAGCCACAACAATCCAGCCCCCGTTGGCAAAACTAAGAACATAGTAAGCGGCTTCACCCTGATAAAATTCCGTCTGTGTTCCACGGATATCCAGTTGGCCGTATTCAATCGGATTGTGCCTACTGGCCTGCTCGAAGTAAAAGTTTTTACCAACGAGCATGGCTGTTTCCAGGCTCACCTTGCCGGCCGAAGCAGTGAAAAGTGAGAGCGTGAGGAGAAGAGTGAAGAGTTGTTTCATAATGGGATTAGAAATTAGAGATCAGACAACCGGTTAATTCGGTTTTTTAATTCGTCATTCGTCATTTATTGTATTACCAGCTTCTTAATAGCCGTAACTTCTTCAGAGGTTATCCGCACAAGATAGATTCCCGGCAGTAAACCGGCCAGGTCAATCTCGTTGGTGTTCTTTCCCGAATGTGCTTCCCAGGTTGTTTCCCGATTTGTACGCCCATCGGAAGTAAGGATAATAAGTTGAACCGGTGAAGCCTTTACAGAAGTAAACCGGATGCTTACACGGTCTGAGGCCGGATTGGGAAAGAGCTGGAAGTTTCTTATCCCGTTCTGTTCACGGATACCGATATTGGATTTCTTCGGATAATAGATTTTCCATCCGTTTGATGTTATGGTGCTGTTGGTTAAAAAGATCAGGAACATCCGTCCACTAGGGGAAGTAACTGAATCAGGAAGGTTTTCTGAGGTATATTTTCCGGATAGGCTCACCAGTGTATCGCTTGTTCCCAGATCGTAGATGGTTAAATAATCATGATCAGCTTCAGTATCGAAATAGTCAAAGTAGATGGTTAGCGGGTCACCCGATTCTGTCTCTATTTTCCATTTACAAAAGGAGTTGTTGTAGTAGTTGAAATCAAAGCTGCCATCTGAAATTTCGGCTGAGTCGGCTTCAATGGTTGTAGTTCCGGTGCACCAAACCGGCAGATTAGCCTTGTAGTGGGCC
>Ga0268277_1000820_pt1 | contig 23592 bp, 23 predicted proteins | sample saktaG_5_FD_190132 | JGI IMG/M metagenome (GOLD analysis project Ga0268277, IMG submission 190132) | Saline water microbial communities from Sakinaw Lake, British Columbia, Canada - sak_2010_1_5_50m | ecosystem: Environmental > Aquatic > Non-marine Saline and Alkaline > Saline ...
GGCCCACCAGATTCCGACGATGTTTAAAAAGGCGATCATTTCGAGACTCAAGATCATGTCCAACCTGGACATTTCGGAGCGGCGAAAACCCCAAAGCGGTAAAATCATTGTCCTGCATCAGAACAATCCGATTGAATACCGGGTGGAAGTGACGCCAACCGTCGGCGGCAATGAAGACGCCGTCTTGCGGATTCTGACCTCCTCCAAACCCCTGCCCCTCGAAGAGATGGCCTTCTCGGAACCCAATCTCACGGCATTAAAAAGCATCCTTGATCAGCCCAATGGTTTCATTCTATGCGTCGGTCCCACCGGGTCGGGTAAAACGACAACCCTCCATTCGGCGCTAAAATATCTCAATACACAGGAAGTGAAGATATGGACGGCAGAGGATCCTGTTGAAATTACCCAGGCGGGGCTCAGACAAGTCCAGGTGCATGCGAAAATCGGGCTGACCTTTCCTGAAGTTCTTCGTTCCTTCCTGCGTTCCGACCCTGACGTGATCATGATCGGCGAAATGCGGGACGCGGAAACGGCAAAAACAGCCATCGAAGCGTGCCTCACCGGTCACCTGGTTCTCAGTACGCTTCATACGAACACGGCATCGGAGACGGTTGTCCGCTTGATTGAGATGGGCATGGATCCATTTAATTTCGCGGATGCCCTGTTGGGGATTCTCGCGCAACGTCTCGCCCGGCGGCTTTGCGAAAAATGCAAGGAGCCGTATCATCCCGATCAACAGACCTATGATGAACTTGTGCGGATTTACGATGCCCAATGGTTCCAGCAACATGGCGGGGCGAGCTATTCCCCGGACCTCAGGCTGATGAAAAAGGTTGGCTGTGACATCTGCAACGGCAGCGGCTACAAGGGGCGCGTTGCCATCCACGAGCTGTTCCTTAGTACGGAAGAGATCAAGAAAGCCATTCGGCACAAGGCCGCCGCGGATGAATTGAGGATCATGGCGATCAAGGATGGGATGAGAACCCTGATCATGGACGGCATCCAGAAGGTTTTTCAAGGGATTACGGACCTTGAGGAGATTTTGCAGGTCTGCCGTTACGAGCGGAAATGATTAATCGCTATAAAGGAACAACAGGATGGGTTGAAGGATTCGCAACACCGGATTAGGGATCTTCCTGAACACGGGGCTGGGTGTCGTATTCATGATCGCTGATGTGATCATCGTCCTGTCCGTCAACAACCAGAAGTTCCAGCACGCGCTCATTGAGCGCGATGTCGTTTTACCCGGCTGAGGGGTCTTGCGCATGAATAAAAGACAATTTTTTTATTCAATACTGTTTATTCTTCTGCTGATCGTCGTTATTGCCGGCGGTGTTGCCCTTGGCAGCCATAACCCCAGATGTTGAAAGCATCTCTATTAAATCCTTGACTTTTAATGTAAAGATGTACTACCAATCACAATCGTATTTGTTCTAATAACTTGTAATTACAATCGGGAGTCGTAACCCTGAAAATCCAACAAGAGGGAGATAGGATCTGACTATAAAATACCCCGTTTCACATACAGTGTGGGGGTGCAAGGCAAATATGCCCGAATATGTAATCAATATCACTAACCAAAAAATCAACAATGGAGGGAAAAGAACATGAAAAAAATGATCATAGTCCTGTTTTTAAGTCTTTTGACAATGTCATTTCTGATAATCGGATGCAGTGCCAAGTATTCTGACGCGGAAAAAGTGAGCGAGGAATACATCGATCTGATGGAAGGCTATATTGCCGACCTTGAAAAGGTAGGCAATGCAAAGGATGTGGTAAGGGCGATGAACAAGTTTGCCGACGGTATGGAGGACCTGTTGCCCAGAATGAAGAAACTTTCTGAAAAATACCCTGAGCTCAAGGACGAATCCAATCTGCCAGAAGAACTCAAAAAAACCCAGGAAAGGGCTGGTGAAATGGGCCTGAAAATGGCCGGATCCATGATGAAACTGATGCCCTACATGATGGACCCGGAAGTCCAGAAGGCTCAGAATCGCCTTGGCACGATCATGGCGAAGAAATAGATATATGAGCATATCCTTAACAATTATAACAACAGTATAGTAAGCGATGGCAAACATCCGTCGGATAATCCGGGGACCATACTAATTTTTGACAGAAGGTTTGATAAAACTGGGGTATTCCGGGAAACTTCACCCACAGGATAACTTACACACACCTAGGGAGGCAACAACATAAAAAAAAGCTCGTAGGATTCATGACACTCCTCGCATTGACGATGCTTATGTGTTCCGTTCAGGCTTCGGCCACGGACCTTAGAATCTTGAAGCCGAAATCTGTTGCAGTCACCGCGGCGGAGGTATCCCCGTCGGCCGAGTTCACAGAATTTCGCATTCTTAAAGAGAGTGAGCGCACAGACTGGTTTGTGATCATCAACAACACATCCAACGTGAACATGGTTAGGAATGTCTACGAGATCCGGGCCATGCAGACCAGTATAGCGGGCGTTACATCCCCGGCCGGCACTCCGTTCAAGCTGGAGCAGGATATCCGCTCCGGCAGGGCTATGAACCTGCAACGTCAGTTCAGCCCGATAATGGACATCAACAGAATAACCATTGAAGCCATCGACACGCGCTCGAACAGGAGTATCGGGAGCGAGATCTTTTCGGCCACCGGCCGGACCGAGAACAGTCCAGGTGGGGACCGCGGGAAACACAGCCGCAGGCGCGAGCAATGCCGCCGTCAATCTGGACACCATCGACGCGGATCGGAACAAATTACAACTCATCATCAAGGAACAGGCTAACGGCGGAATGAATTTGACCGCCAAAAACGTGGGGACCGCCGTAATTGATCTGGCGGGATACGAATTTTCTCTCAGCGGGCATTTACTCCTTCGCCCGACCGAGGTGGAGACGCGCGGCACTATCACCGGCGAACTGCAACCGGGAGAATCCAAAAGCATACCTAGTGAGAAGAGGTTTGCCTCAGCCTGTGCCAATTTTACACACTACACGGCGACCGCTCGTAATAAGACAACATCACAGCAGTATGAGGCCCGTTTGGACGTCCCTCCGCTGAGTGTCAGCATGAAGCCGATCAAGCTCGGATTGCGCAGCGCGAAATTAAGTGACCTTTCAGTTGTGACAGTAGTCCTCGAAGTAACCAATACGTCCAGCCGAATAGTCAGATCGTTTGCAGGATTACTGAACCAGACCCCTTTTATTTAACGTCCGATGACTATTTTAAAAGGATCGACTTCATCACGAAGTATGCGAAGCTCCTCATCAGTAGGCGGGGACGTTTCGCTTATTCTGGGCGCCTTGAGGAGTTCAAATCCGCAATTATCGAGAACGTCTTTTTCTGAATAACCATGATTAATGGAAATAATCCTCATACGCTTGGATTCGGGCTCAAAATCCATCACCGCCATGTTCGTTATTATTTTGTAGGGACCCGCGTTAAGCGGCAGGCCGGATTTTGCCCTTGAATCACCGCCTTCGAGCCAACCCGGAGTTGTAATATATGAAACTCTCTCCACAAACCTCTTCGCGTCCTGGAGCGTCATTACCATCATTCTCCAGGCAAAGGACCCAAAATCGTTCGCTCCGCCGCTTCCCGGAAACCTCACTTTTGGTTTCTGGTGATCGTCGCCGACGCGGGTCGAGTTCAGGTTCCCGTACATATCTATCTGGGCGCCGCCCAGAAATGTATAGTCGAGCATGCCGCGGCATGCGGTTTCCATAATCTCGCACATTCCACCGGCCATAATGGCCCTCCAAGTAGTTCTTGAATCACCCACGGAAATGGGCATCTCGGGAAGCTGGGGCGCTATGCCACCCGCCTCAAACATAATCGTCAAATTGGGAGAACCAGTCTTCTGCGCAAGCATCGCGGCGGCACAGGGCGATCCGGTGCCGACACCAACCGTCGAACCGTCTTCAAGCTCCCGGGCGGCGCTGCATATCATTATTTCCATTGCATTATAGTCAGCCATTAGCGTTATTTCCTCCTTCGCACATTAGATATCTGTTACTCTGCGTTGTTATCAACCCTGAGTTCCTTTGCTCTGAGTTTGAACATTCTTTCAATGCCTCCATTCTTTCGAATGTAATCAAAGTGGGTTTCACAGCTGTAAATATTCTTCTCCAGAAACTTCTCAAAGGCTCCGGCGTCCTTTTCCGTCTGCAGCCATTCTCCGAGATGTTCCTCATCTGAAAAGTACTCGTATGGCATGTTGCCGGGATAACTTCCGAAGGGAACTTCACAAACAGCATCCGCCAGGTAGAAGGGAATTGATGTATAGGTGGGTTCATTCCGGAATGTTTCCGTCGAGACAATCCTTTCCGTCGTTATGATGAGATGCTTTGATGCTCTGGCCAGGTCAAGATCGGAAATCGTTATTCCCCTGATCCTGCTGTTGCCATAAATATCTGCCTCATGAACGTGTATGACTGAAACATCGGGATAAAGAGCAGGCATGAGCACATAATACTGACCGGTGAAAGGACATTTGATCTTTTTTGCACCACTGTATTTGAATGTGTCTGTACCCATAATATTTCTTATGGGCACAAAAGATACGCCCATTGCAGCAGCCTTAATACGAGCAGAGAGGCAGTAATTTGTCCATTCAGTGACTTCAACTTCCCCGCTTTCCATGTGCTTTCGCGCAACCATTGAGAGACCGCGGGCCTCAAGTCCTACTATGTAGCCAACATCCAACCGGTTAAAGCATTTTCCCGCGGCCAGAATCTGGAAATCGTGTGTTACGGCATGGCCGCAAAAACCGAGCTTCTTCCTCCCCTGCCGGACTATTTCATGGCAGGCGGCAATGGGACTCCTAGTCGCGCCAAATCCGCCGATGGCAAGATAATCGCCGTCATGCACGTATTTCGCGATCGCATCCTTAAGCGTCATAAACTTATTTTCCATCCTGCGGGATTTCTTTCTGAAAAACTCCCTTGCCTTGTCGGCATCGGGATCCGTAAACAACCTTCCAATGCCTTGCTCTAAAACTTCCATCCGCGCTTCCCTCCTTCGCATATTCTATACTGATACGTTAACATCTTTTTTGTAATTGCAATCTACACGGGTTTCGTTAACACAACCAGATTTAGTAATCAAGACCAAAAGGAAACTTTTAATAATTTTCATGTTCCAGTTTTGCCCTTTTGCTAAGTTAATTTTTCAGAGCATTCTAAGAAATACAATATCAACGGATTTCCTGTTTCTACGGAACAGCTTATTAAGTTAAAAAATCCACGAGTTCATGCACAACCGTCCGTACAGTATACACTTATAACGATTCATCGGGATTCGCGTGCAGATCTCGCAGGCCGCGTTTTCTTAAAAACTAATCAGGGCAACTGATCGTAATTTTTAAATGAGACACGCAAAAAAATGCTTGACAGGAATTCGTCATTCATATACTTGTCTCCAAAGAGAGGATTTTTGTTTACTAATACAATACACGCCAAGGCCAAAGGAAACTCAATAGATTGTTGACGCAAAGCCCTTAATTCGAGGTGACGTAAAATGATGAAAGAATCGGAAATCGGGGAGAATATACGCAGATATCGGAAAGCCAGGAACCTGACGTTGCAAGACGTGTCGGATGCGACCAGCTATTCTAAGGGATATCTCTCCAAGCTGGAAAAATCCCAAACTGCCCCGCCTGTCGGCACGCTCGTCCAGATAGGAAAAGCATTAGGAGTAACAATGTCCGCCCTTCTAGGGGAATCCACACATAAAACATCTATTTCCCTTGTGAAAAAAAACGAAAGAATTGACATCGTCGGTCAAGGTACAACGTTCGGCTATTCTTATAAATCAATTGCCTATAACTACCCCAACCGCCGCATGCAGCCTTTTATCCTGAACGTGCCCCTCAACGGCAAGGAAAAGCTCCGCTTCCAGCATAACAGCGAAGAGATGCTTTTTGTCCTTCAGGGAACCATGAAATTCCACTATGGAGATAGAGTACTTATTATTGAAGAGGGGGATTGCATATATTTCGATGGAAACACACCTCACAATGGAGTGCCTTATGGTGATCAAGAAGTCGTTTGTATAATGATCTTGAGCGATGGTTAAGGAACCTGTCCGTGTTCTAAAGAACATAGCTGGTTTCCCTGGAAATCGTTTTCAGCATGCTATGTAACGGGAGACAATATCTATGATGGAAAAGGGTATCGCCAGGTCGGAAGACATTATGTTTTTTGGAAAGGCAAAAGAACTTTCGTCACATTGGAATTAAAGGAGGATTAGTTTTGAAAGAAAAAACAATAGTAACTGCGGCTGTAACGGGGTCACTTCATACACCAACCTTTACACCTTATTTGCCTATAACGCCGAAAGAGATAGCCGATGAGGCGGTAAGATCGTGTGAAGCGGGGGCTGCCGTTGTCCATATCCATGTCAGGGACCCGGAAACGGGGAGACCTGTTTCTGATATTGACCTATATGAAGAGGTAATAACGGACATTAAAAACAGATGTGATGTCGTTGTAGGTATAACGACGGGTGGCGCGCCGGGAATGACTGTGGGGCAGCGTGTATCCGGCGTAATGGCATTTGAACCGGAGCTTGGTTCCTTCAACGCGGGTTCAATGAATTTTGGACTCTTTCCTGCTGTAAATAAGTTTAAAGAGTTCAAGTACGAATGGGAAAAGGAGTACCTCGCTTTCACAGAAGATTTTATCTTTGCCAATACGTTTAAGTCTCTGAAAGAAATATCGGCTATTTTTAACGAGAGAGGCACTAAAGCTGAGTTCGAGGTTTACGACGCGGGAATGATAAATAACGTGGCTTTCATGATAAATAACGGCTATGTAAAACCCCCTGTCTATATACAGTTCGTAATGGGTATACTCGGTGGAATAACCGCGACCCCCGACAACCTGATGTTTCTGGTAAACTATGCCAGGTCTCTTATAAAAGATTTTGAATTTTCGGTTTGCGTGGCCGGCCGTATGCAGTTTCCCATATGCACTCAGTCCATTCTGCTTGGCGGCAGTGTTCGAGTGGGACTGGAGGACAACATCTATATCGAAAAAGGCGTCATGGCAAAGAGTAACGGAGAGCAGGTTGCAAAGATTGTTCGCATTGCCAGGGAACTTGGAGTCGAACCTGCAACGCCTCAAGAGACCAGAGACATTCTTGGGCTAAAAGGTATCGATAAGGTCAAGTATTAGTCCCTCGGTTGTAAAGTTCTTACAAAAATGGAAAATTTCTCAGATGGAACTTGTAGGTTGGGTTGAGGTACGAGACCCAACAAAAGCCTTTGATCTATGAGCTTCCGGCTTGTCCGGGTTAGGTAAATCCAAAAATTGTGTTGATGATAGTGGTTGTTCTTCTATAAAAGAAAGGAGGCATTCTATGAAGAAGATAATTAAGGCTATCGACTTTCTAAGTGAATGGTCCGGGAAACTCGGGAGCCTTCTGATTCTGATCCTGGTTTTTGGCATGGCCTATGACATGTTTACGCGCTACGTCTTTGCCAAGCCTAATTTCTGGGCCTATGACATGGTATACATCACGTATGGTTCATATGCGATGATGGGAATGGCCTATACTCTGCTTATGAAAAACCATGTCCGAATGGACCTGTTTCTGGGTAAATTATCTCCAAAAGCGATAGCCTGGGTAGATATTGTCTGCTATCTCTTGCTCTTTTTCCCTCTGGCCATTGTACTTGTAAAAGTCGTTGGAGATAATACAATTTATGCGATCACGTCAGGTGAGAGGTCCTACGCGAGTGTGTGGAGACCTCCTTTGGGCCCCTTCAAAATGGTGCTGTTATATGGCTTTATCCTGTTTTTCCTACAGGGAGTGTCCGAGTTCCTGAAAGCCTGTATCGCTGCGGGTGGAGGAGGTGGCAATGAGTCCTGAGTTAACTACTGTTTTAATGTTGGCAAGTCTGGTTGTTCTTGTTGTTACCGGGTTTCCGTTTGCGATGTGCGTTGGGACCGTGGGGCTTGTTTTTGGATATCTCACAGGGGGCGATGTTTTTATAAAGATGATACCCCTCAGGATTGTTTCGGGAACGCTTTCAGAATATATATTTGCAGCGGTTCCTCTGTTCATATTTATGGGAAATATGATGCAGGAGTCCGGGGTGGCCGATAAGGCTTTCGAGATACTTCACAGATGGATGGGCGGTGTGAGAGGCGGTCTGGCAATAGCAACAACGTTACTGGCCATCCTGTTTGCGGCGACAACAGGCGTTGTCGGCGCTTCGGTCACAACAATAGGACTTCTTGCAGTTCCTGCCATGCTTACCGCCAAGTATTCCAAGCCTCTTGCATCCGGAGTGGTATGTGCAGGAGGAACACTAGGTATTCTTATACCTCCAAGCATCATGCTGATCCTTTATGCACCAATGGCGGGCGTGTCTGTAATTCAGATGTTTGCCGGTGCCATGGTTCCGGGACTTCTCATGGGAGCCGGTTTTATTCTTTATATCTTCTTTACCTGTACAATCCATCCAGAGAACGGTCCGAATCTCCCACAGGAGGAAAGAATACCTTTCTTCTCAAGAGAATCACTGATATCGGGTTTAAAATACCTGTTACCCCCAATATCTATTGTTATAGCTGTTCTCGGTTCGATACTGGCGGGCGTGGCTTCTCCTACTGAAGCCGGCGCCGTGGGCTGTGTCTGTACCCTGGTTATGGCGCTTGCCTACAAAAAGCTGACATGGAAGACTTTCCTGGAAAATTGTTATTCCTCCGTTCGAGTGACCAGCATGATCATCCTGATAGCCATTGCGGCAACGATCTTTACGGGGGCATTTCTGAACGCAGGATGCGGCAAAGTTATCACGAACATGCTTGTCTCACTTGGTCTTGGGCGATGGGGCATTTTTGCAGTGTTGCTTATAATAATCCTTTTCCTGGGAATGTTTATCGACTGGGTCGGTATCCTTCTCATTCTAGTGCCGATATTCGGTCCCTTGCTTCAGGCACAGGGTTTTAATGCGCTTTGGGTTGGTCTCGTCATCTGTACGAGCCTTCAGATGTCTTTTCTCACCCCGCCCTTTGCCTATTCCATCTTCTATCTAAAAGGCCTGAATGTGGGTGTGGAACTGAATGACATTTATAAAGGTGTCTGGCCTTTTGTGATAATACAGGCAATCGTCGTGCTTCTCATAATCTTTTTTCCTCAGCTTTGTCTCTTTTTGCCAAAAATCCTGGCTGGATAGAGCGGATGGCTGGTTGGAAAGCACGTAAGATATGCGAAGAAAATAGGCGGAATTAAGAAGAATGCTCCAGAACCTGAAAAATAAGTATTATAGGAACATAGGCGCTTAATCAGGATTGATGGGGGCGAAATAGCCAGCCGGAGGTAAATAAAAAAAACTTGTAATCGAGTACAGGAAAGGAGGTAAACAACCCGCTCGATATTGATCCGGCCGTAGATTATTAACACACAAACAAGGAGGTACGTGATGAAAAGGAAGGTATTAGTAGCGTTTTTGGTCGTAGCAATGGCGTTAACCTTTACTACGGTTGGCATGGCTGCGGAGAAACCGATCGTATGGAAAGTTCAGGGTTGTACGCCATCCGGGATGCAGTTCCATGAGGCTTTGGTACGCCTGGGCGAAAAGGTCAAGGAGATTACGGACGGTAAACTGGTATTCGATATCTATCCAGCAGGGGCGCTTGTGCCGCCCTTTGAGGGATTGAAATCCGTTCATGATGGAATTCTTCAGGCACATTATGGATATTCAGGCATGTGGGTCGGCAACATACCGATGGCGCCTCTCTTCAATGCGGTGCCTGGTGGGTTCAATGCCCTTGGCGAGGCGATGTGGTATGATCAAGGCGGAGGCTATGCGCTCTACCAGGAGATGTTCGACAAATACAAATACAACGTAAAGGTATTTCTCGTCGGACAAGCTGGCATGGAAAACTTCCAGTGGGCAAAAAAACCCCTCCGGTCGATTGAAGATTTCAAGGGCTTGAAAATGAGAATGATGCCTCTCATGGGCGACGTTTTGACAAAGAATGGAATGTCTGTTGTATTCATGCCCGGCGGAGAAATCATGCCTAACCTCCAGAGGGGTGTTATAGATACCGCGGAATTCAGCATTCCGGCATTTGACAAGACTCTCGGACTCTGGGAAGTTTGCAAATTTGTCATGGTACCCGGTATTCATCAGCCCGGCTGCCAGATCGAGTTCATCGTCAATAAAGATGCCTATAATGCCCTGCCGGATATTCTCAAGGTTCAGCTCAAGGCGGCTACGGATGTTATGAGACTGAAAAACTGGCTCTGGCTTGAAAGTGAAAACATGAAAGCCATGGATTTCTTCAAGGAGAATGGTGTTGAAATCGTAAGGATGAATGATGATACAATCAAGACCATGACGAAGTGGGCAAATGATTATATGGGTGAAATGGAAGCGAAGGATCCTTTTGTGAAGAAGCTCAGGGATTCTCAGAGGGCATTTGAAACGAAGTGGTATCCCTTCCACAATATGTACACTCTTCCCCACTGAGTTCACTGGTTTCTTGTGACATGAAAGAGGGTCGCTATTCAGAGGAGATCCTGCCGGGTAGCGACCCTCATCATTTTATTTACATGCTCATAATCATAATAGCAATCGTTCACGGTTTACAATTATCAATTCACGGTTAAAAGACAGGGAGTTGAAATCAATATCCAAGATGCTTTAATCGCTGTATAGTTCATTGAAAAAACTGTGAACTATGAATCAGCAACCGTCAGCGCTTACAAACATTATGTATGCAGGGATAAAATTTGGCAATATAAGTGAAAGGAAAAGCAAAAGTGGAAAAACCTTTTAAGTGTGTAACATTAGTTGGATCGGGATTTCTGGGTTCACAGATAGCAATGGTAGCAGCTTATGCGGGCTATAAAGTAAAGATATATGACCCGCAGGAAAATGCTTTTGTTAAAACCTATGACAAGATTCACAGCGACCTTCAGATGAAAGGAGTAACTCCTTTCGTTCCGTGGGAGAAGTGGGAAGAATGCAGGGACTCCATAGAACAGACAATGGAGCTTGGTGAAGCGGTAAAAGACGCCCAACTCGTCATTGAAGTAGCCCCGGAGATAGAAGATCTCAAGAAATCTATCTTTAAGCAGCTTGGTGAACTGACCTCCTCTGAATGTATTCTCGCCACCAACAGTTCATCCATGCCTGTATCGCGGTTCGAGGAAATCAGCGGAAGGCCTGAACGTTGCTTAAACCTCCATTTCTACCTTCCTTTGCAGGGAATGAACATGGCTGACGTTATGGGTGGCAGTAAAACCCTTCCCGAAGTGATTGAAGCCGGCAGAAACTTCATACGTTCCCTGGGCGATATACCTCTAACGGTTAAAAAAGAAATACTTGGTTTCTGTTTTAACCGTGTATGGAGAGCCATCAAGAAAGAAACTCTGTATATGTGGGGAAATGGATTTGTGGATCACACGGATATCGATCGTGCCTGGATGATATTCACTGGGATGAAGATGGGTCCCTTTGCCCTTATGGATTCCGTAGGTCTTGATGTAGTTCATGATATCGAGATGGTCTATGCCAATGAATCCAAAGACTCTAAAGATGTTCCCCCAAAAGCGCTAAAAGACATGATCGATAAAGGCGACCTGGGGGTGAAAAGTGGAAAGGGATTTTATACGTATCCAAATCCCGACTTTCTGGACCCCAATTTTCTCAAGCCATAAAAAATTTTGGCAATTAGCTCTCTCTACTGTCCGGTTAAGACTTATTGATCAACGGAAAAGGCATTTAATAATAGAGGCTTACAATAGCGTTTTGATTTATCGACTTCAATCTTTTCAAATACTGCAATCAGGGCCCCTCCCCCAGCGGGAGCTGGGGGCTTCGTTGGGTTACAAGTTTAAACCTGCTTGAGCCCTCCGGGCTTCCGCTACATCTCCAGACAGGAGTCTGAAGTTTTATGCGGCTGAATAAAACTCAATCTTTCCCGATGAAGTCGAATAATTGTCCTTTAATTTTGTCCTCAGTGTAAGCATTTCTCCAGACTTCAGGGACTGGAAAGTCCCTCCCTCCAAGGCATTCTCAAAGGCCAACTCTATAGGATTCCAAGCATCTTCATACAGCCAGTCTTCCGTCAAGCCCAGGCGTTTTACGATTTCCTGCATGACCCGGATTTTGTGTCAGGGAAAGCCCAGATATTAGACTTAAAGGAAGTAAGGAAGTAATTCTAAGCTAATTTACGGTTGACGACAGGAAAGGCTGGATCCGATATAAGAATCCATAATTTCCTGAAGGGTCTGCGAAAACAGATAGGGTCATCTATCTTTCCTGCCACTAAAAGCGCGGTTCATACCTGTCTAAGATGGAATAAACTACCCCGCCGCAAGTGGGCGGGGCATTATTCGGTCATATCGGATGTTGCCCGGAAGCAACGGGGAATAGAACCCCAGTGGATTAGAAATTCATTTATTAACCGATTATCAAACAGCAAAGGGGGTTATGTATTAGATAGAAATTTTTTATGGGTTCTGATTTATTATTTTATAGTATTTAACATTTCATAAGGAGGTGGGAATTATGATTCGAGCAATGGGAAATGTTTTTGACGGGTGGGCACGTAAATGGATGCCTGATCCCATGTTTTTTGCTATTTTGTTAACCTTTCTTACTTATATTTTGGGCTTGACTCTTACCAAGAGTGGCCCATTTGAAATGATTCAGTACTGGTATAACGGTTTCTGGGCACTCCTTGCATTTGGAATGCAGATGTGCTTGATTCTGGTAACTGGTCATGCGCTGGCACTTTTGGATATTACATGTCTAAAGGCGCGTCAGATTGTTGGGTATACGATGGTGGTGATTGTTACAAGTGCGATCGTTTTCATCCTGGGATTGCTTTTCTTGCCGTGTTAACACCTATACAAATGTGTAAACAAGGGTTTTGCCCGATAAAGGTAAGCCTCTTGTTTTTAATGACCTGCTTCGAGGCAAGCTGCGGAGATTTTAGCCCTCTTAAGAATGGCTATATCTAAGGATCTGGCGTGAAATCATCATCTTCATAGGATTCCGCGAGCGCCTCGCGCGCCCTCTTCAGATAACTTGAAGGCACCATTATCCTTACCTCGCCAAGACCATCGAGGGTAAGGCCATAGATGACACCCACCGCTTCGTACCGGAGTTTTACAGGAATACCCTCCGTCTCAAGTCTTCCAGCCACGATTTTAGCGTTTATCATCCCGGACGATACATTGGCAACTTCCCATTTTTCTTCTTCCATATTACAATACCATCTCCCTCAAGGTCAGACCACATATCCTCTTTTGCGCATTATACTCTTCATTGTTTTGCATCTTCGCGCCCTATAAGCGTCAAATCATGTACATTGATGAAAATATATTTGTCAACAACAAAACAAAAAAAAGGGGGGATAGACTTACTGATTTCTTCCAGGTTCCGTTTGACATAGACAGATAAAAGGTTTAAGGAAACTTCACGGCATAAACGGCAAGGGTTGGAATTTACGGATATCTCCATCGATTAACATCGTATGACATGGGTAAATATATCGCTACGAGAGATTTGACACATCATGAAAATCTGCAGATATCTTCGCACTAAATATATCTTTTTGAATGCCTCGTTTCCAGATAAGGAAAGTGTGCTTCGTTTTGTGGCCGACACCTGCGCGAAGGACGGCATTGTAAAAGATGCCGACGCCCTCTATGAAGGCATGAAAAAACGGGAACAGACCATGAGTACAGGTGTAGGCAGCGGTATTGCTTTACCTCACACAACCAGCCGGGAAGTACAGGACACATCCGTTATCTTGATCCACCTGACGGAGCCCATCGATTTTGAAGCCCTGGATGCTTTACCTGTGGACATTATTCTGGCTATGATTGTTCCTGATAATCAAGCTGATCTACACCTTAGAATACTTGCAGGCATTTCAAGACTCTGCAGAAAGCCTGAATTCTTAGAGACAGTGAGAAAAGCCGGGAACCCGAAAAAGCTCTGCGAGGAAATCAGCGACCTCGAAGAAAAAATGCCTTTTCACTGATCGTTAACAAGCAACTTACTTTAAGAAAAGAGCAATCCGTGTATATTTTAATTACCGTGCTCAACAATGAAGCTCTTCTGGATGAGCTTATTACAGATTGGATGGACATCGGCATCACAGGTACTACAGTAATTGAGAGTACCGATTCCCTTCAGTTAATCAGCCAGCATATCCCTATCTTTGCGGGATTCCGAGCCCTTACCAGCGGCGGAATGCCGCATAACAAGACCCTGTTCACCGTCATCGAGGATCAGGAGACCCTCGATCAGGCGATTGCCTGTCTTGAAGCGCTATGTGCAGATACGGGAAAACCTTCCCAGGGTATTTACATTGTTGCGCCCGCTACACGTTTCGGGCGTCTGGGTCTGGAAGTGAGTCAGGAGGAATATCACCGCCACATGGAAAAAAAGATAGGAAAGCCCTTGAAAGAAAAACCTGTTCGAAACCAGGATTGATTCCTCAGCGGATCTTTGCCTCTCCTAAAAAATTCAGAACTGCCTTAAATGTAACAGGCCCTGCCACCTGATTAACAAAAATCAGAGCCAGGATAACAGTGGTCAGATACATGCCGATTTCAGGAAACTCACGTTCAGCTACCTGGGCCAGGCCTATGGCAACTCCTGCCTGTGTAATATAAGCCATCCAGGCGCTGCGGTTGTGAAGTGGTGGATCTCCGGCAACGGTACCGGCAAGCCACGTGGCACAAAAAATCCCTGTCACACGTACAACGGCAAGGCACAAAGTCAATAACCAGCACAATCGAAGCGCATCAAAGTTCAGGGAAGCGCCCGCCAGCGAAAAAAAGAGGACGTAGACGGGCAGGCTGACACGGTCCAGGCTCTCCATGAAATAGGTCCCGGTTTTACTGAAATTCTGAACGACAAATCCCGCGCTCATACAAATAAGCAAGGGCTCTAAATGAAGATGAATATCGAAATAGCTTATCATGAAATTATCTGACCACATGGAAATCTTGGTCACTCCGAAAGCCAGGAAAAGGAGAAACAGGGGAAGGTCATGCCGGATTCGATCAATATAAAATGAAATCCCTTTACCCAGTAAAGCTCCAAGAAAAAATGAAACCGCCATTTCTATGGATACGGCCATAAAGACCTGTGTATCCAACATTCCACTGCCGCCCAGAATAATCCTGACCACTGTCAGCGCAACCGTGAAGAGGACGATTATAAGCACATCCATGGCAACTGTAACCCCGAGTACGGTTTCCGTAAATGGACCGGAAGCGCGAGATTCACTGATAATCGCAATAGCGGATGAGGGGGACCGTGCCACGGCAACAACACCAACCAGAACGGCAAATGCCATGATCTGAACTGATGAGAGGTTTCGTATAAAACTAAAATGGCTACCCATAAATACAAAAAACATAAACACAAACCCGAAAACCACCAGAGTAAGAAACAAAATGTTGAGAATGATGCTTTTACGGCGTTTCTTAAGAGATTGCAGATGCAATGCGCCGCCGGCAGTCAGCGCAATAAAACTTAAGGCAACATCATTGATAAATCCGAAGCTGGCAATCATATCATCCGTAAGAAAGCCGCTCACATAGGGACCCACAATAATTCCGACAATGATATAACCGCTGATAAGGGGAAGTCGGGCTATTTTAAGAATCTGCGCGCTCATGTACGCCGCCAGCAGCACAAAACCGAATGAAAAGTTTATCATACCCGCTTTCTGCCAGCTCGATTCTATATCCAGGTGTCTGAGCCATAGTGCAAAAAGGGTAACGACAAGAAGTGTCAGGATATACGTTATCACGTTTCGTTTGCGCTGATAAAGGTCAACCATTATTTATCCTCTTTCAACAACCGCACAAGCAGATATGGACTCAGGAATTCATTGTAAATAATCGCCAGCAGTGCCAGGCTGATTACACTGGTGGAAACATCACAGGAAATACCCTGCTGAAAATCAAACAGTATGGCCAGAGAAAGTCCACCCTGGTCAAGAAGACCGAACCCCAAATGGGGCGGATAATCGTTCATTTCAGGACTTAAACGTGTGACTATAACCCCTCCTAAAAACTTCCCCACGAATCGGCAGAAACAGTAAGCTGCCGCCAGAACAACTAACCACATGGAATCTAACTTCCAGTAGGCACCTATAAAAACCAGCAAAAGCAGATAAACGGGTTTTTCAACACCGACCAGGATTTTGAAAAGACGCTCTTTCTGCCGGCAAAGATTCACAAGACAAAACCCGACGAAAAAATTGGCCACAAGCGGTGAAAAGTGCAGTATCGAAGCAACGCCACTCGTAAGTACGGCCATAGCGATAACCAACAGGGCCAGTTCGCTCTCATCACGATGACTTGACATGAAAACAATATACAGAAAAACAAGCCCGGCGCTTATGATGAGGATAAACACCGTTCCCAGAGCCAGATCCCCGACCCATGAAAACCCCGTAATTGACGATTTACGAAAAAAAAATACCATGCCAAAAATCAACAGGGCGCTCAACCCGTCAATACTGGAAACATATCTCAAAAGGCCTGTGGTTTTTCGATGCTGATCAATAAAATCCGGCGCCAGGAGGGCCAGCCCCGTTTGGGCCGTGCAGGCAGCAGCCGCTGAAAGGGTAAGTGATAACACGATATGCTTGACTTCCGGTATCTCGAAAAACAGTGGTAACGTATAATACACACTGAAAAAGACCAATACGAATGTCAGGAGACTTTCCAGGATAGCTGCTTTGAAAAAATCGAGAGGAAATCGCTGAAGCTTGGCAATTTCAAACTGAAAACCGAAGAGCAGGCCGATCCAGCCTAACAAGAGGGCTCCTATGGGTTCCAAACCTCTGAGTGTTTCCGTATTCAGAAGATTCAAGAATTGGGCCCCCAGCAGAAGCCCGAGAAAAAGAAATTCCGTCCCCGTAAGATAAAACTCACGCGCAAAAAGTGGGAGTTTGAAGCTCCGAAAGGTTAGATGGTAGCCGCTGAAGGTGAGGAAAACAATGATAAGCAATGCAAAAACGATCTTCATGAATTCTGTTTAACGCTTTACCATTCAGAAATCCAGTCCATTTTTCGGGGACCCTGGGGAGGGCTAACGCATCTTTCTGCAGTAATTTGAGACACGGCTCACCGCCTCCAGAGCATCCGCGATATCGTCAAAGACGGGGATGCATCTATCCAGAAATGCCTTCCTCACCTCGCGCATAACCTCCTCTATATCCATGGATTCGATTTCCTGTTTTATATTCGGGAAGACCATTATGACCGGCTTACCGGTGATATCCACAACCTCTTTCACGCCGTCCGCCAATTCATTGCAGGGCACCACATCCCTGAGGGAATCCGCTCCGAGCCCCCTGGCAAAGGCCTTGTAATGGTAGAGCAGTTGTATCATTATCTGAAGATCAATCTTCTCATCACCCGCCGCCAAGAGCAATGTTTCTTTCAGTATCCGCGCTGGGACAAAAGGGTTTGCCACATCTATGGGATTGCCCGCGCTGGATCCAGGCCTGGGCAGTATAGAAATAATCCTGTCTTCTATTTCCTTTTTCAGCCGGGGAATCTCCAGACCAAGAGGTTCGGCGATATCACACGCGTTCACTCCCAGAGCCCCTCCTCCCCCCACAACTGAAATTCCTTTGTATATCCTCTGCGGGAGTAGGGAAAAAGCCAGACTGGTTCGCGCCATCTCCATGATGTCTCCCACTTGAACCGCATTACACTGGCGAAGCGCCGATCTCCATATCACACCGCTTCCCCCCATGGATGCTGTGTGACTCGCAATCGCCCTCCCCCCTGAATTCGACAGACCTCCCTTATAAACTATTACCGGCTTGCGTTCGGCCACGCTCCGAAGGACGGCAAAAAAATCCCGCCCATTCTCAACACCCTCAATATACATGGCTATCACTCCGGTATCGGAATCATCGCGCAGATATTCCAGAAGCTCGCACTCTCTCAGGTCAGCCCCGTTTCCAAAACTTACAACCTTGCTAAATTTTACTCCCATCCATTTTCCAATGTGAGCGAAATCTATCGACATCCCCCCGCTCTGTGACAGGAAGGCCACCGGACCACGCTCTCTGGAAAGATCGGGTCCCGGAACAAGTGTAAGCCCGCTTTCAGGACAATATACCCCGAAGCAGTTCGGCCCGATAACCCTGATCCCCTTTCGGGCTATTTGTTTTATCTCTTTCTCCAGGGCAATCCCTTCCGGCGTTTCCATCTCACTGAAACCGGCAGACAGAATCTCCACGCCGGCCGCGCCCTTTTTTCTGCACGCCTCCAGGGCCTCAGGAACACGCTGCGCGGCGACCGCGATTATGGCAAAATCTACCTCTTCCGGGATTTCGTCCACCGTTTTATATATCTTCAAACCCTCTATTGTACCGCCCTTAGGATTCACAGGGTATATTCTGCCTGCAAATCCCATCGCCACGAGTGAATAGAACATACCCCTTCCGAAGCCAAATCCCGGGTCGGGAGAGACCCCTACTATCGAGACACTTTCAGGGTTGAATATTCTGTCAAAATCACAGGTTCCTGTCATATACTCCTTTTTTTTTAAGAAATCCGGCAAGTTCGCAAATCAAACCCTTAAGCCCCGCGATCGTTTGTATATTGTTCTTTTTACCAGTGTCAAGAAAATAGCATTAAGGAAGATATCTTAATCTTAAATAACCTGCCAGACACCATATATTGTGCCTTGATTTTTGGAAATACATCCCATAGTGTTTTCTCTTTACAAAGGTATGCAACTCTGATAAATTTTCCCCCACTATATGGGAGAAGTGGGATGCCAAAGCAGGCTTCGGGGAATTAACCCCTCTTTAGAACAACTTTGCCGGCATTCGGCAGGGGACTTTGTGGCATGAAACTGAAGAAACTGGAGATACTCGGATTCAAATCTTTCAGGGACAAGACTCCCATCGACCTTTCCCGTGACATTAACGCCATCGTGGGCCCGAACGGTTGCGGGAAAAGCAACATTGTGGACGCCATACGGTGGGTTATGGGCGAACAGCGTGTCACGATGCTCCGCGGGAAGAAGATGGAGGATGTTATATTCAACGGAAGCGACGACGCGCCCGCTGTGGGCATGGCGGAGGTATCCATAACCCTGGAAAGCAATGGGCTCAGGGTACCGGAAAAATACGCCGACTACAGAGAGATTACTGTCTCACGAAAGATATTCCGCGAAGGCGAAGGTGAATATTACATAAACAAGGTACCATGCCGTCTCCTTGACGTGAAGGAATTCTTCATGGATGCGGGCGTTGGCGCGAGAACCTACTCCATAGTGGAACAGGAAAGAATAGCGAGTCTCGTCGAAGCAAAGCCGGAGGAGAGGCGACAGTTCATCGAGGAAGCGGCGGGGATTATGAAATACAAGACAAGAAGGGACTCCGCCTCTCGGAAGATGGAAGCTACAAAGCAGAACGTAACCCGTGTCAATGACATCCTGAGAGAGGTGCTCTCCCAGTTGAATGCCACTTCAAGACAGGCAAAAAAGGCTGAAAGATACAGGGCTTTGAAAAAAGACATAAAGGATTGTCAGCTATCCCTCTCTCTGCAGACTTACGCGGAGATGTCCTTAAAGATAAAGGAACTTGAACGCTTACGCATTCCCCTGAATGAAAAATCTCTTGAGATCCAGACGGAACTGAAGACGCTGGAATCTTCGATAGAGGACATCCGGACGCGGCTCATCGAAAGCGAAGATGTGATAGGGGCTCTCCAGGACACATACTACGGCGTAAAGAACGAGATAAACATAAGGGAACAGAAAATAGAATTTGCCAAAAAGACCATCTCTCAACTGGTGGATAAGAAAGAAAAGAACATTGATGAAATTGAATCTCTCAGAGAACGAAGAGGGGAAACAGAGAAGGAGATAGCCCTCTTGAAAAGACAGACAGCCGAATCGGACGAGACAATCGAGAGCATAAGAGATTCCATCGCCGGTGATCGGGAAGCCACCGACATCCTGAAGGCGGTGGAAGTGGAACTGAGCGAAGAACTGGACAGAGCGAAATCCAAGCATATCGACACGATAACCGAGAACGCCAGGCTGGGCAACCTCCTTTTGTCTCTCACAAAAAACCTCGAAGACCTGAAGAGAAAGGCTGAGAGGGAATGCGGGGAGATAGATGAGAACAATAAAAAGCTCATCGTCTTGAGGAACAACCTGTCCACTGTAGAATCCAACTTGTCGTCGGACATGGAGAGGATCGAGCTCCTCAAGAAAAAGGAGAAAACCACGGGAGAAGATCTCGCTACCGCGAGAAATAATCTCAAGGCGGCAGACGAGCGTATTGCAGCGATCAGGGAAGAAGCGGGGGCAAAGACCTCCCGGCTCACCTCCCTGAAACAGCTTCATGAAAGACATGAATGGTGTAATGAAGGCACACGCCATGTATTAGAGGCGACTCGCGACCACTCACTGGAGGGAAATATCCGTGGACTGATGGCGGATTATATCAAAGTCCCGAAGGAATATGAGGCTGCGGTTGAGGCTGTCCTGGATGACAAACTCCAGTATGTCATTGTCGGAAGCCAGAAAGATGGCATGAAGGCTATTGACTACCTGAAAAATCATTCTTCCGGAAGAGGAACCTTTATGCCATTGGATAATAGCAGAAAATCTTTCCCCTCCCGATCAGACTGTCCCGAAGGAGTCTTCAGGCTTTGCGATCTTGTCAACGCCACAGACGAGGGATTCAGTGATGTTGTCCATCTCATCCTGGAAAACATCCTGCTGGTCCCCGATCTGGACACCGCCACGCGCCTGTGGCGGGATACCGGTTTCACGGGAACTTACGTCACGCCTGAAGGAGACGTAATAAGACCGGACGGAACGCTGACAGGCGGAAGCGAAAACGGCGGGAGCTCTTCGCTGGGCGGCAGGAGAGAAATCACGGAACTGGAGGAACAGGTTAAAGATCTGACGCGTATTTTTGAAGGCAAAAAAGAAGAAAGAGATGAGTTGAACGCCGTTATATCGCGCATGGAAAGTGAAACAACACAGCTGCGGTCGGATATACATGGGTTGGAACTGGAGGTCAACGGCCGGAGAAAAGATGTGGAAAGACTGGAAGGAGAAATCAGGTGGATCGAGCAGCGCATTAATGTGCTTGCCTTCAACAGGGAGAACCTTGAGTCCGAGGAAACAGTTACTGTGGAAAAGACAGCGGATGTCAAGAACGAGATGGCGTCTCTCAAAAGTAAAGTGGAGGCCGGTGACAGACGTATCCTGTCCACACAGGAGAAGTGGAAAGAGGCCAGGAGCGAACTGGAGGGGAACGAAAGAACCCTGACCGAAAAGAAAATCCTCCTGACATCCATAGAAGAAAAAGCAAAATCGGGAGTTGAAACTCTCTTAAGGCTGGAAAGGACAATATCCGAGATAGATACCCGCATAGAATCCATGGTCGGCGACGTTGACGCCTGCGAGACAAAGACGGTGGAAGCCATAGAGAGCATAGAAGATGAAAAAGAAAACCTGAAGGTCCTTTACAGTCGACACATGGAGGCCGGAGAAGATCTTGCCGGAAAAAGAGAGGACCACGGGAGAGAGAACATCATCCACAAACAGAAAGAGCAGGAAATCCAGAAGACTAGAAAGATATCTGAAGGCCTTTCACGGCAGATGAATGAGATGGAAATGGAGGTACGCGAAGCGGTCATCCAGGCCGAAGCGCTGAAAGAAGGTGTGAGTGAAAAATTCAGCGTCGATCTGGATACACTTCTCCCGGGATTTCAGACGATGGACAAATCCGACGCGGAAGAATTGAGGAAAAAACTTGAGACACATAAAAAAAGGCTGGAAGAGTTCGGAGAGGTGAACCTTCTGGCCCTCAGCGAACATGAAGAACTCAAGGAACGTCACGATTTCCTGGCAACCCAGATAAAGGACCTGAATTCCTCGCTGGACACCCTCCAGAAAACCATAACGAGGATTAACCAGATATCCAGAAAGAGGTTTTCGGAAACCTTTGAAGCCGTGAACCACCATTTCAGGAAGGTATTCCCCAGACTTTTCCCGGGAGGCCAGGGATCTCTCCATCTGACCGATGAATCGGATATGCTGGAAACAGGCGTGGATATAGATATACAGATCCCGGGAAAGAGAAAACAAAACCTGTCTCTCCTGTCAGGAGGCGAAAAGGCCCTCGCCGCCGTGGCCTTGATATTCTCTATCCTCATGCACCGTCCGTCGCCCTTTCTGATCCTCGATGAGGCGGACGCGCCCCTTGACGACGCGAACATCTCTCTCTTCAGGGAACTGGTGAAAGATATCTCGGCAAATTCCCAGATCATATTCATAACCCACAACAAAAACACCATGGCGGCCGCCGACAACCTTATCGGAGTAACCATGGAAAAGAATGGGATATCCACCACGGTCTCCGTCAGCATGAATTGACGCTTCCGGAGATCCGCCCCTCCACAGAAATCTTGAGAGACACCACGTACTTGCTATCACCGGAAAAGTCGTTTATAACTGAACCGCATTGAAGCTCCCCGCAACTCGTTACGGGAAATCTTCGACTGTTTAAGGAAAATGTTGATTTTGATTTATATTCGATCGCTAACCCGCCGTAACCATAGGGCTTAGCTATCGCTGTTCAGCTTAAGATAACTTTCAAAAAGCGGAAATACAAAAAAGGATGTAAAAACCCGGGAATGGAAAACAACGACAAAAGTTTTTTCTCAAGACTTCAACAGGGTCTGTCAAAGACAAGAACGGGTTTTATTAGAAACCTGGACGAGATGATCTCCGGAGAAAAGATTATCTCTGAAGATATATTTGAAGATATTGAAGAGATCCTGATAGGGGCTGATCTGGGACCCTCCTTCACCTTTGACCTGATTGAAGAGATGAGATCCATGGCAAAGAGGAATGAACTCGCGAGTCCGGACGCGCTCAGAAAATTGATGAAAGACAACATGATAGACATCCTCAAAAAGTGCGAATCGCCATTGCGAATCCCCGTAGGTGAGACGTATACGATTATGGTGGTCGGTGTGAACGGAACGGGAAAGACCACCACGATAGGAAAGATGGCATCCCGCTTCAAGAGGAACAAAATCCCCCTGCTGCTGGTCGCGGCCGATACATTCAGGGCCGCGGCGATTGAACAGCTCGGAATATGGGCTCAGAGAGTCGATGCCCCGCTTATCAAACAGAAGATGGGAGCGGATCCATCCGCGGTTGTCTTTGACGCGATCCACGCGGCAAAATCGAGGAAGGCCGTCATGCTTATCGACACCGCGGGCAGGCTGCACACAAAGACCAATCTTATGGATGAGCTCAAGAAGATCAAACGCATCATGGGCAGAGAACTGCAGGGCGCTCCGCATGAGACCCTTCTCGTCCTCGACGCGACCACTGGACAGAACGCCGTTTTGCAGGCAAAAATGTTCCACAAGGAGATCGGCATCACCGGGATAGCCCTCACAAAACTGGATGGTACGGCTAAGGGAGGAATCATAATCCGAATAGCCCGGGAGCTGGAGATACCGATCCGATACATAGGCGTCGGCGAAGGTCTGGACGACCTGCGGCGTTTCAAGAGCGAAGAGTTTGTAGACGCCCTGTTCGGATAGCGG
>Ga0268277_1000821_pt1 | contig 23562 bp, 20 predicted proteins | sample saktaG_5_FD_190132 | JGI IMG/M metagenome (GOLD analysis project Ga0268277, IMG submission 190132) | Saline water microbial communities from Sakinaw Lake, British Columbia, Canada - sak_2010_1_5_50m | ecosystem: Environmental > Aquatic > Non-marine Saline and Alkaline > Saline ...
CAAGCTGGTTTATTAGATCAAGACCTGATTGCCAAGGCTGATGGCCTGCCCCTAAATCAATATTATAATCTAAGGGACATTATCCAGGGGCATCGTTCTGGCGACAGCATTGAAATAACCGTGATCCGTCAAGGCGTAGAAAAAACTATGAAATTAATTTTAAGCGCTAAATAAGATTGTTAATAAAATAATCCAAAAAATCCGAATATACCCGAATTCCGCGAATACTACAAATACTATGTTCGGGGCATTCGGATAAATTCGTAGTTTAGGATTATGTTAATTTCTTAAATAACTTTGACAAACCCGGTAGTTAAATTCGATAATGCTTAAGCCCCGTTAGTAGAAATTCGACGCTTCTTCAATAATGCGATTAATGCTAGTGATTATAAAAAATAAAATTATTCTATCTAATAACTATTTTACTAAGTAATGGGTCGAAGCAAGAGCATTGCCTGCCTACCGGTAGGCAGGTCGAATTTCACTACGGGGCCCACGGCTTCGATTAACTACTGTGGACACTTCTAATGTTCTACTAATTAACTTTGCCTCCTGGCGTGTCGATGATAACCAAGCCAGAGAAGCATCGAATTTATACTATCCAGGATGAAAATAGCTTATTTTGTTAAAAACCTGACTTTGTCGGACCAAATTAAAGACACTTTAGAGCAAAAAATAAAAAAATTTTATCATTTAGCTCATGGTATTAAAGAAATTAGAGTTGATTTGAGTTATAACGCTAACCACAGAAAAGATGAAGCCATTCGCCTGGAGGTTACCATTGAAGGTCTTAACAAAAATTTTCAGGCCTCAACGCGAGCTGCCAATATTCTTGAGGCCGTTGACCAGCTGGAAAACAAAATGAAAAATCAACTTGAAAAAGCCAAAGAGGCCAAAGGAGTAAAAAGAAAAATTACACGCCGATTAATTCGGGCCAGCAAAAGCATCTAAAAATTACGCGTTAGCCGAGTTAAAAAACGAGCAGCCCAAAAACAGCGGAAGCGGATATGACTATGTTAATTTTATTTTATATTTTTGCGTTTCTGTGCCTTTCCCCCCTATACCCTGTTTTCCGCGGCCGCGGAAAACAGGGTATATAATTAAAATTAAAATTTTCCATTATTACCTTGTTCGCTTGATGACAGGCGATTTCAACCAAATAAACTCATGACCAAAAAACTAACTAGACAATTTTATTTACAGCCAGCCTTAAAAGTAGCCAAAGAATTACTTGGCAAATATTTGATTCATCAAATCGGCTCCAAAAAAATAATTGGCAAAATCGTAGAAACCGAGGCCTACCCCGGACCGCAAGACTTAGCTTCGCATGCTCGACATAACAAGATTACTTCGCGCAACCTAGCCGAATATATGATTGGCGGTCATGTTTATATTTATCTGGTTTACGGAATGTACTGGCAATTAAATATCTCTACCGGGTTATCTGGCCGACCCGAATGTGTCTTAATCAGAGCCGTTGAGCCGCCACCAGCACGAATAGACACAAATAAACCACGAATAAACACGAATATTCGTGAAATTAGTGGCAATATTCGTGAAAATTCGTGTTTGACCAACGGTCCCGGCAAACTATGCCGCTATTTAAAAATTAACCGGCGCCATTATGGACTGGATCTAGTCGCCAGTCAAAAAATTTGGCTAGAACAAGGCAAAAAAATCTCAACCAAAAATATCGCGGCCAGCCAGCGTATCGGCATTGATTATGCGGGGCGATATTGGGCCAATAAAAAATGGCGTTTTTATATTAAAAATAATCCATTCGTATCAAGATTATGAAAATTACTAATCTTACTAATTCTATCTCCGAATTTTTATCTATTTATTTGTATGATTAGTGAGCGAGTGAGTCCGTCAGCCGACGGACAAACGAGCTAAATTAGTAGTAATAAATATATACATGATCAATTTAAAAAATAAAAATGTTTTAGTAATGGGACTCGGCCTGGTTGGCGGCGGCTTGGGCGTGACTAAGTGGCTTTATCGCCAAGGCGCCAAAATTACCATCACTGACTTGCGCAATAAAAAGACACTGGCTCCGACCTTAAAAAAACTGAAAGGTCTTAATATAAAATATGTTTTAGGCCGCCATAGAAAGCGAGATTTCGAGCGCACCGACTTGGTTATTAAAAATCCAGGCGTTGCCATTAACTCGCCCTATCTAAAAATCGCGCAAAAAAATCATGTTCCGGTTGAAACAGATTTAAGTTTATTTTTAAAGCTTTGGCCAGGAAGAGTTATCGCCATTACCGGCACTAAGGGCAAAACCACTACTGCTCATTTGGCTTATCAAATGTTAAAATCAACTCATTTACCGGTCAACTTAGCCGGCAATGTTGGTCAAACGCCACTACAATTTATTCGTAATTCGTATACCCGCCCCGTTAAATATCAATTTGGTGAATATTCAAGGATTATTAAATACGGACATTTAAATAATAGTATCCCTGCTAGTAATTTTAAATTATCTAACGGGGTGAATAAGAAATTCGTAATTAGTAGTCAAATAATGGTGCTGGAGCTTTCTTCTTTTCAATTAGAAGCCATTAAACCGCATTTTCATATTGCCGCCATCACCAATATCTATCCTGACCATTTAAATCGCCACAAAACAATGCAAAATTATATAAATATAAAAACCAATATTTTTAAATATCAAACAGCTAATGATTTTACTATTTTAAATTATGACAACAAAAATCTAAAAGCTGTCATCAAAAAAACGACAGGTCGCTTAGTTTTATTCAGTCAAAAAATATCCAATCTGTTGCCAAAATGCTATGCTTTATTTTATATAAAAAAAGATGCCGTTTTTCTAAAAACAAAAAAAATAAACGAAAGGGTTGTTTCTCTCAAAAAGATTAAATTACCCGGCAAACACAATTTAGAAAATATTTTAGCCGGTGTGGCCATTGCTTATTTATCGGGCATCAAAAAATCAATTATTCAAAAAACAATTACTAATTTTGCCGGTATGCCCAATCGCCTGGAGTTGGTTAGAATAATCAAGGGGGTTAAATATTACAACGACACCACGGCCACCAATCCAGGGGCGGCAATCGCAGCGCTTAAAGCATTAGGACAATCTGATCAATTAATCGGTAACAAAAATATCAGCCCTAGGCTTGAGCCCGAGGCTCATCAGCCTTGGGCTGAGACCCGCCCGCTTCGCCAGAGCGATAGCGAGGCGAGCCTCGAGCGGGAAAATATTGTATTAATCTGCGGAGGCGCGGATAAAAATTTAAATTTTAACGAATTGTCGCTGGAAATAAAAAAGACCTGTAAACAGGTAATAATGTTGTCTGGCGCAGCCACACCAAGATTTATTCAAACGCTGAAAAGGGTTAAATATCCGAGCAAAAATATCACTGAATTTGATAATTTTAAAAAGGCAATTTATTTTGCCAAAAAAATTGCCGAAAATGGCGACGTCGTCCTGCTGTCCCCTGCTTGTGCCAGCTTTGGAATGTTTGCCAATGAATTTGACCGGGGGAAACAATTCGTAAAAATTGTGAAAAAATTATAAAGGGTATTAAACCCCCACGCCAAAGGTTTTAGTGTGGGCATTAAACCCTTTGTTTCGTCTTCGCCTGCCTACCGGTAGGCAGGCTCGACAAAATAAAACAAAAAGAAAAGGCGCCCCGCTATTAACGGGGCGCCCAACTCACGAGCTAGGTGTGGCGACCAAGCCGGGGGCGGTCATAACGCCACTGGGGCTACGATCCATTTGTCCGCCTGCTTGGGACGGAGGCCCTTGGCTGGCAATTCTTTCGACCAATAGCCCTATTCATTATTGAAATCTGTTGCTCAAGAGATGTTTATATTATAGCATATTTTGAATAAAATGTCAAGGCCAGCAGGCCAGCCTCGCCTAGCGAGTCTAGGCGGGTTAGTAATTCTGAAATTATGGAATATCAAAATGAATGTGGGCGCTAACGGGGCAAGGGGAAAAATAAAAATAACGCTCTAGACCATAGCGCTATTTTTTATTTCTATTTTACCTGCCTTCTATTATTCTATTCCGCCACTCTAAACACTTCATCAACAGTGGTAATTCCGTCTAAGGCTTTCAATAGTCCATCTTGAACCATAGCCACCATTCCTTGTGTTTTGGCCAAATCACGCATTTGATATTCAGAGACTTGTCCAGACAAAATAACTTTCTCAATCTCCGGCGACATTAATAAAACTTCATAAACGCCAGTGCGCCCCCGATAACCCAAGCCCTGACAAGCCGGACAGCCGCTGCCAGCATAAAATTTCGGCTGCCAGTTATCGCCAAAACCAATGGCTTGTTTTTTTTCTACCGGCAAATCGCTCAATGTTTTTTTAACTTTTTCCAAAACCTCGGAGTCTAAATTAATTTCCTTTTTACAACCGGGACAAATTCTTCGCACCAAACGTTGACCAACAATAGCATTAAGCGCCGGCGACAACAAATACGGCTTAACTCCCATTGATAAAAATCTGGGAATAGCGCCGGCCGCGTCATTGGTGTGCAGGGTTGAAACAACCAAATGGCCGGTTAGGGCGGCCTGAATGGCAATCTCAGCAGTTTCTAAATCACGAATCTCGCCCACCATTACCACGTCTGGATCCTGACGCACAATAGATCGCAGGCCTTTGGCAAAGGTATAATCTTTGGAATAATCCACCTGACTTTGGTTAATGCCGGACAGCCGATACTCAATCGGATCTTCGAGGGTAATAATTTTGGTCTCGGAATTGTTTAATTTATTTAAAATGGCATAGAGGGTGGTCGTTTTACCAGAACCAGTCGGACCAGTGGTCACCACCATGCCGTTGGGACGGGCAATCTGCTTGGTCAGCTGGTCGTAGGCCGGTGAGCGCAATCCCAGGTCTTCAAAATTTAATCCGGTGGCCGTAGAGCGCAACAGACGCATCACTACGCTTTCGCCAAAAGCAGTGGGCAAACAAGAAACACGCACATCAATCTTGTCATTGGTTAAATAAACAGTAAAACGTCCATCTTGCGGCCGGTCAGTAATGTTAATTTTTAAACCGGCAATTAATTTAATTCTAGAAATAATTTGAGCCCAAAATTTCTTGTTTAAATTGGCCGCATCAATTAAAACACCGTCAATGCGAAACCGAATTTTAACATCAGTCTCCTCGGCTTCAATATGAATATCAGAGCTATTGGACTGCACCGCGCCGGCAATAAGCAGAGTCAGTAAGTCTGAAGTAGAAACATTTTGAATTTCACGGTCTAAGTCCTGAAAGGTTTTAATCTGGGCCTGATACTTTTTCAAGTCCTCCTCTTTGATTTCAACGCCGGCCACGCTTTTACTTATTTTCGGCAAGGCCGCATAAAGACGATAGGCGTACTCGAAACTTAAATCCGAAATTAAATATAGCTCCACTTTCACGTCGTGAGCATTGGTAAAATTGGCTCCAAACTCGGCCATAGCATGACCTTCTGGATTGGTGGTGGCTAATTTGGCTTCGCGATCGGTTTTATAAAAACAAACCACCTCATGCGCGCGAGCGTCGTCTGAAGAAATCAAGGACAGCGCTTCCGGCGAAATGGGAAAGGTAGCTAAGTTAATATAAGGTATACCTAGGGCAAAGGCCTTTTGCGAGGCCTCTTCTTCTTTTTCTTTAGCGCGAATGTCCTCTAGGCGATCCTGTAATTTTCCCACGGTTTCCTTGCTTGATATCTGGGGCTTGGAATTAGATTGAGAATTAAAATTATTGGGCATACCCAGTAACAATAACTTCACTAAAGATGCCAAACTCCGCCAGCTGGCGGATTAGCTCTGTAGTGTTTTAAGCGTTTAATTAAAAATCTTCGACCGTTAGTAGTTTTAAGATGAGCTTCTCTTTGTTTGGCATCTTCTTGGTTAAGTGATGCCTCAAAGTAGATGAGCTTGAGTGGTAGTCTGCCCTTGGTAGCAAAAGATTCTCCCTTCCAGCCCTGTCAGCTGACGGGGCTGGTGAAGTTTTGTTACTGGGCATATAAACGTTGTTTAATATAATCAACTTCTTGTTTGATTCTTTTTTCATTCTCCACCTCTTCTTTAACTTTATTATAAGAATGAATGGCGGTGGTGTGATCGCGGCCGCCCAGCTCGTGGCCAATCAAAGGAAATGAAGCATTCAATTCTTCGCGCATCAAATACATTGCCACTTGACGCGGATTAACTAATTCGCGACGACGAGAGGTGCCGGTAATATCCGAAACCTTTATGCCATAAAAATCGGCAGTGGCATTAACGATGTCTTTAATGGTAATTAACGACTTCTTGCTCTGAGTGCTCAGCCCGCTCACAATTTGTTTAATCGATTCCAGTGTTGGCGTAGTTCTGTTCAGTTCATGATAGGCCATTACCTTGGATAAAGCGCCTTCCAGCTCACGGACATTTTTTTGAATGTGAACGGCTAGATACTGTAAAATTTCGGTATCTAGGGAATATTTTTTCTCCTGACATTTGCTCTTTAAAATAGCAATTCTGGTCTCTAGGTCTGGCGAAGAAATATCAGCGATCAGGCCGCTATTAAAACGCGAGACCAACCGTTCTTCTAGGGCCGGAATAGCCTTGGGTAAACGATCGGAGGTCAAGACAATTTGTTTATCATGTTGATAAAGATCGTTAAAGGTATAGAAGAACTCTTCTTGAGTCCCCTCCTTACCGGCCATAAATTGTATGTCATCAACTAACAATAAATCTAATTCTCGATAAGTTATTTTAAATTTATCAATAGTCTTGTTGCGCAAAGCGTTAACGAACTCATTGGTAAATCTCTCGGCATTAGTATAAAGAATCTTGGCGCGAGGGTTCTTCTTTAAAATCACATGCCCAATGGCCTGTAATAAATGCGTCTTTCCCAAGCCAACTCCGCCATAAAGAAAAAGTGGATTATATTTTTTGCCCGGTCCCTCGGTAATCGCTTGAGCTGCGGCATGAGCCAACTCATTGCTCTTGCCGACCACAAAATTGTCAAAAGTGTAACGCGCATTAAGTCCCATTCCATTTTTATCTTCAGGCTCTTCTCTGGTGGAAATAATAATTTTTTTAATATCAATGGTTGGCGCTTTGACGGGGATGGCCGCAGTCTCAACTTGATATTTAATTTTTTTGACCTTGTAGTCGGTCAAATTCTGAACAATGCCCAAAATAATTTTATGATATTTTTTCTCTAACCATTCTTTGGTGAAATTATTGGAAACGCCCACAATAATTTCGCCTGGCCCTTCGTCTAAAAACATTATTTTGGTATTTTGCAGCCAAGTTAAAAAACTAGCCCGCGGCAAAACGATTTCCAATTCTGCTAAAACGGATTGCCATAATTTATCTTTGTCCAACATATCAATTTATACTTACCGATTAATTTTGATCCTTCGTCGCCGCGTAGTTGAATAATTGCTAAAAAAAATTAGCCAATTAATTTTTGATATTTGCGGGCAGGACAATCGGGACTTTGAAGGACTCCGCATTAATGCTTATACCCGCGAATTGCTTCGTGTAGTAAGTATAGAATAATTTGTCAAAAAACAAAATCTTAAACGGGGATAAGATGTTAATCGTCTGTTGATAACCTGCGACGCTTTCTATAAATTAAAATGAGGCTCCGCGGTATCTTGGCGAAATTCTCCGAAGCCTTTTCACCTTCCTTCGCCAAGCCTGCCTGCCGGTAGGCAGGACTACGGAGGGTTCCTCCTCGCCCTCATCCTCGCAGCAATCTGCGAGGCATTCGGCGAAGGAGAATAACTATTCCGGCAATAAAAAATATTAAACAGACCACCTGGGCCAAACGTAGGCCGAAAAAGACCGGTTGAGCGTTAACTCTTAAAAATTCAATCAAAAAACGGCCCACAGAATAAAAAATTAGATAAAACGCCAAAACTAAGCCGTTGCCAGGCCGCCATCGCTTCATCACCAACAATAAAATAATAAAAATTATGACATTCCAAAAAAACTGATAAAGAAAAGTGGGGTGAAAAAAATTTTGCGCTAAAAATTCTGCTGGCCGACGTAAAACATCAATCGGAATGCCCCAGCTCAAGTTGGTTGGGCGACCAAAATTCTCCTGATTGAACCAATTGCCCCAGCGACCGATAACCTCCCCTAAAACTACGGCTGGTGTCAGCAAGTCTAAAATTAACCAAATTGACCAGCCCCGTTGGCGAGCATAAAAATAAAGAAAAATAATTCCGACCGCTACCGCGCCGAAAATGCTCAAGCCGCCGCGCCACAAATAAAATATCGTGAATGGCCGCGACCAATAATAATTAATTTCACTCAATACGTGATACAGGCGCGCGCCAACAATACCCGCGATCATTAGCCAAATCGCCAAATCAAAAATTTTTTCTTGCCCTAGCCCTAACTTATATTTTTTATCTAATTTTATCGTCAAAAATAATCCAACCAAAATTGCCACCACCACCAATAATCCATACCAATAAATAGAAATCGGCCCCAGCTGAACGACGATCGGCTGGGGTCGATAATTATGTAAAAATTTGATTAAGCCAAAGGACATAATGACTTAATTAAATTCTACTTTTCCAATAATAATTTATCAATTAATTGCTTGAACTCTTGTGTCTCGGCATTTTTATCAGCCGTATTTTCATTGCCAGTGCCAATACGGAAATACTTACAGCCAAAAATAAAAGTAGGGATGGAGCCCGCTGGATTATACTTCTCATAAAGCGCGTTGGCATCGGCCGGAACACTGGTTTCTTCGGCTGAGGTCAAGGTATTATCAGAAGTATCTAATTCCCAAGCATAGGCCGCTATCTTACCTTGGGTCACATAATCTTTAACAGCGTCGGCAAAGGGCTGACGAGCCCATTCACAGTGAGGACACCAACTGGTAGAAAACATATAAATCACTGGCTTACCGTCTTCTTCGCAAACCGGCTCGCTAACTTCCAAAAAGGTACCGGCCTGACCGACGACTTCTTTGGTAATATCAAAAGTCGGCGCTTGGGTCGTGTCAGCAGGCGTGTTTGAAGCCGCAGTTTTACCATTAAATTTAATTAAGTTGGCGGCCATTACTAATAAAAATAATACGGCAAAAATGGCGATGCCAACACAAACCCCCAGCCAAAATGGCGCAACACAACAAGATTTTTTCTTAGCTTGAGGTTGCATTTGAATCTCATCCATAAAAAATATTTAACAAACTAAGAGCAAATTAAGACTATACCATTAAAACATATTGTGTGGCTATGTCAAGCCGTCTGTGGAAAAAACCATCCGTGGAATCACATTAAAAGAGGGGACGCTGGTCCCCTCTAGGATGTGTGGATGTGAAAAAGAAGGCAAGGGATAGCCGATTTGGGAATGGCGTAGTCTGCGCCGGCCTTGACCACCGCCGCCTGGCAGTCTTCATCAGCTGAGGCGACAATGATTGGACCAGCAAAACGCTGCCTTCTCTCCTCCGCTTTCACGGAAGAACGAAGCCAACGAACTAACTTGGCAACCTTATCCGTCCCCAGATTCATTACCGAAGCAATGAGAACGTGGGTTACCCCTGGTGCTGGTGCATCGAAGAAAGACTTGGCCTCTTCGATTGTCGTCGGCCAGCTGAAGGCCCAGTCAACATAAGGATCGGTACGAAAGTACTCTTGGAGCAAATCGTATTGTGCCTTTCCCACCCCTGCTGACACGTCGCACAGAACCAGAACTAACTTCTTGACCATCTTGTATCACCTCCTTTTTAAGGGTTTAGGTCATTTTTATTTTATCGCTTTTTTTTAATTTGTCAAGCCCGATTCAATGGTTTTAGCAATAGATAATATCTTATTCTCTTGCCAATGATTGCCGATGATTTGTAGGCCCACGGGTAAATCATCAATGGTGCCGATAGGCATAGACAGGGCCGGCAGTCCAGCTAGATTAACCGGTACCGTATAAATATCCGACAAATACATGGCCAAAGGATTATTAATTTTTTCGCCCAACTTAAAAGCCACGGTCGGAGCTGTCGGAGTTAATAAACAATCAACCTGATTAAAAATATTTTTAAAATCCTGGCGAACGACTTGCCGTACTGCTTGGGCCTTAGCATAATAGGCCTCATAATAACCAGCCGACAAGACAAAAGTGCCCAGAATAATGCGGCGGCGCGCCTCATCGCCAAAACCTTGAGTGCGGGACTGCAAATAGGTTTCCAGCAAGTTCTTGCCCGGAACTGCCAAACCATATTTAACGCCATCATAACGAGCTAAATTCGCCGAGACCTCGGCGGGCATTAAAATATAATAAGCGGCCAAAGCATAATCAAGGTTAGACAAATTCACTTCTACGATTTTAGCGCCCTCTTTGGCAATACGTTTAATCAACGCCTCAATTTTTTCTTTAATGCGGCTATCCAGGCCATGACCAAAAAATTCTTTTGGCAAACCGATTTTTAAATTTTGCCAACTAATTGGCCGAGGCAATTCAACGGGAAAATCAAAATCGCGGCCGGTGGAATCTTTGTCATCGCGCCCCTCAATCGCGCCAAGCAAAATTGCCGCATCATTAACATTTTTAGTTAAAAGCCCAACCTGATCTAACGAAGACGCCATGGCAATCAAACCATAACGTGAGATGCGGCCATAGGTCGGCTTTAATCCCACCACGCCGCAAAAACTGGCTGGCTGACGAACCGAACCACCGGTGTCCGAGCCCAAAGCAGCTAAAGATAAATTGGCCGCCACGGCCGCAGCCGAACCACCGGACGAACCGCCGGGGACGCGAGTCAAATCGCGCGGATTTTTAACCGGGCCAAAGGCCGAGCTCTCATTAGAGGCACCCATGGCGAACTCGTCTAAATTAGTTTTACCCAAAAAAACAACGTCTACATTTTTTAATTTTTTTATCACCGTTGCGTCATAACTAGATTGATAGCTGGATAAAATTTTTGAGCCGGCAGTACAGCGAACGTCTTTCATTAAAATATTGTCTTTGATGGCCAGCGGAACGCCCTCTAATAAATTTTTACCAAACCGTTTTTGACTGATTTTCTTATCAACTATCTTGGCTTGTTCCAACGCCTCTTTCTCGGTAATGGTGATAAAGGCGTTAATTAGCGGATTTTGTTGGTGAATCTCTTTAAGGCAGGCCTGAGTCAATTCCAACGCAGAAAAATCGCGATTTTTCAAGCCCTGATTGGTCGTTAAAATTGTTAACTCGTTTAAATTCATTAGACCTACAAATTATCACCCTGCGGGTGACCACCCGAAGGGCGGCGAATTAAAGACCTGCCTGCTGGCAGGCGAATTACGAATATCAAATAAAATAATCACTTAATCTTCAAAAATTCCTTGTGTTTTAATAAAGTTTCCTTCGCGCGCTGGCGCTTGACTTAATAAATCTTCTTGCTCATCTTTGCTACGCAAGACCCCTTTATCAATTCTAAGCGGAGCAGTATCGGCCGAGGAGTCTTGATTGACTTTCTGTACCAGCCTCGCCGAGTCTAGGCGGGAAGAAACCTTTTGCAATTGTCCGACAAACGACATAATCTCATCAAGTTGTGGCGCATATTTATTCAGCTCCTCGTTGGTCAGCTGTAACCGGGCTAAGCGAGCTAAATGTTTTAATTGTTCTTTAGTAATCATCGTGGTTACTTAGGCTAATTATCTTTTAATTATAATAGATCGTTCTTTTTTGACAAGTGCAGCCTCTATAAACTAAAATTTGCGCCTCTCCTTTTTTAATTGTTGAAGGCAAAACCCCGCACCGAAAACCTTTTAAATCTCGCTATTCACCCACAGACCAAAGCCCATGGTTTTCTGGTGCGTGGGTCTAATTTTTGTCGGAACCCAGTTAGAAAACTTTACGTTTCTCCCTTAATGCCGCAAAATGGTCATATCTCACGGTTTAAGTAGGGCTGACAATAATTATAAAAAATAAAGGGTATTAAACCCTGTGTTGTCTGCTCCGCCAGCTGGCGGATCGGAAACGAAAACGAGTTTTCGCTTCACTCGCCTCGCTTGACAATAAGTCTTGGGTCGAAACCAAGGCGTTGGTAAAGTTGTTCTAACTGGGGGAAACAAAAAAAGAGCCTAAACTAAACTCTTCCCATTGTGTAGAATGGGCTTCTTGATTAGCCCTGGCTCTCCTTGAAGCCATCGATTCCGATGTCACACATTTCTGCCATAAGTATTTTTTCCCCCTAAATTGCCTGTTCTAGGTCGCGAACGCAGGCCTGCTGCTGAATGATCGCGGCGGTTAATCTCGCCGCTTCAATTTTCAGCGCAGCGACTCTGCCCAAGTCGCGCTGACCGACAGGCTCGTTTAAGAGACAATCCAACGTACCCCGCGTATCGCTCCACAGATTTTTAAGTTCATATAATCTGTCGAGCACTCTTCTCCGTTCTTCGGTCGGACCTCGTTCGAACTGCGGCCAGGTCAAGGTTGTGATTAGTCTCTCTCTCATAAAACGAACTGACTTCTTATGTTAATATTATAGCACTTTTTTGATTTTTATCAAGTGGGATGGTGTATAATCTGTGCATAAACTTAAAATCACTAATATTTACGAATGCTCCACCAATGTCACGAATAATCCATTTAGATAATTTATGGGTTAAAATTATTCGCAGTTCGCAAAATTAGCATATTTTTCGTAGATTCGCATTATGTCGGTTTCTAAAGCAGGTCCAAAAACTCTTTTTCGTGAATAATTTTAACGCCGAGTTTTTGCGCCTGCCCATATTTTTCGCCCGGCTCAACGCCGACCACAACAAAATTAGTTTTTTTGCTAACGCTTTCGCTTACGTCTCCGCCCAGTTCTCTAATCTTAGCTTTAGCTGCATCGCGACTAAATGAATTAAGCGCGCCAGTTAAAACAAATTTTTTCCCGACGAATTTTTTATTAGCAGATTGCGCTTCTTGTTTTAAGCGCACGCCTAATTTTTCTAATTTCTTTAATAAATTTATATTAGCGGACCGCTGAAACCACTGATATAAACTTTTGCTCACCACCGGACCAACCGTAAAAATATCTTGCCAAAATTCCTTAGATTTGCGCTGGCAAAAATTAATTAAATCAGATATTGAGCGAACTTGAGCGCGCTCACGAATAATTTCTTGAGCCAACAAAATGGCGGTTTCTTCTCCAATATGGCGAACACCTAGAGCATAAATAAGCCTGGCTAGCGTAACCTGCCTGCTCTGCTCAATGGCCCCAAGAAGATTGGTGGCTGATTTTTCCGCAAAACGCTCCAGTGACATTAGGTCTGGCTTGGTTAAAGAAAAAATATCAGATTCATCGCGAATTAATCCGGCATTAAGTAATTGTAAAATAATTTTTGGACCTAAGTGATTAATATCAAAGGCATCTTTAGAGGCAAAATGGCGAATTTGGTGACGTAATGTTTCAAAACATTTACGGCTCGAACAATAATAATCAACTTCGCCCCGTTGGCGAGCCACCAGTGAGCCGCAAATAGGGCATTTTTTGGGCATAATAAAAGATTTCTCGCGGCCGGTTCGCAGGCTGACCAAGACGGAAACAATGTCCGGAATAACGTCACCGGCCCGCTTAATGATAACCGTATCGCCGATTTTAACCCCTAAACGCTCAATCTCGTCTTCATTGTGAAGGGTGGCTCGAGAAATAGTTACCCCGGCCACCTTAGCCGGCTCCAGCACTGCCACCGGGGTTAAGCGGCCCGTGCGACCAACCTGAACAATAATATCTTTTACTTTAGTTACTCCTTCTTGGCCCGGAAACTTAAAGGCAATCGCGCCTCGCGGGGTTCGTCCGGTCGCGCCCAGCTCATCAAATTGGCGGTTTTGATTAATGGTCACGACAATGCCGTCAATTTCACAAGGTAGCCGTTCGCGAGCTTTTTCTATTTTTTGATAAAACCTAATCACCTCTTCTATGTTATGACAAAGATGATTATAATTATTTTCCTTAAAACCCAAAAGTTTTAAAAATTGATGGGTTTCTTGATGGGTGATTTGTTTTAAATCTGTAATAATCTGATAGCCATAAAAGTTTAATTTCCGCGCGGCAGTAATTTTGGGATCTAGTTGTCTGATTGAGCCGGCCGCGGCGTTGCGCGGATTAGCAAAAGCGGATTCATTATTTTTTATTTGCTGTTGGTTAAGATGAATAAAGCTTTTCTTGTCCATAAAAACCTCGCCGCGAACCTCAATTTCTTTTTGGGCCACCACACGAATCGCCGAAGGCAATTGATCTATTTTTAATCTTAAGGGAATGGTATAAATAGTTTTAATGTTATGAATAATATCTTCGCCAATTGTTCCGTCACCCCGCGTAGAGGCTCGCCACAACAGTCCTTGACGATAAATCAAAGAAATGGCCAGGCCGTCCATTTTTAATTCTGTAAAATAATTTATAGTTTCATTGGGTAATAATTTTTGCGTTCGTTTTCCCCACTCATAGATCTCTTCTTCGTTCATCGCATCTTGCAGAGACAGCATGGGTATATCGTGTCGAACCTTGGTAAACTTTTCCAAAGACGCTCCGCCGACTCTTTTGGCAGGCGAATCGGGCAAGGCCAACCCTGGAAAGCGTTGCTCCAGATCAATCAATTCTCGTTTTAGGGCATCATAGGCCGCGTCGGATATGGAAGGGGTATCTAAAACATAATAAAATTCGTCGTGGCGTTGAATTTCACGACTTAATTGGACAATGCGTTTTTTGACTTCGGCTTTGGTCATAATTAATAATCATTATACCAAAAATATCAAAAATTAAAAGGGGCGGATAATTCCGCCCCGATACTCCTTCGTCTATTACAGGGTTCTTGCGGTTTTTTCTGCCTGTTCTGACTTCAACCTCGCGATGGTCTCATGCAGAAAATCTATCTCCCTAAATTCTGCGATAGGATAATATTTATCAAACAATCTTCTGGCCTCTTCCTTGCTAATATATCCGCCGTCGATCGTTCCTAGGGAGCGGCAAATACAAACTTGATGGCCAGCAATCTTGCCCTGCACATAAGGACCTAAACCGAATCTAGCGCTGAATCCTGTTTTAATTGAACATTTCCGCGAAGCCTCTCTTTGCTCTGGCGTTAAACGTTGCCAGGCCTCTTGTTTTAACTGCTCTGACATGGTCAGGCCATCAATTTTACCTTTTCTCGCCATATTACCTCCTTAGTAGGCTTCTTACTAGAATAGCAAATTTAATATTTTTGTCAAGATATTCTCAAGATATCTTTCAAGGCTTCATTGACAATAATGGCCTTGGCTACTGACCGCGACGATTGCGAGGCTAAAAGCATTTTCCGAATCACAAGCTTATTCCCATGAATAATCGCTATATCAATTTTGTCTATTGGATTTTGTTTTCTTTCTTTTTGGTCATAGGCTAAAATTCCGGTTATACCAATGCCGATGTCGCTGCCCTTAACCTTTTGCCGAGATTGATAGGCCATGGCCACTGCCACCTCGGGACTGTAAATTGAATATTTTTTAATTAAGGCCATTGGCACGCCCTGGGCGATTTTTTGCGAAGTTGAATAGGCAACCAAACCACCGCGCGTAATACAAGAAGCGCCAGGAACATTAGTAATCTCATTCATCAAGGCTCCACCGGTACAAGATTCCATGGCCGATAGCCATGTTTTCTTTTTATGCAAAACAAAAACCAATCGCTTGGCCAACTGACGATTGGTTTTACTAATAATCGCTTCTGATAATTTTCGGCGAATATTAATCACGGCTAAATTATTCTGAATCGCCGATAAAAAATATGATAAATTTTTCTCGGACATGATTAATCAATTTTAGTTAAATAACAAGTGATTTCCTGCCGCTCGCTGTTATATTTCTTGTACTCTTTTTCCAGGCCACCATAGATTGCCTGATCGCCGGCCTTAAATAAGGCAAACAATTTATCTAAACTAATCGCCTCTTTGGGATTAATCTTGGCCTCACTGCGACAACGCCTGGCCAAAATTATCCAATCTTTAGATTCGTTAAATATTTTTTCAGCCTTATTGTTAATGGCTTTTTTGTCAGCCATCGGCCAAGCAGTGACTATTAGCATGCCCGCTACCTCGCCCCGGCCAAATCCTATTTGCTGATAAATTTCTTCGGTCACAAAAGGAATAAATGGGTGCCAGAGCTTTAATAACGATTGAATAATAAATTTTAAAATCTGCGCGGTATTTTGTTTCAATTTTTCATCATTCATTTGCCGCTTGGCTATTTCTAAATACCAATCAGCTAATTCATGCCAAGTAAAACCATACAAAGCAGCCGCCGCTTCGCCAAATTCATAATTTTTTATTTTTTTGTTCGTGTCGTCAATCAAACGATTAAAACTGCTTAAAATCCATTTATCAGATAAAGTAATGGGGCGAATTGAGCTGTTTTTCTTTAGGTCGGTAATCTTTTCATATTGTAAAGAGATAAAGCGGCTAACGTTCCACAATTTATTAATAAAATTACGTGCCGATAGAATTGATCGTTCGTCAAATTTAATCGCTTGTTGGTCGCGATTAATCTGCATGATTAAACCCAAACGGGTGGCATCGGCGCCATATTGCTCAATCAGGCCCAGCGGATCCACGCCAGTGCCCAGCGACTTGCTCATTCGTTTACCCTCAGGGTTTAAAATGGTTGAATGAATATAAACATTTTTGAAGGGAATTTTTTTTACAAACTCCAGTCCTGAAAAAACCATCCGCGCCACCCATAAATATAAAATATCACGCGCGGTGGACAGCAAACTGGTGGGATAATAATCAGCCAAATCTTTAGTCTTATTCGGCCAACCTAAGGTAGCAAACGGCCACAAGGCCGAAGAAAACCAGGTATCTAGTACATCGGCTGATTGCTCCATTTTACAGCTTTTACAAAAAGGACATTGTTTTGGTCTTTCGGCAGAAACAATAAAATGTTCGTCAGCCGATGAATTTTCAATTTCTAATTTACAATTTTCAATCTTTTGTTTAGAAATTAGAAATTTGTCATTAGAAATTCCTGTTTGGTTGACACAAAACCAAACCGGCAAACGATGCCCCCACCATAATTGCCGCGAGATACACCAATCTTTAATATTTTTCAGCCAATCTAGATAAACTTTTTGATAGCGCTCGGGGATGATGTTGATTTTGTTTTTCGCCACGGCGTCATAAGCTGGTTTAGCCAGATGCTCCATTTTCACAAACCACTGCAGCGACATCTGCGGTTCAATGGCCGTACCACAGCGATCACAAAGCGAAATTTGATGCTGATAATCTTCTTCTTTGACTAATAAATTTTGTTTCTGCAATTCTTCAATAATTCTGGCGCGCGCTTCTTTAACCGACGATCCGGCATACTGGCCAGCTTCTTTGGTCATTCTGCCATCAGGTCCAATCACATTAATCACCGCCAATTTATTTTCTTGGCCAATTTGCCAATCCACGGCATCATGAGCCGGCGTGATTTTTAAAGCCCCGGTACCAAATTCTAAGTCGACCAAACGATGGGCCACAATGGGAATGGGCCGATTCACAATGGGTAAAATAACATTTTGACCAACTAAATTTTTATATCGTTCATCTTTGGGACTAACGGCCACGGCGCTGTCGCCCAACATTGTCTCGGGCCTGGTGGTGGCAACAAGGATATACGCGGATTCTCGCGGATCAAACACTGATTCACGCGGATATCTGCGTTGATCAGCGTCTCGATCCGCGCCTATCTGCGTCTCCAAGGGATACTTAATATACCATAATTTACTTTTTTCCTCCTGATATTTTATCTCAATATCAGAAATAGCCGTGGCACAACGCGGACACCAATTGACAATGCGTTGGCCGCGATAAATATAGCCTTTTTGATAATAATGAATAAAGGCGGTTTGTACGGCCCTCGCATAATCATCGTCCAAAGTAAAACGCAGACGCAACCAATCGCATGAACAGCCAAGTTTTTTTAATTGTTCAATAATTAAATTGCCGTATTTTTCTTTCCATTGCCAAACGCGCTCCACGAATTTTTCCCGACCTAGTTGATAGCGGCCGATATTTTCTTTGGCTAATTCTTTTTCCACCACATTTTGCGTGGCAATGCCAGCATGATCAGTGCCAGGCAGCCACAGGGTTTTATAGCCATTCATTCTCTTCTGTCGAATAATTATATCAAATATTGTATTCTCTAGTGCATGACCCAAATGCAGTTCGCCAGTAATATTTGGCGGCGGAATCACGATAGAATATTTTTTGCTGCGTTTGCCCAGCAACTTATCAGGATTAAAAAATCCGCTCGCTTCCCAGCGTTGATAAATTTCGGCTTCGTATTTTTTCGGTTCATAAGCAGACTCCATGTCAGGTATATCTTAGCAGGCAAAAAAAATTTGACAAGGAGCTTGACTAAATCAAAAATTATGTTTATATTTAATCATAAGGAGGTTGAATGTCGCTAATCTGTTATAAGGTATTGGCGCCAGACCTGCGATCACTGGGGATGAAGCCAAAAGGTAAGGCAGTGCCAATTATCCAATATATTCTGAATCAATGGGTACGGCCCCAGGAGCCAATTTCAAGAGATGCTGATAAGGGCGGTGGCTTATGGGTAACGCCCACTATCTCGCAGGCCAGGGCTTTGTCCAGATATCTTTGGAGAAGATATCGTCGTAGAGTCAGAATCTTCCGTTGTAAGATTGGGCAAATCCTTTGTCGGCCGTCTACCTATCGCATTAAAACCGATAAAATAAAGATTTTTGAGGAAATGATGATAAACTAAAGGCGATCCTTGTGGGTCGCTTTTTCTTATACTAAATCCCTTAAATCTTAATGGCCCTCTCTTGGGGTGAGACAACCCTTAAACAAATTTTAATTATTTTCCGAGGCCAAATGTCTCTTAGTCGCTTCGCTCCTTCCTACTAATTATCCCGCCGCAGCGGGACCCCGCTTGGGCGGTGGCAGACTTAAAACCTGCCTACCGACAGGCAGACGAATTACGAATATATTGTAAAAATTCGAAGATTCTCTTTTTTCCCGAATTTTATCCTAATTTTTATTGCTTTCTTGGGAAGAATTTTCTTAACGCGCTCAGCCCATTCAATTAAAACCACGCTGTCTTTACGACCCAACCAATCAAGAATGCCGATATCGATCAAACACTGCCCTGAATCCAAGCGATAAGCATCAACATGAATTAAATTTTTAATTTTCCAGCCCGAGGCTGGTCGGCCTTGGGCCGATAATTTCAAATTTTTAATTTTATAAACTTTCATCAAAACAAAGGTAGGGCTGTTAATAATATTTTTTATGCCAAGGCCCCGAGCTAAGCCTCGCGCTAAAACTGTTTTTCCGGCCCCTAAATCGCCCACCAGGGCGATGCTCTCTCCGCCCTTAAGGCGACCGGCCAGTTTTTTGCCCAAGGCCAATGTTTGCGCTTCAGATTTAGTAATAATATTTTTCATAGAGATTATTATTTCCTCGAGCGAGGAACGAAGTGGAAAAGCTTGTTTTTACACTTCCTCCGAGCGAAGACGAAACACGGGGGTTAATGCCCCCTAGTATAACAAATTTAAAAAAATTGTCATTTTTTCAACGCACCTTGACATTCTTCCACTTTTATGCTATCATAGATTGATATGCCTAATAATATAGAAACTAAGCTATCCCCGCTTGTCCAGGATTTTATTGATAAATACCAAGAATATATTGCCCCCAGACCATCGACTGAAACAGTAGCCAAAGTTCATGTTGATGAAGCAATTAGCAGGTTAACTGTTTTATATGAAAAAATCAGAAAGGTTGTAGACTGGCATGAAGAACACCTGATGCGCAAAATCGCCGTAAAAAGAATATTAAACAGAAGAATCTTCTTGGGACGCAGCGAGGAGGCCGAACCCCTCATCTTTGAACTTATTAAGGGGGGACATTTTCCAAACGACCAAATAGATAAAAACAAAATTAAGGACATTCAGAAAACTATTAATAAATATTCATTTATTCTGAGACGTTGTGTCCTCTTGCCTAGAGGCTCAAGGTCAATTTTCCGCGATCAAACAATTGAGATTGCAGCCTGCGAAGTAGAAGAAAAATTAGACCCGCTATTATATTTCAAGATGAACGTCTTGATTGAGCTGATGGAAAAAATGATGCGGAGGTCAATTCGGTTTACCAGGTCGGCGAAAGAAAGGCTTTTGGTATCAGAAGAAACTAAAAACACCTTAATTTATATAGCTGCCCAACAAGCGCTTTTTCATTTAGATGAATCGAATATATTATATAATTTAATTAAAAAAAGATATCCCGATTGGCTAGAAATGGACAACAACGCCCTCCCAATGTTGGTTAAAACCTTTAACCCTATTTTAGACTCTCTCCGAAAAACCATTCGTCATCCTCTGTATAATAAAATATATGAAATTGCAGAGCAGGCAGATTCTCCTTTTTTAATTCTTGGCGATATTGTTTTTGACAATGATCCTGTTTTAGGAAAAATTCTTTTAAGCGAAGAACGCCTTGTTGGCTTAATGCGAAAAAAATACTATAACCGCCTCTCTAAGTTAAAAGGCAGAGCAAACAGAGCGGCTGTTTTCTCTACAGTTTCGATATTTCTAAGTAACGTTTTGGTACTATATTTAATTGAAATACCCGTAGCTAAATATATTATTGGCAAATTCAATCCTTTAATCCAATTATTAGACATATTTGTTCCAACAATACTCATGTTTTTTTTAACCACCACTATTCGTCTACCGGGTGACAATAATTTTAAAGCCATGATTCAAAGAGTTAAAAATATTATTTACGACAACTTATCTATTGATCAAGAAGTAGACATTGGTCCCACAAGAGGCGGTCTAATCAAATTCTTGACTAGAACGCTTTATTTTATTAGCTTCATCCTTTGCTTCGGTATTATGAGTTGGTTTTTATATAAATTTCAATTCCCCCCTTTCTCGTGGCTAATCTTTTATACCTTTAATTCTCTAATTGCTTTTGCTGGTCTTAAAATAAGAAAAAGAGCCAAGGAGCTGAATATTCTTAAAGAAAAGGAGCAGTTTATGACCATTGTTCTTGATATTTTTGCCCTACCAGTCATCCGTGTAGGCAAGTGGTTATCTGGCCGATGGAGAAAGTTCAATATTATCGGTATTATTTTTAATCTATTAATCGAAGTACCATTTTTAAGTCTTGTTGATTTTTTAGAAGAATGGAGGCGTTTTGTTAAAGAAAAAAAGGGGGACATTTATTAAAATCCTTAATTATTATTGCCGAGGCAGACGGCAAAGGCGGGCAGGCCCGCAGCTCTGCTGCGCTTCCGCCCAATTCGCCGAAGGTGAATTGGGGTCCAGGGCCCTGTCCCGGGGTTAATACCCTTTATTAATCTAATTATTTAACTTCTGGTCATCGACAATGATTTTAGAAAACTTCCGCGGCTTTATTAAAACGAAAAGCGGTTTTTTAAAAAACCGCTTTTCGTATAAATAAATTATTATTAATTTTGATATTGCTTGAAAATCACGCCCATTTTCATGGCTTTTTCTTTAACGGTCGCCTGTGTCTTAGCGTCTGGCTTAGTCAGTTCGTCAATTTGAGTCAAAATTAAATCCAAAAATGATTTAAAGGCAAGCCCGTCCTGTCCCAATCGGCCCTGTTCGTCAAATGATCGTAATACTGCCTCAATTTTATCGGGCGACATCGCCAGATAAAAAATTGGAATATTATCAATAGGCCCCAAGGTAATTATTTGACCTTCGCGAACAGAAAAGCCATATTTCAGTCTCGCACCGCCCAACTCATTTTTAACCATAACGCGATTTTTCTTCTTTTCAAATACTGGACCGCCGTCTTCTGCCACCTCATCAAAGGCACAAACTAAATTACCGCTACGCCTATCTACAATTACGTTATCTACGCCGCCCACCACATCATCATATTCAGACGAACGAACTACAATAAAGTCCTGACCTAAATATTTCTGAAACAAGGCTGTTTTTAGCATCTCTAGCCTTTCTCCTTGATGTAATTTTTTATCGCTATCGTATTCTTCTTTTTGCCCCAAACGCACCCGTTCATCTTGCCATTGTTTTTTAGTCATCGCGACATATCTTTGATCCTGGACAATAACCTCACTGCTATAAATACCTTTACCAAACGCCGTCATATCAATTCTAACATCGCCCTTGGTGGTCAAGGGAATGCCCTCGCCCCTCAATCTCTCGGCGCTAGTCCTTAGATAAATGTCTACCTTTCCGACGGTTATTTCTCGCTCGTTGGCCCTAAGAGCGTGTTGTTGCGCCCTCCTTATGCGAGGGTCCATCATGCGATCGCCGTCAAACATAAAATGTGATTTATTGATTAATTAATTTATATTATAGCACAAAATCAATAAAATGTCAAACCCAGTTAGAAATCTTTGTGCTTCTTAAATATTGCGAATTTAAATAACACGAGCTTAATTTTACCAGGCGCTTTGTTAAATAGTTCATTCTTACAAAAACCACGAAACCGAAGCAATACAAAGCTGTTTTAACTGGGCAGGTCTATAGCGATAAATTTGGGTTAACTTCTATATTTTGCCAAGTATTTTTGGCTTTTTCTTTTTGCCGAGACCTTAATCCTTGCCACTGAAAATAGGCGGCCATGGCCATCATTAAAGCATTGTCCGTGCAAAATTCGCATGGCGGGACTAAAAAATTCAAATTGGCCCGCAGGTCGTTAATGCGCTTGGCCATTTGTTTTCTTAATTCCTGATTAGCCGCCACTCCGCCAGCTAAAATGACTGACTTGGTTTTATATTTCAAGCTGGCCCGCAAGGTTTTACCAATCAACACATCAATCGCCGCTTGTTGAACTTCTTGGCACAGGGCGTTAATAAAATCCTCGCGTTCTGGTGAATGTAAACAATGGCTATTATTTTTGTCTCGCAATAAATACAAAACCGCTGTTTTAAGACCAGAAAAACTAAAATTATAATCTAAGCTTAAAAGCATGGGCCGTGGCAAGTTTAAACCAAAATCTTTTAATGAACGCTTGGCCTGACTGGCTCGCTTCGCAATAATTGGACCACCCGGATAACTAAGGTCTAATAATTTAGCCACCTTATCAAAACATTCGCCAGCCGCATCATCAAGCGTCTGGCCAATTTTCTTAAAACTATACCAATCCTTCATCAGGGCCAGTTCGGTGTGGCCGCCAGAAACAATCAAGCCCACGGCCGGAAAAATATTTTTGCTATTTAATTTTTCTTTGCCTAAAAATAAATTAATAAAGGCGGCATAAAAATGGCCAGCCAAATGATTAACGCCCAAAAGTGGTTTGTGGCTCAGCCAGGATAGAGTCTTGGCGGTTTCCAGGCCGACCAAAAGAGACGTAATCAGCCCAGGACCATTGGTGACGCCGATGAGATCAATTTTGGACAAATCAATTTTGGCCCGCGTTAGGGCCTGCTTTAAAGCCGGCAACATTTGTTCAATATGAGCGCGCGCCGCCACCTCTGGAATAATGCCGCCATATCGACCATGAAGGGCGATTTGCGAGAACACCACATTAGATAAAATCTTTAATTTAATCTTAGCGCCCTGGCCGGAAATTTTAATAACCGCGGCGGCGGTTTCATCACAAGAGGTCTCAATGGCTAAGATAAACAT
>Ga0268277_1000826_pt1 | contig 23523 bp, 20 predicted proteins | sample saktaG_5_FD_190132 | JGI IMG/M metagenome (GOLD analysis project Ga0268277, IMG submission 190132) | Saline water microbial communities from Sakinaw Lake, British Columbia, Canada - sak_2010_1_5_50m | ecosystem: Environmental > Aquatic > Non-marine Saline and Alkaline > Saline ...
TGGAGGCTGTCAAGGCGCTTAGACGGCGTCCAAACCCCAAGCGTGTTCACCGTCTGACTTATGTCAGGAATACGTGGTTATCTGTTGGCGAACCCGCTGCCAGGCCTCCTTAAGTTGACACTAATGATTGCCTCACACACCATGCGAGGTCTTTTCCCTTTGCCAGAGACGTCTTGCAGTTAGCCGAAAGTAGGGTATAATACATCAGGACACTATGGAGATACAAGCAGCCGTTGCTAAAGTGCACAAATACGCCGCCAGCGAAAGTGGCGACACTTTGGAAATAATCGAGCGGCCCCACGGCGGGCTCTCCGTGGTGCTGGCCGACGGACAACGCTCGGGCAGGGCGGCCAAAACCATCAGCAACCTGGTGGCTCGCAAGGCCATCTCGCTTCTGGCCGAGGGAGTTCGAGATGGCGCGGCAGCCCGAGCGGCTCACGATTATCTATACGCCAATCGTGGGGGCAAGGTCCTGGCCACTCTAAATATCGTCTCGGTGGATTTAGTTACCAGGACCGTGGTCATCTCGCGGAATAGCCATTGCCCAGTTATCGTCGCTGACCATCGCGGGGCGCGGGCCCTGGATGCGCCCAGTCAGCCAGTGGGCATCTACCCTGGGACCAAACCGGTCATCACCGAGTTGCCCATTGCCTCTCACACCTGGCTGGTCGTTTTCACCGACGGGGTGCTGGCCGCCGGGCAGCGCTACGGGGAGCGGCTGGATGTAATTTGGCTTGTCACCGACTTCCTGGCTGGCGACAAAGGGGATGCCCAGGCTATGGCCGACGCTATCCTGGAACGGGCCGTGGAGTTGGACCGGGGCCGGCCATCGGATGATATAAGCGTTCTGGTGATAGCCATTATGCCCAAGGTACGAGAGGATAATGTGCGGCGGATGACGGTTAACTTCCCAATTGACAAATTTGGGAAAGAGTGACATAATTAGGCCACCAGGGAAAAACCTGATTTCTGTACGAAAAGTCAGGTGCGAAGAAAAGAGATAAACATGGAAAAAGAAACTGTACTAAAGCGAATTGCGGACGAGGGCGGCCCGGAGAGCCTGGACATATCGGGCCAGGACCTGGCAGGGATTGACCTCAGCGGGCTTGATCTGCATGGTGTCATCCTGGCCAGGGCCGATCTTCGGAAAACCGACCTGCGGAGGGCGAATCTGCGGGGGGCCAACCTCTCCAGGGCTGTTCTGCAAGGAACTGATCTTCGCTGGGCTGATCTTACCCACGCGGACCTGCGCTGGGCAGACGTGAGGAATGCCAACCTGCAAGGGGCGAAGCTCGACGGCGCCAGAATGGAGGGCGCTGACCTGGCAGGGACGGGGCTCATGGTAACGGAGTTGACCGAGGGAGCGAGGGGAGAGGAGCCACCTCTCATTTCTCCTCAGCGGAGGGCGGGAGTATTGACCACCCTGGCTGTCGTGATATTTGCCCTGGCTCTGGCAGACCTGGTTTGCGTCTGGGGATGGCTCTACAAAGCCGCCTACTTCGACGAGTTCGGCCTCTCGTGGGGCTTCAATCTCAACCTGCTATCTCTGGATTACCTCCTTGGAGGCGGGCAGGTGCTCGGGATTAGCCTGGGATTTCTGTTGCCATTACTCGTGCTTGTCCTGTATGTTCTTTTGATGATGGGCATCATCGCCTTCATATTCCTGGTGTTTGCCTATCTGAGCAACCGCGTCGCCTCGAAATCAGGGGCCTCTTGGATTCGCCGAGGCATCATAGCGATATTGCTTTTGGCCTGCCTGGCCGGTTTAGCCCTGATCTTCCCCAGCCTCATTTCCTTTGGTGGCTGGCTTATCAGGGAGGTGATCCCTGCAAGGGAAGGTTTTAGAGTCCTCAAACAATTCCTCTTTGATTCCTCTATCATCAAGAAAACGCTCTTTGTCGCTTTCCTGGCGGTTTTTCTGCCTCCCTTATGGGTTCTCTACCGGCTTCTCTGCCAGGGGTTGCAGAAGGTGGGGTCCCCGTTTCCCTGGCTGGGAGACGTGCTGGCTTTCCTGAAGAGGGCTAGGGCTTTCGGCCAATTCCAACCCCTGACGCCCTGGGAACGGCGTTTGGGTATGCTGGCAGCGCTCGTTATTCTCATCGCCATTCCCACCTTTCTGACTCAGGCTGGGGGGCTACGTGCCCAGGAGGACATGTGTGACGGAGGCTCTCTTACTCCAATCAGCCTCTACGAGAAGGGGTTGCTGGAAACCACCTCGCTACAGACAGAGAAAGCAGAGGAGCAGTTCTGCTTGCGGCTTCTGCTGGCTAGAGATGGCAATTACTACGTGTTCTATCCTCACCAGACCCACGATGTCGAGGGGAGGTGGAAACCCAGTGTGTATGAAATCCCCGCCGACCAGGTAGATCTCATCAAGCCAGGAGAGAGGGCGGGTTGTTTGACGTGTCTTGATGATGCCCCCCTCGAAGGGGAGCCGCATATAATCATCTCCGTGGCGGCTATCAGTACGCCGACGCCGACTGAGATACCGACTGGGACGCCTACCGCCACGCCCATGCCTGAGACGCCAACTGTTACGCCCATGCCTGAGACGCCAACTGTTACGCCCATGTCTGAGACGCCAACTGCTACACCCATGCCAGCGCCACCCACCGCTACGTTCACGCCTGAGGCGGCCATCGCCACGGCCACCCCTGTGCCGCCGACGAACACACCGCCGCCAACCTCAACGCCTCCCCCACCACCGACGGCAACGAACACGCCGCCCGCAGGGCCTACGCCGCCGGAGCCGGGGTGCAAGGACCAGTATGAACCTGACGACATCGTGGGACAGCAAAAAGCTATGGCCTTGGGCGAGACCCAGATCCACAGCTTCTGTCCTGAGGGCGATCTCGACCTGGTGTGGTTCCCGGTCAAAAAGGAGCGGTGGTACCAGGTCTATACCCACGATCTGGCCTCGGGCGTGGATACGATGATCTCTGTCGGACTAGAGCCGACAATCGCCCGCTACTGTAATCCCCCCAACTGTGCCAACGACGATGTCACGCCGGGGAACCTGGCCTCGGACATACTCTTCCAGGCCGACGTTGACGGCATTGCCCTGGTGCCCATTGACAATCGCTACCAGCATGGCCCTGACAAGACGTACCAGATTACCGTCAAGGAAATCGTGCCCACGCCCACCACCACGCCCACTGTCACCCAGACGCCGACCGTTACCCCGACGCCAACGCCCACGCTGACACCCACTCCCACGCCTACCATCACCACCACGCCGTCGCTCACTCCGGGTTACGATCTCTATGAATCCAACAATTCCTTCTCGACTGCCCATCCGATAGAATCCGCTGTGACGTACTCCGCCTATATTAACCCGACGGAGGACGTGGACTGTTTCAAGTTCAATATCCAGAACTTGAATCCTATCGCGGTGAAGCTAACGATTGATAACCCCGACAGTGTCCGCTGTTCCATTGCTCTATACTTCTACGACGACGACGAGGATGAGTGGAATGTCCTGAGCACGGCAGGGAACACGGCGGGCCAGGTGTCTGTTACCATTATCCACGCCCCTGAGCAAACGGGGAAGTATGGCGTGAGGGTGACCGGCATTCCAAGTTACTTCGACCCTAGCAAGGCCTACCAATTACGGGTTGATTTCGATAGAGTTCCGACGGCCACTCCCCCGCCTACTTCGACGCCGACGAGCACTTCTACTCCGACTGACACGCCTACGCCTACCCCTACGCCGACAGTGATAGGGTGAATTGTCTTGCTGGCAGGTTTCCGCTATGGGAGGTAAGGGGGGAAATCGTCTTACTGAGAATCTCCGGTTCAAACGGCAAAAAGCAGAGAGGGGGAGCAGAGAAAGTGGGACGCAACTTCTCGAAACTGGTATTGGCTTTGGTGATCCTGGCGACCGTCTTTCTCGCGTCGGAGGGGCGCGTAGCTACAGACCCGGCAGTGACAACAGCAGGCAGAGTGTACGCCTCGCTCGATTGTGCTGTTGGGTGGTGGGAGCAGGGTGGCGACACAGAGGGGCTCGCCATCTACGCCCTGGCGAGCCATCCAGGGAGCCCTAACGTCTATGCGGGAGTTTGGGGGGAAGGGGTCTATCGCGCGATCAGCGGCGCGAATTCCTGGTATCAGACCCCTTTAGGGTCTCCCACTGATATCGCTTCCCTGGCCATTGATCCCACCAGCCCTGCTGTCGTCTACGCGGGGACAAAGGGGGGGGGCATCAAAAGGAGTTACAACGGCGGTGACAATTGGGGGACAGCAACGGGCCTGGAGGACCAGGATGTTTGGTCCCTGGCCGTCACCGCCACAGTCACTTCCATTTATGCCTACGCCGGTACTGCGGGGGAAATCTACACCAGCACCAACGGGATAGACTGGGACCTCGCTGGAGGCACTGAGATTGGCACGGATAATTTCTACGCCCTGGTCGTTGATCCTCAGGACAGCAGAGCCGCTTACGTGGGCACGAAGGAAAAGGGGGTCTATCGGACGACCGATGGTGGTGTCGGCTGGACACCGAGCGGCCTGTCCTCAATGACTATTCGAGCCCTGACCCTCCATCCCGACGACAGCGAGATCATCTATGCTGGTACGCTATCCCATGGGATCTTCAAGAGCACCGATGGCGGAGCCTCGTGGCCTGTAAACGGGTTGACGGGGAAGGCTGTCTTGGCTATCGCCATCAACCCTCGCAATCCTGAGTTTGTATATGCAGGAACATACGGGGGGGGTGTTTGGGTAAGTTACAATGGCGGCGATAGTTGGTATCCAATGTCCGAGCCGACAGGTCGTGCCAACCTTGTTTTTTCCCTGGCCCTTTTTACCCCCGAGGAAGAGGACGATTGCCAGGTGCTCTATGCTGGCACCACCGATGGGGTGTGGGCTCGTGCCGTCATGCCGGTTTGCGTCTCTTACTTACCCCTCGTCTATAAAGGGTACCTGGCGGGGCAATAGGCCCAAAGGTAGCCGATGCGCATTGCTGTGGTAGGCCCTTGTGCCTCAGGAAAGACAGCTCTGGCCGAGCGCCTTCGAAAACTGGGGTACGAGGCTCGCGAGTGCACTCAGGAACACTCCTACGTGCCGACCATGTGGCAGAAGATCTCCAGGCCCGATGTCCTCATCTATCTGGACGCCAGCCTCTCCTCTATTGCCGCGCGACGCTCTGCTGACTGGAGCGAGGAGTACCTGGCCAAACTGAACCGTCGCCTCTCCCACGCCCGCCAGCACTGCGATCTCTACGTTCAAACCGACGGGTTGAGCGAAGAGGAAGTTCTGGAAAGGGCGCTTGGTTTCTTGAGAAGGTATTTCCCCTCCCTGTGAGGGAGGGGCCAGGGGAGGGTGGGCACTCCGCAAAGAACCCCCCCCCTCCCAACCCCTTCGACTGGGCTCAGGGCAGGCTCCCCCTGCGAGAGGGAGGAGTCAGGTGCAACACCGTGAACATTGAGGACTACCGCTTTGGCCGCATCGTGATTGATGGCAGACCCTACACGTCCGACGTCATCGTCTTCCCCGATCGCGTCAAGGACGGCTGGTGGCGAAACGAGGGCCACGAGCTATGTCTGGCTGATCTGGAGGAGGTCGTTCAAGAGAAACCGGAAGTGCTGGTGGTGGGCACTGGCAAATCGGGCTTGATGAGGGTGTTGCCGAAAACGGAGGAGTATCTGGAGCAGCAGGGCATCAAGCTGAAGGTCGAGAGGACAGCCCAGGCCTGTCAAACCTTCAATCGGCTCTGTGGCTCTGGTGAGAAAGTTGTAGCTGCCCTTCATTTGACTTGTTGAGGCTGATTGGACCTCCGAGGTTTCGACAACCTGGTTGCAGCGAGAGGCTAGCGCCGGTTGAGTAGGAGCGGAATCGAAACCAAGCGGGTTGTGTCCGGAGACCCGCTTGCTGGTCTCGATACGCTGCGCACTCGACCGACGCTCGCTGGCCTCTTGGAGTTATTTGACAGATGGGGGACGATGAGGTATAATCTGTTTCGTTTGCTACCACAGCTTGAGTTCGTCACAAGGGAGGAGATTCAGATTTGAGAGACAGGAATGTTGGTCTATTGATGGGGGTTATCATCCTGGCCGTAGCGGCCATCTGGGTGGCTTTGCCGACTAACCCCGGCCTCCACATTCACCTGGGCCCTATCAACTTCGATAGGAACATCAGGGTGCACCAGGGGCTGGACTTGCAGGGAGGCTTGCAGGTGCTTCTGGAGGCGGATCTGCCGGAGGGCCAGGAGATTGAGGCTGGCGCTATGGATGCGGCCAAAGTCATCGTCGGGAACCGCGTGGATGCCCTGGGCGTGACTGAGCCTCTAGTTCAGTCGCAGGGAGAACGGCGGATCATCGTTGAGCTGCCGGGGGTGAAGGATCCTGAGTTAGCTATCGCTACCATCCGTGAGACAGGACTCCTGGAGTTTGTTAACGCGGGCAGCACGTTCTTGTCGCCAGGCACGGTGGTCAGAACTGACTTTGGTGGCTCGGTGGCTCCGACGGAGGAAATGACTCCAACGCCGGAGATCACGGAGACGGCGGCTGTAACCCCTACCGTGCCAGCTGCCCCCACCCCAACGCCGGCCCCTGAGTTGGTCTTCCCCACCGTGCTCACCGGACGGGATCTAAGCAGCGGGGGGCTCAGCATCGGGCGTAAACAAACCACCGGGGAGCTTTACATCGCCTTTGAGCTGACCAGCGAAGCTGCGCCTAAGTTCGCCGATTTCACGAGTAAGAATGTGGACAAGTATCTGGCCATCGCCCTGGATAAGGAAATCATTTCCTGTCCTGTCATCAAGAGCGCCATCACCGAGGGCAAGGGAGTGATCGAGGGCAGGTTCACGTTGGAAGAGGCCCGCAGCCTGCTCGTTCAGCTCCAGTACGGTGCTCTCCCAGTTCCCCTGAGGGTAGAAACGACTCGCACCGTCGGCCCTACCCTGGGCCAGGACTCAGTGCAGAAGAGTGTCACCGCCGGGGCCATTGGGCTGAGTGCTGTCTTTCTCTTCATGCTCATCTATTATCGGTTCCCTGGCTTGCTGGCCGACCTGGCTCTGGCCATTTATGCCCTTCTCAACTTTGCTATCTACAAGTTTGGCCTGCCGCCGCTCTTTAATTACGTCACCTTGACTCTGCCCGGTATCGCTGGCTTCCTGCTCTCAACGGGCATGGCCGTAGATGCCAACATCCTCATCTTCGAGCGGATGAAAGAGGAGTTGCGGGCCGGGCGTAGTCTGGGAGCAGCTATCGAGGCTGGCTTCAGCCGCGCCTGGACCTCCATCCGCGACTCGAATATCTCCACCATCATCACTTGTGCTATTCTGTTCTACTTCGGTTCTACCTTTGGAGCCAGCATGGTCAAGGGTTTTGCTCTTACCTTGATCATCGGTGTGACGATCAGCATGTTCACCGCCGTCACCGTCACCCGCACTTTCGTCCGCTTTGCCTTCGATGCCTTCGGCGACAGACTGCGGGACAAAAAATGGCTTCTGGGAGTTTAGGAGATAACTATGTTTAACATTATCGGCAAACGCTACTGGTATTTTTTGATCTCGGCTGTACTCATCGTTCCGGGTTTGATAGCAATGATCTACTCCACTGTCACCTATGGCACACCGGTGAGGCTGAGCATTGATTTCACCGGCGGCAGCCTGATGGTGATCAAATTCCAGCAGCCCGCTACGGAAGATGCCATTCGCGACGTCTTCATGAGCTATGACTTCACTAATCCCATGGTGCAGCAGTTGGGCCGGCCAGAGGACAACACCTGGCAGGTGCGTCTGGGGTTCATTGATGTGGAGAAGGTGGATGAGATTAAAGCATCGTTGGCAGGCCAGATTGGCCCGATTGATGAGGCCAGCTCTAGCTTAAGCACGGTCGGCCCGGCCGTGGGGAACGAGGTGGCCCGATCCGCTGCCGTGGCCGTGGTCATCGCTTCGCTGCTGGTAGGAGCATTCATCATCGTCACCTTCCGCCGCGTCCCCAACGCCTTCCGCTACGGCGTCAGCGCGATCGCGGCCATGGTTCACGATATCCTGGTTGCCTTGGGGTTCGTCTCCATTATGGGGATTCTCTTCAGTTGGGAAGTGGATGCCCTCTTTCTGACGGCTATCCTGACTGTCATTGGCTTTTCGGTGCAGGATAAAATTGTGGTCTTTGATCGCATCCGTGAGAACACGCCCAAGCGGCGGGGTGAGTCTTATGAGACCATTGTCAACCGCAGCATCCTGGAGGTCATCCACCGCTCCCTGGCCACCCAGCTCAACGCTATGTTCGTAATGATTGCCATCCTGCTCTTCGGCGGAGCCAACATCAAGCAGTTCATCGCCGTGATGTTGATCGGGATGGTCACCGCTACCTACTCCTCCATCTTTAGCGCTGTGCCTCTGCTGGTCGTTTGGGAGAAAGGCGAGATAGGCCAGTTTTTCCGCAGACTGCGGAGGCGAGAGGCAGCGGCCTAGCGATTCCGAGACGGGGCTGAGATAGAATCTCAGCCCCGTCTCTGGTTCAGAACGCGGATTCGCAGGATTTACGGATCAGGATCATCCGCTCATCCTGCCCATCCGTGTTCTTTTTGACGCCCAGAGCTTTATGTGCTATGATAGAGGAAAAAAGCAGGGAAGGACAGATCATGGGTCTGATCGTAATTCGCTACGGCGAGATCGGCTTGAAGGGCAAGAACAGAGGGTATTTCGTCAAGCGGCTGCGCAAGAACATCAGAGACTGCCTGAAAAGGAATGATCTAACGGGTGAGGTGCGTAGCGTCGGGCAGCGCGTCTACGTGCAGGTTGAGGATGTGGAGCGGGCCGTCGAGAAGCTGCGGGACGTCTTCGGCATTGTTTCCCTGAGTCCGGCCCAGGAGGTTGAGGCTGACATTGAAGCCATCAGGGCCGAAGCTCTGCAGGTGGCCCAGAGAGTTGGCCTGGACGAGAAGCGGTCTTTCCGGGTGCAGAGCCGCCGGGCAGACAAGGCTTTTCCCCTGACCTCGCTTGAGATCAACCGCCTGGTCGGCGCTCACGTCCAGGCGGCGACCGGGGCGCGGGTCGACCTCTCTGACGAGGCCGACCTGACCATCGGCGTAGAGGTGCGCCGGGACCACGCTCTGCTCTTTGGCCAGACGGTGGCCGGGCACGGGGGGCTGCCCCTGGGCACCCAGGGGCGGGCGGTGGCCCTGATCTCTGGCGGCATTGATTCGCCCGTGGCTGCCTGGATGATCATGAGGCGGGGGTGTGTGGTGATTCCCGTCCACTTCCGCCAGAGCGAGGTGGAGCTGGCCAAGTTCATGGACAACTGCGAAGTCTTGTCGCGTTACGCCTATGGCTGGAACGTGCACCCCATCGTGCTGGATCACCAGGAGGTCTTCGGCGGGACCTACGAGAAGCTCCGCAGCGTCGGCGCTGAGCGCTGGACTTGCATCTTCTGCAAGCGGGCCTTGCTTCAAAAGGCGTGCCAGATCGCCGACCAACACGGGGCCAAAGCCCTGGTCACGGGGGACTCCCTGGGTCAGGTGGCCAGCCAGACCCTGGAGAATCTGGAGGTCCTCTCTTATGGTGTAGAGAAGCCGATCCTGCGCCCTCTCATCGGCCTGGACAAAACGGAGATCACCGCCCTGGCGCGGCGCATTGGCACCTTCGAGGTCTCCACCCGTGAGGCCCAATCTTGTCCGTACTTGCCGCCCGACCCGTTGACCAAGGCCAGTTTGTCAAAGCTGAGGGCGGTCATGGAGAAGATGGAAGAGGGTGAAACGCAAAATTTAAAACGTGAAACGTGAAACGTAAAACGTGAAGACGTGTTTGGTGGGGAATAATGGGGGAGATCAAGGAACCCTTGCCGGTGAAACTGATAGCCAGCATGTTCACGGCCAGTGGGGAGATTCTGGAGGAGGCTGGAGTCAGGCTACGTCAGCAGTTCGGCCCCGTTGACTACGAGAGCGAGCTCTTGCCCTTTGATCATACCAACTACTACGCGGACGAGTTCGGGGAGAACCTGAAGCGAAGGTTCGTGGCTTTTGAGAAGCTCGTGCACCCAGGCCGACTGGCGGAGATCAAGCTGCTGACCAACGCTCTGGAGATGGAATGGGCGGTGGAAGGGGAGCGGCGGATCAACATTGACCCTGGCTACGTTTCCCATTCCAAGCTGGTCTTGGCCACTACCAAGAATCACGCCCACCGCGTCTATCTGGACCAGGGCATCTACGCTGAGGTGACGCTGCACTTTCGCGATGGCACCTTCTGCGCCTGGCCGTGGACCTATCCCGACTATGCCAGCTCACCTCTCGTCGCCATCTTCAACCAGATCCGAGGGATTTACGTGAAGCAATTGCGTGAAACGTGAAAACGTGATGCGTGAGAAGCTGACTTAATCCTCGATTCACGTTTCACGGAGTTACTCCTTGGCCAGCAGTTGCACCTGCGATACCATGCTCTGGTAGTCCCAGCCTGAGGCGTAGATGCGGATGGATGTGATGAGGGCAGGCTTGATATCGCCCAGTTCCTCCATCAGGTTGGGCGACTCATAAGGGTACCAGACGTAGTGGGGGATCTTTTCGCAATTATCTCGAATGGTCGAGCCTTCAGTCGGATCTTTGAAATAGAATCCGTGGGTCCAGAAATTATCGTTGCCGTAGAGGTCCTTGTACTCCAGGCGGACGATAACCGGACACTCCGAGCTACGATACCCGCACCCAGATAGGCTTTGGTCCAGCAGCCTGACAGAGATGTGCAACTCCAGGGAAGTGAAATCGCGGACGTCTTTATTGATGTCCTGGACAATTCCTGTCTCCCCATGCCCGGCAGCCTTCCCCATACGCCAAAAACGCACTGCCTGGCGATCACCCACGATCAGGGTTTCTGCTTTGCCGCTGACTTCTTCAGGATTATCCTGTTCGTGGTAGGCTTCCCAGCCCACCGTTAGCGGCTCCTTGAAGTCGCCGTTGACGATGAGGTCTCGCTCCGCTGGCAGGGGGTCTAACGGCTCCCTGCCGATTGGCACCGTTGTCCTCTCTCCCTGTCCTAGCTCCACCATCTTCCCCATAGCTGTGACCTTCGCCTGGCCGTCGCGCACGGTCAAGTGGAATTCCTCGCTGCTCACTTCCACCGAATAGCTTCCATCTTCCTCTAACTCGACTGTGGCATGGGGGGTTTGCACCTGGAAGTTCAGGGGGGATTCCATTGACGGCGCCACGCCGATCCTGACTCTACCCCCTGTTACTTCCAGGACGATAGCGCCAGGCTTGGAGCTGAGACCGAATCTGGGTGATCGCGTTTTTTGGATGATCACCCGGGTCTCGTTGTAGAGATGCAAGGTACTATGTTCGAAAAACTCCAGGAAAGCCTGCGATGCGGCATCCGTGGTTATGATAGATCGTTCCAGCACGTCGTCCTTGGTAGCTATGACGGCCATGGATGCATCTGCGCCCGGTTCCCGCACCCCAACCGTGCCTCCGATGGCTGCGAGAGAAGTCTTATGCACCTGGGTGGCATTGATGACGTACCAGCGGATGCCAAGGGGGACGCTCATCACCAGGACGCAGAAGACGGCGAAGGCAATGGAGAGGATCATCCAGGCCAGTCGCGCAGGGTTCTTTTTTAAGCTCATCTTATCTCCACAGCCAGATCGATCTGGCTCTCCTTTCGTCCAACCGATTCAGCCCCGCTTCGCCAGCCAGCCGCACCGCCTCCGTGTACTCTTCGGAAGTGGTGCGGCGGTTCAGAGGAGGCAACTCGTGCCCCTTGTAGCAGGGGCGGTACTGGTCCATCACGTTGAGGTAGGTGTTGGTCGAGACCTCCTGGGCCAGGAACTTGACGATCTCGGCCGTGCCCGCCAACCCCTCTGGAAGCACCAGGTGGCGCACCAGCAGCCCTCGCCAAGCCACCCCTCGCTCGTCCATAACCAGATCCCCCGTCTGGCGGTGCATCTCTTTCACCGCCGCCTGGTTGATGGCCGGGTAGTTCTTCACCTTCGAGCACCGCAGCGCTGCATCGGCGTCGGCGTACTTCATGTCGGGCATGTAGATGTCAACGATGCCGTCCAACAGGGCCAGGGTCTTCAGGGAATCGTAGCCGCCGGTGTTGTAGACCAGGGGCAGGCGCAGGCCGGCCTCGGCGGCGATAAGCAGCCCGGCCAGAATCTGGGGCACCACGTGGGTGGGGGAGACGAAGTTGATGTTGTGGCAGCCCATGGCCTGCAGGCGCAGCATCATGGCAGCCAGTTCATCGGGCTCCACCTCTCGCCCCTGGCCCAGTTGGCTGATCTCGTAGTTCTGGCAGTACTGGCAGTTCAGGTTACACCAGGCGAAGAAGATCGTCCCGGAGCCGCCCCGACCGACCAGGGGTGCTTCCTCCCCGAAGTGGGGGTTGCAACTGGAGACCACCGCCCTCTCCCCCGTGCGGCAGACCGCACCCTTCGTGCTCTCCCTGCGGTTCACCCCGCACTCCCTGGGGCAGACATCGCACGCCTCCAGCCGTTTATACCCCTCCTTGACCCGCTCCTTCAGCTCGCCGGAGCGGAGGAGGTTGAGGTAGGCGGGTTTGAAACCAATCCCTGTCATAAACACTTCTCCCTCAACTCTCATCACAATGTTGCGGTACTGTTGAGCGAATCGCACGGAAGGTAAAGGAGCGTGACGGCCTCAGGTGCATTTGAGGCTACAGTTTGATCAAATGAGCTTCAGAAGATGTTGCGTAATGAGTGCAGCGGATACTACTGCAAATTCCTGCTGCGGTTGATCTAAATAGCCTTCATACAAGCTGGTGCGCAATGTTTGAGCTAAAAGGGCTGTCTTGTACTCAAGCTCAAAATCTATGTCTTCGATCTTCTCTTGACAGATCGAGCGAGCAGTCTGGCGGAGTGCTGCGACTGCTGCCACCATCTTGGCTACCTTGTCTGTAAAGGGCAGATTGAGTACCATTGTCAGGGCAGTATCATTACTAGCTTCCGTTAACATCCTTTCGACAGAAGTAAGGGACAGTATCTCTTCACGTGTGGGACCAACATCAGTAAGCTTGAATTTGATCTCCGTTTCCAGACGAGCGAAATCTAGGAATCGTCCACCTTCTTCTTTCATCGCTGCAAAGTCTATTATGTGTACGTTCCCAATTCCATCTACTAGAAAGTTCCTGGGGTTGATATCACCATGCACAAGGCACAGACCTGCATTGCGTTTCTCCAGAAAGAGTCTGTGGTATGCACAGGTAGGGTCTTCGCTGGCCGGCCTCAAAAGGGTTGCCGGATTGGCCAATGGTTCCTGCTGGTTAGGTAAAACAATCTTGTCTCTATCAGGGTCGTAAAAGTGGCTACGGCGAGCAACTTCAGCAAGCCTATCGAATTCCCCTTGATCCAAACGTGGAAGGAAGTATAAGCGACTTGCGGACCTGTGCTTGAACATCTGTGTTTGGTAAAACGGCCACAGGACCTGACCAAACAACTTGCTAAGCAGGCTTACGACCTGTTCACTTGGCTGAGTGCGGTAGAACTCAGCGAACTGACGGACTTCATAACTCCGATTGTCACCAGTTGCATACTCAAATACAACAGCTTTTTGCCCCTTTAGGGAAGCCTGGGCGAGCACTCTAGGAACGACTGGACCGAGCAGTTCCATCGCATTCCCTGTTGCGGCTAGCTCTCGGTCCATCATATCGGAGCGATGCACCTTTACAATGCATGGACGATAGCTCACCCCTCGTTCGTCCTCACCTGATACTAAGTACACAGTCGCATCACTAGTTCTGGGGCTTTGCAGTAACTGCCAGTCGAGGTAGTATCTCCCCTGAAACAGTTGCTCTAGCAGAGTGCAATGTACATTGCTTGCTAGAAGACCGGCTTTTCGAACACAAGGCGTTTGGTCGCCGTGGATCTTACCCACTCTTGCCATCAAATGATCCTGGAAGAGAGGAGATGCTATCTTGATGTCACCATCTATCTCCGTGAGTATTCCTCTACGTAGAAGCTTCTTTTGTGCAAAGAGATGCTCATACCCTATTGTCTGCCCACGAGAAATGAGTTGAAGCACTTGTTGTTCATCGGCAGTCAGGCAACTCACCCATTCCTCGAAGCTTAAAGTCAATGCGTCCACTGCCTGGCGACGGATCTCTTCCTTAGGACCTGTGTATCGCAGCAAGAGGTCTGCGTGTTCAGGGTATCCGGCGCTCAACGCCACAATGGTCTCGATTTGTTGGGAATCCAGTTCAGGAGAACTAAGACGCGCGGATCTCTCTATGTCCTGGTCAGACACTCTGGAGACTCGATGGTGATTGGTTCCAAATATCTTATGGAAGTCTGAGTAGTTGACTGTCTGACAAATATCTTCTATGTCTCGGCAACAACAGATGATGAACGCTGTTCGGTAGCGATGTTCATACCCCAGTGACTGAAGGATATTCAACAGACCCTGGACCTGATCAGGGTCAGGGAACTTAAGTAGGGCATCGAAGTTATCCAGTGCGAAAATGAGTTGTCCGTCTCCCTGCGCATGATGCAGAATGCTCTCTCGCAGCCTGACCAACTCCGTTTCTAGATCCCCGGCCTTTGGTTCGGTTTCTGCCAAAACAGTTCTATGAGAACTGCCACTTGCATCTTCATGAATGGAGCGCACCAAATGTACAACTGGCTTGACCCAGAATGTGGAAAGGTTTTTCTCTACCAAGATTCTAAATCCTGGTTGTGCCCATTCTGTGCGTAGCCAGTTGCCTAAGTCCGTGAAGACTTGTTCCACCCCGCATCCGGGCAAGCCTTGAATGATCAGAGACCGTGGAACTTCGTCCGGCTTCGGCAGAACCAGTTCACGAACCCGCTGTGCGTCTCTATGACGGATCCCAGAAGGTCGCATTGTCTGTCACCTCCTCAGTAAGGGAGCCCATATACTGTACTCAGGCTTATTATCATTGAACCAATCACGGAATAGCGGAAGCATGATTCTGATTTCTTCGCTGTTCTCGGGGTTGCGTCTAAGAATTTCTCGCCGAACAAGCTCTCCAATCTTGGTGACAACCCTGTCGCTGTGTTGCTCCTGAATTCTCTGAACAACTCGTTGTTGAGCCACAAAGCGAGGCTGATGGCCTCGCATCTCTTCCTCTGCCATAGCTCCAATAATGGCCAAATCCAAGGGGTCGGGCTCTTGACGCGGGTTGTAACTGTAAAAGTGTTTCACGTAGTTTGTTGTTGCCGGTTGGCGTACAAGCCAATCGGCTACTTCCTGCACGTCAAATTTACAAACCTGTGCAGATCGCTGCTGACGGCTCCTTTCAACGATCTCCCTGCAAATCATCTGAACAAAACAGGGATTGCAAGCGGAAGTTTCCTTAATCACAGCAATAGCATCATTATTAAAGTCAAGGGAGCCTTTCACATAGTCGTTCTGCACGAGCCTTTCTACAGAGCCGTCTGTTGGCGACAGATACGCTATCCTCCAGGTACGGTCATGATTGAAGACCTCGCCGAGACGATCAAACAGTAGTGGCATCATTTCACCCCCGGTCAGAACCAACGCTACTGGCCCTCTTTTGCTTAGACCCCGTAGATATTCAAAGAACATCCTGTCGAATCCCAATCCACTATCAAGTTGATGCACGATAACGTCGAACTCATCCACCAAAAGCACCAATCTTGACACTCCATGGGACTCAAGATCACGCAAAACGTCGTTGAAGGCCAAAGAATAACTCGTTCGTATTTCATCCCGCGAGGGTATAGAAAGATCAATCCCGAAGAGCCGACTACATTTCCTTTGTGTGCTCACAATCAATTCTTCGATCACCCCTGCTACTGTATGTGCAGAGAAATCCAGCCAGGAGACACGCACTGTCATCACACCGTTCTCTTGAGCAACCTCGTCAATGTGTCGTTCCATAAAAAGCAGCAAAGACGATTTGCCCACACGCTTCTGTCCGTGCAGCATCAGTAGGCCGCCATGCGGTTCTCTGATTGCGTACTCGCATACTTCATCCAGCAACTGATCTCGCCCAACAAACATCCGCTTGTCGCCCACTTCTTTGTCTGTTCTGAAAGGGTTCTCAAGTTGCTGAAGCTGCTCGTTCTCCCGAAGAGGCTCAACAAGCAAGGGTTTCTTAGATTTTCTTTCGTGCAATTGTCGATCAGGGTCGTAGTATGAGAGTTCAAAGTCAAATGTGGTGGGTTGGCCTTCTGAATAAGCCTCAAGGTTGAAATAGCCTTCAACAGCCTCTTGTGGCTCTAAGCGAAAGTCACGAAGACTAGGAGGATTAACCTGGCACTCGGAATCAGTTGGTTGGAAACGGATGTTCACCGGATCTGCCGTGCCTGCACCTAAGTTTTCTACCCTGAAGATTACCCTTGCCTGTTCATCTTCGCCGAGACTTATGGCCCTTTCCGCTAAAGACACCTCTATGACAGGGGCAATGTCCTGGGCGATTGCTGATAACTCCCGTTGCAATACACCAAGCCAATGTTCTGCGATTTGGCTAAAATGGGCGGCCCACAGGGCAGTACGGTTGTCTGCCCCGTATGCCAGCACACGTTCCAACAGATTTGTGGCCGTGTTTACGTAATTGCGCTGATCTTCATAAGACTTGCTTTGAACAAATCCCCGCACTGCATCAGCAGCTTCGAGCAACAGTTGTGCTATCTCTCTGTTAGTCGGACTGAGTAGGAAGCCCAATTCTTGGAGACGAGATGCCAATTCTGGAGCCAAATAGAGAATGCCCTGAAATGAGGTGCACTGTTGCATATACTTTAGCGAGGCTTCGAGACGCCCAAATACCTGTTTATAGGCCCCAACGCAATCCGAGAAAGAAGCCTCATCCAGTTTAAGTTGATCTCGGACGGCACTCACCATCCACTGGCGTGCATCATCTGGGCATTGCTCAAACCATTGTTCTGCCCAGCGATAATGCTGGGCCGCCAGTTCTATGAAGGCCCTCGCTAATCCTTCCCGCACATCCACCGTGCGCTGCCTCGAATTGGCGAGCAGCCCCAGCGCCTCCTTGGGTTTTCTAACACGAACCCGCGTCTTCTGTAAGCAACTCTTGAAAAGCATACTGGCGGGAAAGTCAACTCCTCGGCGCGCAACCAGGTTGAGTGTAATAGCCTCCAAGTAGTAATCACGAGCTGAGTCGTAGCGACTATGCTCCCTGATCAGGTATGCACCCATGCTAGTGCTATAGCTGGACATACAGAACCGGATTGATGACTCGCAGGAGCCTGTTTCTAGTCGATCAAATTGCAGACGACTGACACTCAATAGGATCATGCCAAGAGCACGCTCGCCGACGTACGGACCATATTGCCCCTCTTTAAGTCTCGTTATCTCTTTGTTGACGCCATAGGACATGTCTCGAATATCATCTTCTGTTAGTTCTTCAAAACTCTTCCCCCGCAACTGATGCAAGTGCGGTGCTCGAAAAAGGTGTTGCAACACGTTTAGATCAACACTTGTTGTCCGAAGGTCATACGCCATAAGGGGCGGCAAGTTCAGAATACGTAGTTTATTTGCCACCTCCTGCGCAGGAGTGAGCTCGGCAGTTACATGGGTACCCATTACCTCAAGGGTGTCTCGGCTACTGGCTTCACGCAAGGCCTTCTGGCTAATTTCTCTCCACTTCTCTAACAACTCTTGGATCCATGGTACTTTCCAATATCCCAGTTCGCGCGCCGTTTTCAGCGCTCGCGTCGCTCCAAGATACCAAGCCCATACGTCATCCACCGGAACTGCTGAAAGATGTTCCTTCAAACAAGCAAGCACATCGGAGCCAACAATGACATCAATGCACTCGACCAACTCCCACGCACTTGCACAATCACCTGGTATCTCATCCAGTTCGAGTTCTAACCTCAGGCCAAGTGAGAGGACATCGCCATTGAGAAAGACCAATCTGAGTTGGTACTCTCCTGGCCACGAGAATGGGAGTCCTTCGCTTCCCATCTTGAATTCAAACTCAATGCTCTCTTCCTCTGAACGTACATGTTGCAGGATCATGTGGCGAAGAGAGTCCAAGGTTACTTCCTCGAAGGCAGGACCATCTGCTGTAGTCGCGACTTGCACTACGAGAGGATCAGGCACACGCTGCAGAAGGAGTTGCTTCTGGGCATATACAACTTCCTGCCGCTGCGCCAATAGCCTCTTCGCAGTAGCCTCTGGGTCTTCACTGTCCAAAATCCGCCAAGTTTCAATACACCAGGGATTCTGTGAGTATTTGTATGGCTGTAAGGCTTCCCGTACAAGATCGACTTGAGAGAAATAGTCGGACAGGAACGCAACTATCTCTTCAAGGTCAGATTCCGAAGTTTGGGTGCAGATTTTGTCAAATTTTTTCGATACCTCGCGACGGATCTGTTTCTGGTGATATCTCTCTTCTGCTTCGATACGCAACCGATCACTTACTTCCTCGCTGACCTCCGATAGCTGATGTGAAGTTGGAATGGTGGATCTCGTTTGCGAAACGTGGCGGGGCTGCTGTTTTTGGTTCTTCCTTTGCTTCTTTTTCCGCTTAGCCATGAAAGATTACCTCCTCTTGCACTACCAAAGTCGCCATATCCCCAAACGGGCAGCAGGTTCGAGATGCTGGACATTGAAAGTGGCCCAGAGGTATTGTTGGAAAGTGGCATCTGCCCACTCAATGCTTCCTTACTTTCTTTCAGGAGGGCGAACCGTAAGATGGGATGGCTGGCTCGTTCCTCCCGACGCTAGAATCACTGAGGCCACTGAAAAACACTGAACACACTGACTGACTCAGTGCCTTCATGCTCCTCAGTGCTTCAGTGTTTCCATCTCCCTCAGTTCACCAGCCACTCGACGCCTCCGCTTCTTGCGCGGACGAACCGTAAACTGCGACGGCTGGCTCGATCCTCCCGGCGCTAGCATCACTGAGACCACACTGACAAACACTGTGCTCATTCTCCCATCTCGTCCGCCAACTCATCCAGCAACTGCTTCAATTCCTGGCGGGTGGCGTCTTCTCGATCCGACTTGGCATACAACAGCAGGAGATAGATGGTTGGCACGGGTTGGTCCTCAACGTAGTACAGTAGACGATAGCCACCCCTCTTGCCTTTGCTGAGATCGGTGTTACGCACCCGCAACTTGCGCACGCCGGAACTGCCCGGGATGACTACACCCAGTCTGGGAGTCTGCAAAAGCACACGAACAGCCACGCCCACATCACCTTTGACGTGTCGGAATCGCTTTTGCAGTTTTCTGACACTGTGCTTGAAGGACGGGGCCAGGACGACGTTATAGCTCATTGAGCTCCCGCTCCCAATCGGACGAGGGGGGTTCCTGCCGAGCCTGGGTTACTAACCGCTGCAGGACGGTGGAAGCAGCCAGAATGGCATCTTCTGGCTCCTCCTCGCGGTTCAGCAGGTTGTCTATGATGAGCTCCATCTGATCGAATGAGGCGATGTCCACCAGCACGGCTTTTGCCTTGCCACCTTCGTAAAGGATGGGAAAGCGGTCTCGAATCCACAAAGTCGTTTCAGTCATGATTCATCTCCTTAACGTCTTCGTCTGTTGGGCGAACGAGTCGTAAGCCGGGACGATTGGCTTGATCCTCCTGACAACGCGAGTCTTCGCGTCCGTTCCGTCTGGTATTCGCGAATCTCTTTCGCCAGGGGATGACGGGTGGGAACCCGCAGGTGGGTGATGGAAACGACGATAGCTTCCTTGGCGTCTTTGGCTAGGGTCACGTCGCAGCAAATACCTCCCTCGTCACCCGCGTAGAACACTTGCTTGATTTGTAGTTCCCGATGGTGGAGGATTTCAACTCCTCGCTCCCGCATAGCGCGGATAAACGCGCCCGTCGGTCGCGCCGGAATGGGAAGCTGGGCTTCCATCTTGCGCATCAGGTCCTTTGTTTTGGCATAGTCATCAATCATGGTTCGTCCATTTCGACACGGGCAGTGATTTCTTCCAATGAGAGTGTCTTGCCCCCGGCTGCCACCTGGGCAAGTGAACTACGTAGCCGCTGCTCAATTTCAGGGCGCAACTCCAACCCTTCATCCGGATCGCCAAACATCTCCGATAGCTTCTGTTCCATTGCTTCCTGGATGATGTACTTCAATTCATCCACTGTCAGTTCAGCCACCATTGTGCTCATGGTTCATTCCTCCTCAGCGGTATCAGTGCTTTCAGTGCTTCAGTGTTTCAAACCTCACCAATTCACCGGCACCCTCCTCACCCTCCACTGCCGATCCCGATACTGCACGTACTTGTTCTGTTTGCCGAATTCGTAGAGCTGTCGGGTGACCTCCACGTCCTGTTGGCAGTAGTCGAAAAGCTCCTTCATCTGCCCCTGGCGCCACCAGCGGATGGCTTGCAGGCCGTCGGCCGATTTGCCAACTCCCAAAGTGGCGCTGGCCAGAGCGTCCAGACTGACGCGGAAGCCCAGGGTTCGGTAGATATCGTCCAGCATGTCCACCGTGGGGAGCTGGCGGAGGGGATGGTCGGTGTAGGCTGTCAGCACCTGGTAGTCGAAGCTTATCACGTTGAAGCCGACGACGAGATCCGCCGATTTCAGCTCCTCGATGAGCTCGGCCACGGCCTCCTCGGTGTAGTGGTGATACTCGCCATCGGCGGTCGAATAGGTCACCGCCACCGAAAGGCCCAGGCGTGGGATGTTGTGCCGGCCGCCCACCTCTTGGAAGCTCCGCTGGGTCTCCAGATCGAAAAAGACGATGTTTTTCACGTTACGACTCCTCCACTTCTTCGCCGAAGGCCAGGGCTTCGGCGCGCCGAGTCACTGTCTGGTAGGCCGCGCTCAGACTGGAGCGCAGGTCTGCCGGGGCGAAAGCGGGTTGGCCCAGCCGTTGGAGCAGGCTCAAGGGAACCTGGGGCGCTTTCGGCTGTACCTGGAAGTCATCCAGGCTCTGGCCCAGACGCCAGAAGGTGGCTGGGTCCTCCGGCAACGGCGCGGGCGCCGTCTCCTCCGCAGGCAGGGCTGTGGGGTCGGGGCTGGCTTCTTCCTCTTCTTCTTCGATCGCGCCGCGCCGGGCGCGTAGCCCCTCCAGCACCTGTTCCTGGGTGCGGCCCCGCAGGCGAAAGAGCATGAAGGGGTCATCGTCGAAGGCTTCGCCCAGCAGGAAGTACACGGCGGCGATGTGTTTGCAGGGGTTGGCCCAGTCGGGGCAGGAGCAGGTGGTCTCCAGTTCCTTGACTGAGGCCGGGAAGAGGCTGATGTTGGCGGCGGCAAATGCCTCTTCGATGTCAGTCGGCATCTCGCCAGCCAGCAGTTGGGCGGTGAAGATAGCCTGTCCTACCAGCACGTCCAGCACCCGGTCCCAGTCTGCGTCCTTCAGAGGCTTCACTCGTATGTACACTTCGTAGGGGGTGCGGCGGCTCCCCTGGACCTTGGCGGTGATCTCGCCGTCCTGCACCTGGATGTCCATCACCTGACCCCGCCGGGCGTAGGAGCGCCCCCGGCTCAGTCGCCCGGAGTCCATGATGCGTTGCAAAGCCGCGGTCCAGCGCTGGGCCCACCAGCTCTTGCCGATGGCCCCTCGCTGGCTGCGGGCCTTAATGCCGCCCTTCACCGGGATGGGGCGGGTTGGTTCATAACGCCACCAAGACATAACAACCTCCGTTCAGGGGAACTCAGAGTAACTCGGGGGAATTCTGGGGAACTCAGGGGAACTCAGGGGTTCCCTCCGAGTTCCCCCAAGTTCCCCCGAGTTCCTCCGAGACTTCCTCTGGCAACTCAAACGGCTGGTCGGCATCCTCTGTCGCGTATGCCACCCCAGCTTCTTTGACGCCAAAACTTTTGTCCCATTCTCCCGTCTTTTGTTTCTTCTTCAAACCGGTGATCAGACGCTCCAGAAAGAACGTGGCATCGCCATACTGCTCCAAGAGGTCGGTGAGTTGGTCGGCTGTGATCAATCCCCATCGCTCACAATCCTGAATCTGGCTACCCAGCTCTCCCAGGGATCCGCGGGCGATTTCGCAGAAACGGATGTAGTCCCCAAGGGAAGCCCGGCAGTATCCTTCGGCGATGTTGGACTTGACTGATATCGCAGCGCCACGCATCTGATCTTTCAGACGGTAATACCCCGCACCAAAGCGGGCTGTCCGCCCATGGACCATCCACGCCAGGTCGTCGGCCTTCTGCCAGGCGATGATCTTCTTGTACCCATACAGCTTGCGATAAGTCTGTGTGCCAGCCCCCTGATACGCCCTCGGCATCTAGCACCTCCTCCAGTTCCCCCGAGTTCCCCCAAGTTCCCCCGAGTTTTCCCAAGTTCCCCTGAGTTCCTCAGTTCCCCCGAATCATCCGACCGCCTCCGGCCTCAGCATCAGCATCTCCCGCAACTCGTCCGTCGAAAGTTCCGTCAGCCAACTCTCGTCGGCGGTGACGATGCTTTCGGCCAGGGCCTTTTTGCTCTCGATGAGGGCGTCAATGTTCTCCTCCATCGTGCCGATGCACAGGAACTTGTGCACCTGCACGTTGCGCGTCTGGCCGATACGGAAGGCGCGGTCGGTGGCCTGATCTTCCACGGCCGGGTTCCACCAGCGGTCGAAGTGGAAGACGTGGTTGGCGGCGGTCAGGTTCAGGCCCAGGCCGCCCGCCTTCAGTGACAGGACGAAGAAGGGCGGGCCGTGCCCGTCGCTCTGGAAGCGCTCGATCATGCGCTCGCGCTGCTGGCGGGGCGTCCCGCCATGCAGGAAGAGCACCTCCCGGCCAAAGGTTTTCTGCAGGTAGCTCTTCAGCATCTTCCCCATGGTGGCGAACTGGGTGAAGATCAGCGCACGGTCGTCCACGGCCAGTGCTTCCGTCAGCATCTCCGTCAGGCGGGCCAGCTTGCCGCTGCGATCAGGTAGCTCCGAGCCGTCGCCCAGGAATTGGGCCGGATGGTTGCAAATCTGCTTCAGCTTGAGAAGGGTGCTCAGCACAATGCCCTTGCGCTGGATGCCCTCGCTCTCTTCGATCTGGGTGAGGGAATCCTGCACCACGGCCTCGTACAGGGTGGCCTGCTCCGGCGTCAGGTTGCAGTAAACCTTCATCTCCAGCTTTTCGGGCAAGTCCTGAATGACGGTGGGGTCTGTCTTGAGCCGCCGCAGGATGAAGGGGCTCACCAATTGCCGCAGCCGTTGCGTCGCCAGCGGGTCGCGGTAACGCTCGATGGGCAGGGCAAAATCGGTCCGGAAGCGCTTCTGCGGCCCCAGGTAGCCCGGATTCAGAAAGTGCATGATGGACCACAGCTCGGAGAGGCGGTTCTCCACCGGGGTGCCGGTGAGGGCCAGGCGAAAATCGGCCGGGAGGCGGCGCACGGCCTGGGTCTGTTTGGCCGCCGGGTTCTTGATGTTCTGCGCTTCGTCCAGAATGATCTCGCTCCAGCGCACCTGAGACAGCAAGTCGGCGTCGCGGCGCACCAGGCCGTAGCTGGTGATGATCACGTCGTGCTCTTGAGCCTGGGACAGGAAATCCTGGCCACTTGCCCGTCCGGCTCCGTGATGAAGCAGAGGGCGCAGGCCGGGGGCGAAGCGCTCGATCTCCCGCTGCCAGTTGCCGGCCACCGAAGTGGGGCAAACGACCAGGGCCGGCGGCACCTGCCCGTCGTGCTTGCGGTCATGTAAGAAGAGGGCGATAGCTTGAATCGTTTTGCC
>Ga0268277_1000839_pt1 | contig 23358 bp, 18 predicted proteins | sample saktaG_5_FD_190132 | JGI IMG/M metagenome (GOLD analysis project Ga0268277, IMG submission 190132) | Saline water microbial communities from Sakinaw Lake, British Columbia, Canada - sak_2010_1_5_50m | ecosystem: Environmental > Aquatic > Non-marine Saline and Alkaline > Saline ...
TTTCATCCCGGATTCAATGATCTGACCCGATCAATTTACGTTAAGAGTTGTATTTGAAGTCTTGGGTAACCATCCCCACCCTTGGCCTTTGTATGGATAGGTGTTGCGAAACAACGTGAAGCAACACTTATCCATGTTTTTGCGGAGACAGGTGTCGTGTAGATGTCTCGGAGGGTGCTTTTCCCTTCGGGCACGGAACGACGCTTATCTCCGTGTCTGTTTCTGCGTCCGGGGTGGTGGTTTTTTTGGGGAGCCCCCAAGGGGCGGATGGGCGGATGGTTTAATGTGCGCATGTTTCTCGCGGGCATTGAACGATACGACGGGTGGCGGGGGGATATTTTTCACAGGTTTTGCGCTCAGCCTTACCATCCCTGTCAAGGACTGCGGCTATCTTCGTGACTTTACATCATAGAGAAATTCATTGCCCGGATCGTATGGGACATTCATTTGTTGAAAATTATAACGAAATGAGGTAAGAGGAGCCGCCTTTGTAGTGACCTGTTATTATTAAAGGTGATTTAAAAATGACTGATACAAGGTAGACTCTCGAGAGATACCGGAGAAAGGAACATAATAACTATATGTCGACATCTGTAATGACGTTATTTCCATTCATGCTCAATGGTATGGAAGCCATGAAAATTCCCATAGAGATTGCGGCAGACATGGCCCTCAAGGACTTTCATGCGGCATTCGCCGGTGCGGATATGATGAAAAATCTTCACGATACCCATGTAAAGATGTCCAGACATTTTCTGCCCCTCATGGACCCTGTTATCGAAAAGGAGACATCGGAAAGTCTTCTTGATATCTACCAGGAAGGAAGTGATGCCCTTTTTAGTATTTACAGGGAAAATCTATTAAGACCACTGGCGCGATTCTATGAGGAACGAGCCGGTGAACTCGAGTTTCTCAAACTTTTTACCGATGAACTCCCGCCCCAGGATTGGACCGTAGAATACGACCAGTCAAAAATCCTTCTTGACCTGCCGAGTTTTCGTCTCATTGAGATATCGGCGGATATAAGACATGCAATAGAAAACTATACGGTGATTTTTGCACCCCGGGCCGGTCATCACTCTAACATTGCCGAGCGTGTGGCACTCTTTTTAAGAGGTCAGGGCCTCACTCGTATGGCCATCGTGGAGCAAAAGTGTGCAGAGGACATACCGCTCTATGTCGACGGCAAAAGACATCATGAAAACTTCGAAGGGCAGATCAGACAATATACTGAAATTCTTGAGCATCTTAAGGGAAAAACGGGGTTTCCGCCCCATCTCGTTGCAATATGTCAGCCCGGTCCCCTTCTTATGATGACCCTCATTCTGAGACCCGATCTGGGTAAAACCTTCGGTTCTGCCGGCGCGCCCATGGATACGGAGGCGGAACAGGGGTTTCTCACCGATTTTGCCCGTTCAATGGGTGAGAACTATATTGAGAGGCTGATCGCCCTCTTCGGGCAGACCGTATGTGATGATCGACCGGGAAGGGGAAGAGAGATCTTTGACGGCCGTTTTCATGTGCTCGGCTTTTATCTCCTCTCCATGGATCAGCACGTAAAAAATTTCAAGCACCTTCTCGATGATCTCAAAAGCGGCAACAGTGAATCCGCCGAGAAGCAGAAGGCCTTTTATGAATGGTACAATTATGTCCAGTCCTTTCCCCGAAGTTTTATCGAAGATACCTATAAAAAGATCTTTGTGGGAAATGAGTTGATACGGGGTGATCTTGTTATCGACGGAAAGACTGTTGGAATCAAAGACTATCCCGGATCGGTTCCCCTCTGGGCTCTCGGCGGCAGTAACGACAATATTGCCCCCCCTCTGCAGGCTACGGGACATATGAAGCTTATTGAGGCGGTACCCGACGAAGACAAACTCACACTCATCTGTAATGGGGGCCACATGGCCCTTTTCCGCTCTCAGAATGTGCTCAATGAATATTACACAAAAATAGCCCGGTTCATCCTTGATCGAAGTGACCTTGAGGTGTTGTCGATGTGACGTGGAGATGAGGGAGGGTATTCGAAATTGGTTTCTATTCCGAATCGTCTCCATCTTTCCGGTTCTTGTCAGAAGATGAAAAAGGCGTGAAGGGGTGCCGGAAGGGTGAGAGATTCTCCATCGCCTCCTTTGCTTTCTTTGAGAGTTCATCGCTCGGATCGAGCCACTTTCTGAACTGTACGTCCATTTCGTTTTTGTATATCAAATAGTTGTCGACTGTCTTCATGAGATACTTTTCAAAAAATTCTTTGAGAATATTGTCTCCGTATTGTATAATCACGCGAAGTAACGGTACGGGTAGAAGAATATTCTTTGCCTTTGCCTCATCCACGATGATCTGTGGAAGAATGAAGGCGGTGACATCCTCCCCCGTCTTCGCATCAACTGCCTTGACCACAGTTCCCGCCCGTATCATGCCCTCTACCTGATTCAATGTAACGTACTCGCTGTTACCGGTATCGTAAAGACGCCTGTTTGCATATTTCTTGATAAAATATCGTAATAGAGTTACTGGTTTCATTGATTTTGAATTTATGCGGTCGTAGACAGAATACCACGGGTTTACCCGTGAATGAATGAGCATTTCCAACCATTCACGAGAGTGTGCGTCCGTGAAGTGTGAATGGTTGGTCGGCACAGGACACCGAAGCCGAAAGGACACCGGGCATGCCAAAGGCGTTTTTGTTGTCTCCACCTACAACAGTTCAGCGTTGGATTTATTCAGGAATTGAGGATTACGTATGGAAAGAGAGTAACGTTGCGGATCACGCGCGGCGGTTAGCCGTCGCGTAGATTCGTCTTGTTGGGCTACTTTCTGTTCTCATTTCATCCGCCAAGTGTCGTCCTTTTCCAGCACCGATTTTGCCCCGTCACCTTTGAGCCAGTCTCTTGCAGAGGCATAGTTGAGCAGATACGAATCCCAGAACGCCGTGGAGAACGCTAGAATTACGCGGTGGTGATTGGGATTGCGAGGCTTTGTGTCACCAGGCAGAGCGCGCTCCGTAAAGGCGGAGTGCTCAGCTTGATTGAGAACCAGTTCGTACTTGTCGCCGGCCGGCAAGGCGGGGAACACAGCAAGGCGGGAGTTCATATCGGCATGGCCTATCGCGGAGGTATCTTGTGTCCCAGTCATGAGCAGCCACGGAAGCGAGACATTTCCGAATGCTTCCAGAGGACTTCCTCGATCCGGGCTGCTGGGGCTCATGACTATCGCGGCGTCAATCCGTGGATCGGTCAACAGATCTCTGCCGCGCGCGAATGCCTGTCCGCTCACCGCCTGCGTGGTTACGGCGCCAAAGGAGTGCCCTGACATGCCGACTTTCTCAAGATTCAACCTCCCTGCAATTGCATGCCCGTCTTTCTTGTTCCATTGGTCGAGTTGATCCAGTACGGCGGGAATGTCCTTCACTCGCAACAGGAAATTGTGTCCATTGGCCACCTTCTTCATGGCCGCCATCCACTGTGCCGGTGGGGCGTCCTTCCATACGGAGATATCGCTGCCGGGATGCTGGAGAAACACCGCCACGTATCCCCTGGCAGACCAGTGCTTCCCAAGATATGCACTGCCCTCGCGGGAACCGCCCAATCCATGACTAAATAGTATGACAGGAGAAGGGGATTTCTCTCGCGGAAGATAGACTCGGATGGGAATGTCACGCTGGCGTGCATTGTCGTGAACATCGAAATTCAAGATTTCAGGTGCGATCTGGGACGTAGTGGTGAGGGGATCATAAGCTGGTCTTCCCTCGGCGGCAGCTATTGCAAAACACATAGAGCCGAACGACACGATGCTTACGATCATTTGTATGGTGATTCTCATTGTTACGACTCACCGTCTGCTCAACAATGATTATATAGTTTCTGCATAAGACACCTCCCAAATGTATACAAAACTAAGTGAAGGCATTGGAGTCTATTGATAATTGCGCTATTCGCTCTGAAAGCCACATCTCTTATTAAAGCCTGTCAATCATTTGTTTCAGGAAGAAAGACTTTTTTGATAAGTACACTCAAATCGGATGAACCTGAATTTTGAAAAGGAATCCTTTCAGGGCATCGACGAATAGATTTCCCGATGTTTTTCCACCCGTCTCACGTCTCGCAGGTTTGTTGCCGGGTTTCTTTTTTCCCGGGAGTAGTGTCTTTGTTCCGTCTGCCGCGCGGGTTCATCGGATCTGACCGCATGGAGAGCGCGATGCGGTTTCGTTTTATATCAACATCCATCACCGTCACCTCGACCCTCTGATTTGCCTTTACGACATCATGGGGATTGCGGACAAACTTGTCGGTCAGCGCGCTGACATGCACGAGCCCGTCCTGGTGAACCCCGATATACACAAAGGCGCCTTTTTTTCTAAACCCTTATAAATTTACACAAGATATCTTACACTACCCCACTTATCTTTCCATTTATTAAAAAATACTCTGTTAAAAAATACTCTTGACACACAAATTTTATCTTCATATACTCTCGACACAAAAGAGCAATATCTTATCAATGAAACTTTCTAGGTGCCGAGGGTGTTTTGAAAAAATGGCCAACACTTTTTAATATGAGAGATTGAGTTGAGCTATGCTCTTGCCCTAAGAGAGCGAGGGAATAAATAGCGAAGGAGAAAATCGGATTATATGGAAGTTAAATCCCCGTCAACGCGTTCAGTCGATAGGATCGTGGAAGAACAGATCAAAAGGTGGCAAAGTGATCGGAAGAAGAAATACAAGAAACCCATTCGTCCGGTGATAACCATATCCAGACTGCCGGGCGCCGGAAGTCAAATTCTGGCCCAAAGTCTGGTGGATGATCTGAAAATCGACTTTTTCGACTCGGAAATCGTTGAGAAGATTGCGAAGGATTCAAAGGTGAGTGAAAGGATCGTTCAGACCCTCGACGAACAGGATCGTTCCATCGTTGCCGATTGGATCCAGTTGTTAGCCAAGGACCATATGTGGGCCTATGAGTATATGGAGCATCTCACCAAGGTTGTCAACAGTATTGGTGCCCACGGTCATGCCTTGATTGTCGGCCGTGGCGCTGGGTTTATCTTGCCGACGGAAGTAAGTCTGCGCTTGCTGTTGGTGGCGCCGCTACAGACCCGCATTGACAATGTGATGAAGGCATACAACGTTTCTGAGAAGGAAGCGAGACGGCGTGTTGTCAGGACGGAAGCGGATCGTAAGGCCTTTATCCGCAAATATTTCGACGCCGATATGACCGATCCGATATATTACGATCTCGTCATCAATACCCAGAATCTCCATATCGATGTCGCCGTTAAAATAGTTGAAGAGGCATTCAACTCACGACATTGGTATAACTACAATATAAGAAAATAGCAGCGCGGCCGGAAAATGTGTATCAAGCAAGAAAAGCCTCTGGGACTTATTGACCAGGTGGTTTTCTTGCTTGTCTTTCCGGTCCAATGAATTCCTTTCTCACGGCGACAAAGGTTGCTGTTATGTCTGGTCTCGGAAAGTAATTGTCAATTTAGCAATCGTTCTTCTTTCCGTATCAAACCTGCTTTTTTAAAAACATGCAGCATGGGAATATTATCCGAGAAAACCTCTGCCGTAGAGCCAGGGAACCCTTGCCGCTTCGCCAGATAGGTAAGATAGGACAACAACGCTCGGTGTAGCTCTTTGCATGATTTGATCCTATCTCCAGAAGCCGGTTGAACGTTTTATAACTCCTCTACGACGCTTTTCCCCACCAGATCTGCCAAGATGGCGATTTTTTCGCTGTCCTCGGGCGTGATCAACGCCTCCAACCGGTCTATCTGCTTGGCCACCTGAAAGGTATCGTGGGCGACGAGAAGCAGGGGGATGCCCTGCTCCCCAGCCATTGCAATGATGTTTGAAGGGGGGATGATATTATTGGTCAGGAGGACCCCGGCGCTATCGCTTGCAAGGGCGGCGACGATCATGTCGTTCCGGTCGCCGCTGGTGATGAGGAGTTTGTTTTCCTGGTTGAATACGGGGTTTCTCATGCATGTCTCTGCCGACATGGCCCCCACAAGCACATGCTTCACCAAATTGCCCAGTCCGGCCTCCCCGCTCAGAACCTTCGCAAAGAAGGCATCAGCGAGAAAACGCATGGAATAATAGGAAAGGCTTTCTTCATAAGGGATAACGCCCAGGATAGGGACACCCATGGCGGCAATGTCTTTCATGAAACTGTCATTAAAGTCCTTAATATCCTGAACCTTGTTGATGACAATACCCCGAAGACTGCATGCGGACATATTGAAATACTTGTGGATGAATTGAATGTCGTCCATAATACCGTCGGGCTCGCCGGACACAACGACGACGACTTCTGCACCGGTGTAGCCGGCCAGTGTCAATGAATCGAGGGATACAGAGGCTCCGTAACAGATGTCCTTGCCGCCTTCGATGAAAAGGCCGTCCATACCGGTAGAGGCATTTTTGGCCATCGCGCCGACAACACGTCTGGCACTCTCTTCATCATGGACAAAGCGCAGCTTGGCGTGATTAAACCCCAGCGTGACACTGTCGGGATCGCAATCGAGGCCCCACAATTTGATGATCAGACTGGCGTCGTAATCCCAGTTTTTTTTCCGCTGATAGATCAACCGGTCGCCGAAAGGTTTCAGATAACCGTATTTCTTCTTTCGCGATGCCGCCAGCCCCACAATAAAGCTGGTTTTCCCGGCGTTTTCGCGCATTGAAGCGATAAGATAGGCGTTCATTTATGAGTCCTCCTTCTTATTTTTAATGAGAATTCTGACGTCCACGGCGGTGAGGCCGCGGCCCTCCTCGTGAACGACAACCGGATTGATCTCAATATCAGTGATCCTCCGGCAATGATTGATGACGGTGCCAATCTTGATCACCGTCGAGATCACCTCCTCGATGTCTTTTCTTTTCTCGCCCCGGACGCCAAGCAGAAGGGGAAACGAGCGGATTTCCTTGAGCATGCCCATCACGTCTTGCCTGTTCAGGGGCAGGGCCCGGAAGACAACGTCTTTCATGACCTCCACATAGATGCCGCCCAGACCGCACATGACGATCGGTCCGAAGGACGGATCAAGGCGGGCGCCGATGATGATTTCCATGCCAGTCGACACCATCTGGGTAACTTCGACGCCGTCGATGACGGCCTGGGGATTGTAAGCCTTGACGTTTTGTATAATCGCCTCATAGGCATCGATCACTTCCCCGCGAGTGAGGAGGTCGAGGGCGACGCCGCCGGAATCGCTTTTGTGAAGGATATGCCGGGAGACGATCTTCATCACGACGGGGTAACCGATGTCTTCGGCAAAGTTCACGGCCTGGTTGATGTTACGGGCGATGCGGCTCTTGGGGACTGCGACCCCCGCGGCATTCAGAACAGCGATGCTTTCGTTGGCTAAAAGAAATGTCCGGTTGTCCTTGAAAGCCCCGTCGATGATGCTGTTGATCGCTGCCGCGTCGATGGGCGCTTCTTCCGTCTCTACGGTCATATCACGCAAGTAGTTCACGTACCGATAGGAGACCCCCATGCAGGAGATGGCCTCATAGACATCGGAAAATAGGGGAATGTTGCGCCGTTTGAGGGTCTGTAGCGTCTCCTCGACATGAACACCACCGATGGCCGCATAGGTGATGGGCTTGCTCTTCGCCTTGTGTTGTTCATATGTTTCTTCAATCATGGTGACCAGGTTTTCCGAATCAAAGGTGGCCGTTTCACAGTACAGAGCTATGGTGGCATCCATGAACTTGCTTTCAGCCGGCGCTGCCAAAGCCGTTTTATAATCGGCGGAAATGGCCGCGCCAGTCAGGTCGATGGGATTCTTGGTGGAGCCGAAGGCCGGCGTGACGGGGGAAAAGACCTTTTTCAAGATTTCCTGATCGTCATACAGGTCGATGCCGAATTTTTCGCAGGCATCCGAGGCCATAACGCCGATGCCTCCGCCGTTGGTGATGATGACGCTCCGGTTTCCCTTCGGCAGCGGGCTTTCAGCGAGAAATTTGCACCAGTTGAAGGCCTCGTCGAGGCTTTCGGCGCGCATAACCCCGCACTGTTTCATGACGGCGTCGAAGATATCGTCGGAGCCTGCCAGTGATCCCGTATGCGAAGCTGCGGCCAGAGCACCCCTTCGAGAGCACCCCGATTTGATGGCCACAACCGGTTTTCTCGCCGTGGCCTGTCGCAGGACTCGGATAAGGCGTTCGCCCTTTTTCACGCCTTCAATATAAAGGAGGATGACCTTGGTCGGTTTATGACCGATGAGGTATTCCAAGAGGTCGGCCTCGTCGATATCGCACTTGTTTCCCAAGGATACAATAGTCGAAAGGCCTAGGTTCTCCACAGCGGCCCTGCCGATCATGGCGATGCCTAAGGCGCCGCTTTGGGTGAGGATCGCCACCGGACCCTCGTTAACGCCCGTCGCTGAGAATGTGGCGTTGAGGGAGACCGCGGACGAATAGATGCCGAAGATGTTGGGACCCAGGATCCGCATCCCAGCCGCGCGGGCGATGCGGACCATTTCTCTTTCCGCTTCGGCATTGCCCGATTCGGAAAAACCGGACGTGATGATCTGGACGTGTTTGACCCCCTTATCGGCGCAGTTCTGAACGGCGGCAACCACGTTCCGGGCCGGGATGACCACCGTCGCCAGATCGACGGTGCCCTGAATTTCCTCCATGCTTCTGTGTGACTTCAATCCCAGGACATCTTCACCCTTGGGGTTGACCGGATAGACGGCGCCCCGATAGCCGCCTTCGATGATGTTGCGCACGATGCTGTAACCGATTTTTTTCGGATCCCCGGAAGCGCCGATAATAGCAACGGATTGCGGTTCAAAGAGTTTGCGGATGGCGGCTCTTTTCTTCATGACGATCCATGCCTCGAAAAAGGGTTTAAATAAAGCGCATCTTCAGTTCATAGGCCCCGTATTCCATTTTTTTTTCCATATCGAAGCCCATCTTTTCAAAAACATGAAGCATCGGCTTATTTTCCACGAGGACATCGGCGGCGAATCCCTGAAGGCCTTCTTTTTGAGCCAAGATCGTCAAATAGGAAAGCAACTCCGTGCCGATGCCCTTGTCCTGGTAACTGTCCCGCACGGAAAAGGCGACTTCCGCTGTATGGGTCGTAGCGTCCTTGATGGCTTGTCCCATTCCGACGGCCACTTCCTTGCCGTTTTCCTCGACCGTTGCCAGAATGACCATTTCCTGGGAGTAGTCGATGACGACGAATTCCTGGCGCATTGTGTGGGGGATGTCTCTACGCGCCGACATGAATCGCCGCTGGAGGCTTTTATCGGACATGTCGTAAAACAGGTCTTTGATCAGGGGTTCATCATCGATCTTCACGGACCGGAAATGAACAACCAGACCTTTTTTCGTTGTCCGGACCGCTTCCAAGTATTCCGGGTATTCCCCCTTCTTGCCGGGGATGAAGGCCTGGTCTTTGTAGATGAGATTGAGCTTTTTTGCCTCTTCGATCAACTGGGCTCGGAACTTGGGATGGGCGATGGCGATAAGGCTCATGGCGCGTTCCCGGATGTTTTTGCCGTGAACGTATGCGATGCCGTATTCGGTGACGACGTACTGGATGTCCCCCCGGTTCAGTGTGACGCCCGCGCCGCTGTCAAGAAAAGGCACAATCCGCGATATCTCGCCGTTTAGAGCTGTGGACTGGATGACCAGAATGGTTTTCCCGCCGGGGGCCAAAACGGCGCCGCGCATGAAATCGGCGCTACCGCCGATGCCGCTGTAAAATTGTTTTCCGATGGATTCCGCCGTGGCCTGCCCCGTCAGATCTATCTGGAGGGCCGCGTTGATGGCCGTCATGTTTTCGATCGTGCAGATGATCCGGGGGTCGTTGGTGTAATCAATGCCCCGAAATTCAAAGTTGGGATTGTCGTCGATATACTGGTAAGTCTTCGCCGTACCCATGCAAAAGGACGCGATGGACTTTCCTTTGTCGATGTTTTTCCTTGAATTGTTGATAACACCCCGTCGGATCAGCTCAACCATGGAATCGGTCAGGAGTTCCGAATGGATGCCCAGGTCGTTTTTTTCGCCGATGTTGCTCAAAATGGCGTTGGGTGCGCTGCCGTATCCCAACTGAATTGTGTCGCCGTTGTTGATGATCTTGGAAACGTATTTGCCGATTTGCAGGGCGATTTCTCCGGGTATTCCCGGGGAATATTCGAGGAGAGGCTCGTCATGATGGATCATGAAGTCAATTGCGTCCATGTTGATGAAGGTGTCACCGTGGACCCGGGGCATGTTTTCATTAATCTGGGCGATGATGATGTTCGCGTTGTCGATGGCAGCCCGGCAAATATCGACACTGACGCCCAGGCTCACAAAGCCGTTCTTGTCGGGGAGCGATGTCTGGATCAGGGCGACATCGATAGGGATTCTTTTATGGTTGATGAGCCTTGGTATTTGCGAAAGAAAAATGGGTGTGTAATCGGCGATGCCCCGATTGATGGAATCCCTGGTGTTGTCACCGACAAAAAAGGAGTTGTAGCGAAAGTTATAGTTGTATTTTTCGTCGGCATAGGGGGCAACGCCCAAGGTCCAGATATGCATGACTTCCGCCTCGGCAAAGGCCTTGGGGTTATTTTCCACATATTTCATCAGGGCCTGCAGGGCGTACTGGGGTTCGCCGCAGGCCGTACTGATGAAAATCCGGTCGCCTCGCCGGATGTGGGAAAAGATTTCATCTTCGGGTGCAAATTTTTTCTGATATTTTTGTTTAACGTTTTTCAGGTGCTTTGGGTCCATGGATGACATGGTTGCCTCCTCTTTAGACTGAGGACAGATTTGAAATCTGTTCCGAAAAGATAGGATAGAACCCACCCTCTTAATAATACTACACTATAATGCCATGGATGGGAAAGATTTTTTTGATGAATGCCACGATTTGATCTGCTTCTTTGCGGCATTTTTGTTTTTCCGGTCCCTTGAGAGTAAAAGGAGCATCTTCCAGACTGCCGATGCGCGTTTCCGGGCCGTACATCATCCCCCCTACCAGACCGGCAAAGGAATCCGTCATTTTTATTCCGCAAAGGGTCGCCCATATCAGGGCCCAGAGGGCCGCCGTTTTGTAGATCTCGTATCCGCCGCCGCCGGTCGCCATGATACGGGGACAGAGGCTTTTCAATGTTTTCATGACCGTCTCATAACTGTGGCTGGTGAGGTTCAAATGCGCCAGGGGGTCGTCTTTATGGGCGTCGCCGCCGCATTCAATAAACAGGATATCCGGGTTGAAGGCCGCGATAAGGGGCGGCACGATGTCATCAAAGACGGAGAGATATATGTCGTCGTCGGTTCCGGCATGAAAGGGAATATTCACATTGAATCCTTTGCCGGCGCCGCTTCCCGTTTCATCTACATCCCCCCCCCACGGATAGAGGGATTGACCGCTTTCGTGCAGGGAAATTGTCAGTACGCGGTCGTCTTCATAGAAGGCCTCTTGGACGCCGTTGCCGTGATGGGCATCGATGTCGCAATAGGCGACGCGTTTCCCTTCATTCAACAGGGCTCTGATGGCGATGGCAATGTCGTTGACATAGCAGAAGCCTTCGGCAGAACCGCTTCTGGCATGATGGAATCCCCCATGGGGATTGAAGACAACTTCCGCTTCTCCCTTTGCTAGGAGCATGGCGCCTTCGTAAGTCGCGCCGGCTGCTTCGAGGGCGAAATCGAGCATGCCGATTATGCTGGGATTATCGCTGGTGCCGATGCCGGCGTCCAGCATGTTGATAGTGAACTTTCCGAGATTGTTGAGCTTCAACAGTTCGACATATTGGGCGGTGTGAAATAAAAGAAGCAGTTTTTCATCCAGCTTCTTGGGGACCATGATCCTCTGGTTCGGCTCGAAGATGAGGGAGTAACGGTTCAAAAGTTCATAAAACAACTTTGCCCGCACCGGCTTAAACGGATGATCGTGGCCGTAATTAAAAGATGCCAGCTTGTCCGAATAAAAGAGGATATGTTGAATCTTTGTCTCCATGATATCAGATCATGCTCCCGATTTAAGATTTTAACGTATAGATGGCAAGAAAGAGCGGTTTTTTTCGATTAAGTCTATTTTATTAATTTTTTAAGGATAAAAAGGATCGGGAAATATTTTTCCACCCTGTCAAGCCAACAGACGAGAGGAGCATTCAGGATCTCTTTTATTCTCTCCCTGAACAAGATGTGTTACCAGATACTTTACCCAACTCAAGGCCCTGTCACATAAGGCGGCCCAGCCATTAGTGGCTATTGATTATATGGATAGAATGGCCATTGTTGGTGTGACAGGAAGAGAAGAACCGGAGAGTAAAGAGCGCATCATTGCCGTAGTTAGCTATAGCAGAAATCTTGCGGAAGTTGCGTTTACAACACATAATAAATGGCAAAATAGGGGTATCGGTACATTTCTGTTCAAGTATCTAATCCAGATTGCCAGAGAACATAATATCGCAGGTTTTGCCGCTGACGTACTTAGCGAAAATACCCACATGCTGCGGGTCTTTCAGAATGCCGGCCATGTGCTGGAGACCAGACTGGAATATGGCGCATACGAATTAAAATTGCTGTTTGAAAAATTGCCTCCTCACACAACGTAAAACACATCAAAAGTAACTGCCTTAAAATCTTTATCAAATTTCCAGATATGGAATAAGTTGAAGATCTCTCATCAGATGCTTTAATCTTTTTGGAGTAATGATCAACGTAACAACCCTGCGTCTTTTGCTTCTTTGGTGAGCTGATCACGAAAATCCGGGTGCGCGATGGAAACCATGGCTTTTACCCGCTGCTCGTTGCTTTTATTGTGCAGGTCGGCAATGCCGTACTCGGTTACTATGTATTGAACGTCAGTCCTCGGTGTGGTTACCACGGTACCAGGAGGTAAAACGGAAGCTATTCTGGATATTGGCCCATTCTTGGTATTCGCTGCCGATTTAAGCGCAATAAAAGACAGTCCCCCCTTGGATAGTTGAGCACCTCTGACAAAATCAATCTGACCCCCTGTGCCGCTGTAGACAGAAAAACCCAAGGTCTCAGAACACACCTGTCCTGTTAGGTCAACGGTAAGGGCATTGTTTATCGAGACAAAATTATCGATCTTGGCAATATTAGTGACATCATTTATGTAGGATATGGGGAACGTATCTACGAAAGGATTTCTATCCATGAATTCGTACAGTTCCTTGGTTCCGATACCGAAACCACATACTATCTTGTCGCGATGGAAGGTCTTTTTCTCACAGTTGATGACCCCTTTTTTGGCTAATGTCACCATGGAGTCAGTGAGCATCTCCGTGTGAACCCCAAGGTCTTTCTTGTTCTCAAGTTTGAAACCTACAGCGTTTGCGAGTTTGCCAAGCCCGATCTGTATGCATGCCCCGTCAGGGATTCGCTCAACAATATACTCAGCAATCTTATGTTCCTCTTCTCCTGCTATGATGGGGGGAATCTCTGCAAGATCATGATCTGCCTCGCATATATAATCAACCTTGCTTACATGGATATGTGCATCCATACCATTGACAAAGGGTGTTTTCTTATTGACCTGGACGATGATTTTATCGGCCAGCCTTGAAACAAGGCCGTTGTTGAAGGTTCCCAATGGGCCAAAGCTCATATATCCCCTTGCATCGGGCTCTGACACCTCAAATATTGCCACATTAAAGGACAACGTATCGGTAGTGAGTTCTTCTGTCTTAGAAAATTGGTACGATGTCACTTCTATATTGCCTTGTGGGAGAAACATTCTCTCCAAAGGACCGGCAAATATGGTGTGATGTTTGATGTGCCCCCTATACTCGGCTTGGAGATAGTCCAAGGGGTTCATCAGGAGGCCTGAAAGAATGGTTACGTCTTTTAGTTCTTTGTAACGTTTTGAAATAGCCGCAATGATGTCAATTGGTGTACTTGGACCTGCAGACATCATTATACCGTCACCGGACTTGATTTGTGCCGCGGCATCTTCGACTGAAATCAATTTTCTCTTGTACTCTTCTTGCCAATCCATAATAAATCCTCCTTCTTGGGTCTCCCCATGTTGACCGGATAATGATTATTTGTTAGCAAACATATCGTTCAGTCAAGAGGTATAGCGGGGCTGTTTTTGCTTGTCAAGGGATATTTCACATCGAAAAACAGGGGCTGGCGATGCGATTGGGAGAGGAAGGTGGAGCAGCGGCCGGCCTTTTTAGAAAATCAGATCACCTTTTGGTCGAGTCACCCGGCAAGAGGGCATTTTTGAGCACAATCCAGACAGGCCTCTCCACTACGCCTCAAATGATCCTTCGAATTTTCAAAGCGTCATGACTTGATATAGTTGTCCCAGTCCCAAGAATATTAGGGGTCGGCGTAAATGTGATCATTACCGTTCGAAGTCTTGCATGCCTTCAGTAAAATCGGGACTGACGCTTTCAGGAAGAAAATCCTTTTTGGGTAAGTACACTTAAAATGGCGGAACCTTAATTCTGAAACTGAAAAGGGGTCATTCCCCGCTCCTAAGCTAATATGCTTTCCATCCTTTCAGGACATCGGCGAATAGATTTCCCGATGTTTTTCCACCCGTCTCACGTCTCGCAGGTTTTTTGCCGGTCTTCTTTTTCCCCGGGAGTAGTGTCTTTGTTCCGTCTGCCGCGCGGGTTCATCGGATCTGACCGCATGGAGAGCGCGATGCGGTTTCGTTTTATATCAATATCCATCACCGTCACCTCGACCCTCTGATTTGCCTTTACGACATCATGGGGATTGCGGACAAACTTGTCGGTCAGCGCGCTGACATGCACGAGCCCGTCCTGGTGAACCCCGATATCCACAAAGGCGCCGAACTCGGTCACGTTCGTTACAATGCCGGGCAGTTTCATTCCCACCTCAAGATCCGCCATTTTGCTGACGCCTTCGGTGAAGGTGAAAAGTTCAAACTGTTCGCGCGGGTCACGGCCGGGCTTTGCGAGTTCACCCATTATATCCGTGAGAGTCGGCATGCCGGTGGTGTCGCTGACATAGTTTTCCAGTATAATCTTTTTACGAAGCTCGGCGCTGGTCATCAGGTCTGAAACTCTGCAGCCAAGATCGCTTGCCATCGATTCGACAACGGGGTAGCTTTCGGGATGGACTGCCGAGGCATCGAGGAGGTTCTCCGCGCCCCTTATTCTCAAAAACCCGACCGCCTGTTCAAAGGTTTTTGCACCCATTCCCGGAACCTTCATCAGTTCGGCGCGCGAGGAGAATGCCCCCTTTTCATTGCGGCAGGAGATTATATTTCCGGCCAGTTTCTCTGAGAGGCCCGACACATAGCTCAGGAGTTGTTTGCTTGCTGTATTCACCTCTACGCCAACCGCGTTCACGCAACTTGTCACAACATCATCCAGAGATTTTTTCAGGGCTTTCTGATCCACGTCATGCTGATACTGCCCGACACCTATGGCCTTTGGGTCTATCTTTACCAGCTCCGACAGGGGATCCATAAGGCGTCTCCCGATTGACACCGCGCCACGAACGGTCAAGTCATAATCGGGAAATTCCTCGCGGGCAACCTTGGAGGCGGAATATACCGACGCGCCGCTTTCACTGACCATAATCACGGCGACCGTTCTGCCGAAGCCTATGCCCCTGCAGAATTCTTCCGTCTCGCGTCCGCCTGTGCCGTTGCCGATGGCGATGGCATCGATGCTGAAACTCTCCACCAGTTTTTTTAGTGTTTCTTCCGATTCTTTTGTGCGGTTGCGCGGCTGGAGCGGGAAGATCGTATCGTTGTGCAGAAGCTTTCCCTGTGGGTCGAGGCAGACAACCTTGCACCCGGTGCGCAGGCCGGGATCGATGGCAAGGACCCTCTTCTGTCCAAGGGGAGAGGCAAGGAGCAGATTTCTGATGTTCTGCGCGAACACCCTGATCGCCTTTCCGTCCGCCCTGTTTTTGCTTTCAAGACGAGTCTCCGTTTCCATGGATAGTGAAAGAAGACGCTTGTAGCTGTCTTTCACCGCGAGGCGCACCTCCCGCGCGGCGGGATTATCACCCTTTACAAAATGCCGTTCCAGTATGTCGATAGTTCTTTCCTCATCCGGGAGCACGCGAAATATGAGAAATCCGTCGGCAGCGCCGCGGCGGATAGCCAAGACACGGTGCGACGGCGCCTTGGCCACGGGTTCTTCCCAGTCAAAATAATCCCTGTATTTTGCCCCCTCCTCTTCTTTGTTCTTCGCAATCTTTGAATGTATGACAGCCTTCTTGGCGAAAAGTTCCCGCAGGGCAGCTCTGACTCCCGCATCCTCGTTTATCCACTCCGCAATGATATCACGCGCGCCGGCGAGCGCGTCTTCAATTGTTTCCACGCCCTTTTCGAGATCAATAAAGGCGATAGCCTCCGCCTCCAGGTTGATGTCACCCTGTTCAAATATCTTTGCGGCCAGCGGCTCTAGCCCACGGTCTCTTGCCGCCATTCCACGGGTACGCCGTTTCGGTCTATAGGGCAGATAGATATCTTCCAGAAGGACCAAAGTTTCGGCAGACAGCACCTTTTCCTTCAACTCGTCGGTAAGCTTGCCCTGTTCCTCCAGCGATTTGAGAACGGTTCCTCTTCGTTTATCCAGCGTACCGAGTTGCTCAGCCCTGTCCTGGATGGATATGACCTCTACCTCGTCCATCCCCCCGGTTGCTTCCTTGCGATAACGGGCGATAAAAGGAACAGTTGCCCCCTCTTCTAAAAGCAGCAAGACAGCCCGTACCTGTTTTTCCGTCAATTGCAGTTCCTGCGCTATCTTTATAATCTGTTTTTCAGTCATTCGTATTTTGGGCTCCATATGATTTCGATTCTTCGGGAAATTGACAAGGGACAGGATGTTAAGGATTTAAAAACATCCGAAACCGTTCCGGTATCTCAAAGTTTTTTCCTGAGGCATAATTCTTAGCTGAAGGGCATGACATACCTGTACATCATCCAGAAATGTGAAAAGGTTCCCATCATGACAAAAACATGGAAAATTTCATGGAACCCGACAATGCGGGGCCAGGGATCAGGCCTCTTGATCGCGTAGATTATGGCACCTGTAGTATAAAACAACCCGCCAATGAGCAGCCATGTCACTCCCCCGAGATGAATGGTTTTTATCAACGGCCATACGACAACAATGGCCAGCCACCCTGTGACAACATAGATAAGAGTGTAAAGCCACCGCGGAGCCTGGAGCCATAAAATTTTCATAAATATGCCGCACGCGGTTACCCCCCATATGACTCCGAACAGGCTCCACCCCCAGGGTCCTCTCAACGGAATAAGGCATATGGGCGTATATGTGGCCGCGATAAGTATAAATATCATCATGTGATCAATCTTTCGCAGACGCAGCGCGGCCTTTTCCGAAACGGGCAGCCAGTGATACAGGGTGCTCGCAGTATAGAGCAGGATCATCCCCGCTCCAAAGATGGAGAAAGCAACTATGTGAACGGGTCTAACGGGGTGAGTAGAGCCCCATATCAGGAATATCAATCCTGTAACAGCAAGGATAATGCCTATGCAGTGCGTAAGGCCACTGATCGGATCTTTCAATTTTACCATAATTACAGATCCTCATGCGGGTTGCAAAATCTTCCCATTAATGGGAAGATGGTGCGTCAAATTTCCGGCGTGTCGGTGCGAGATCTGCGGGTTGTGGGCTGAATCCTGCAGTGCCGGAGGCCGATACTATTGCATTTTCAGGCATGTTGTCAATTGTAAAAATCAGTGGTTCTCTTGTAACAGGGACCACAGTTTTATGTTCGGCTTTGATGGTTTGATATTTGATAAGAATTGAGGTCCCCATAAAAAACATCAGGATTAGGAAAAATCTCCAGAAAACGCTTGCATTATGTTCCTATTGTTATAAGAGTAGCAAAAAATTACAGAGTATTTATTCGAGCAGGAAAGGAAAAAGAAAATGCGGATAACACAGGGAAAGTGGTTTTACGTACCGGTTGTGATTATAGGTATGGCATTGCTTGCCATGCAGGCATGCAATAAAGAAGAGGTAAAGCTCCCGGAAGGCACAATAGTGGTAGTAAACGGAGCAGTGATCACTCAGGAAGATCTTGATGCAGAGTTGTCCATGGCGCAGCAGCAATTTGCCGCTATGGATCAGTTAGACGATGAACAACTTGCTCAAATCAAGGCAGATCTCCTTGAGAGTCTTATCTCCCGTAAGGTGCTCTATCAGGAGAGTCAGAAAAAGGGAATAAAGGTGGACGATGTGACCATCGATGAACGCCTTGCGAACATGAAAAAACAATTTCCAAAGGAAGACGATTTCAAAGCTATGCTGGAGAAGATGCATCTTACTGAAGATGCTCTGAAGTCCCAGTTGCTTGAAGGGATGGCAATCCAGAAACTCGTAGACCAGGAAGTCATGAGCAATATGGAGATATCGGACAAGGATACGAAGGATTATTACGATAAGAACACGGACCTCTTCAAACAACCAGAAAAGATTCAGGCAAGCCATATCCTTGTCAAGGTTGAATCGGGGGCGGACGAATCAGTTAAGGCTGAAGCACTCAAGAAGATCAAGAAGATACAGGAAGAACTGAAAGCGGGTGGAGATTTTGCTGAACTTGCCAAAAAATATTCGGACTGTCCCAGCAGCGCCAAAGGTGGTGACCTCGGCTACTTCGGACGGGGACAGATGGTAAAACCCTTTGAAGATACAGCCTTTTCTCTGAAACAGGGAGATCTAAGCGATATAACCGAAACCGACTTCGGTTATCACCTGATAAAAGCCGGGGACAGAACCCCTGGGGTTGTAACCGATTACAAGGATATCAAAGAAAAACTTGCCCAATATCTGAAACAGATGAAGGCCAAGGAAGAGATGAAGAAATATGTTGAAAGTCTGAAGGAAAAGGCAAAGATAGAAAGATTTCTTCCAGAAGCTAAAAAGCAGAATTCATCTGAATAAGGCACGCTAAATGAAAGCCGCCTGTTGGCAGGTGATTTGTCCCGGAATAATTTGATCTCAAGGCCGGGAAAACTTTCACGTACATTTACACCCATTGTCAAAATAAAAAAGGAGGTTGGCTTTTTACCCAACCTCCCGTTATTTCTGGTAGTCCCACGGGGAATTGAACCCCGGTTTCCGGCGTGAGAGGCCAGCGTCCTAACCGCTAGACGATGGGACCATGGCTGGGGGACCAGGATTCGAACCTGGGTAGCAGATTCCAGAGACCTGAGTCCTACCGCTAGACCATCCCCCAATGGAATAGCCTTTAACGGACGGTAACTAGACAAATAATCCTCAAAAGTCAAGGTTTATTTCTCAGTTGTTACTGATTCCCCAATGTCTGTCACTATTCAGGCGTCAATATGATTTTTGCGTTTTTACTGTATTAGAAGGGGAAGTCTGAGTTCCGGCCGATGTGGAGGCACCCCAACCCGGAATAGTAACCGATATCTAAGGGATTTAGTGCGTAATATCAAGCGGTAAAGCCATTATCCAGAAGGCGTCGCATTGTATTTGCCGCACTGTGCTGCGCTATTTCTTACCCGGGGAATTATAGAATTATCTTGACATTAGATCAAAATTGTAATTATGCTCCGTTCTTTTTAGCTATATATTTAACAGGACAAGTTTTGCAGATCAACATCTCAAATATTCCGGAAGAGGGGTTGAATCTCCGGTTCTCTAAAGGTGAAAAATGGTTCCACCGGTCACTGCCGATGGGTGATGATTCTGGTTTTTGCGTGCGGAACATTGACGTTAGATGCTTTGTGGAGAAGGTCTTGAAGAATGTGTCGATCACGGGTAGAATCGGAGTCGGAATTGGACTTGAGTGCTGCAAATGTCTGGAAAAATTCGACTTTCCAGTAGAGATTGAGTTCAAATATGTTCTCATGCCCGCTTACGATCTGAAGGAAGACGATCTGGAGCTGACATATGAAGATCTGGAATGCGGTTATTATGAAGGTGATATAATAGATCTGGGTCAGATTGTAGTAGAGCAGGTTGTCCTGCATGTTCCGGTTAAACCCCTTTGTAATGCTTTTTGTAAGGGGCTTTGTCCCGTCTGCGGGATAAATCTTAATATAGAGAAGTGTAATCATGAAACGCAGCAGATAAGTAGCTCATTTGCTGCGTTAAAAAATTTTAAGACGAAGAAGGAAAGGTAGTTGTACTATGGCTAATCCAACCAATAGACATTCGAGAACAAGGAGAAATAAGAGAAGGACTCACGATGCCCTTGAAGCTGTCACCACCTCCGTATGCTCACAATGCAGTGAACCAAAGCTGCCCCACCGCGCATGTCCCCATTGTGGTTTCTACAAAGGGCGTGAAGTTATTTCCGTTGAATAGATTTTCCCGGAGTATGTGCTCTGAGGGAGAAGAGTTATGGATAACTTGGGTATAGTCTTTCCCGGTCAGGGTTCACAATACGTAGGAATGGGAAGGGAGCTGTACGAAGGGTTTAAAGAAACAAGGGAAATCTTTGCGGAAGCGGAAGAAGCCCTCAACACCAACCTTGCGAAGCTTTGCTTTGAAGGGCCGCAGGATGTCCTCGATCTGACGCCAAACACTCAAACGGCAGTATTGACAGTGGGTGTTGCCCTCTACAGGGTATTTGAAAAGGAAATAGGCATAGAGCCGGAGGCCATGGCGGGACACAGCTTGGGAGAATATGCCGCTCTCTGTGCCTCAGGGTCCATCGATTTTTCCGATGCCGTCAAACTCGTACATGCAAGGGGACGATACCAGCAGGAAGCGGTGCCTCAGGGCAAAGGCTGCATGGCGGCCATTATTGGCCTTGACAGGGGATCCGTTGAAGAAATATGCCGGAATACGGACAAAGACCATGGAGTGGTCGCGTTGGCGAATATCAACAGCCCGGGTCAGTTTGTTGTCTCCGGTAACACCGCAGCGGTTGAAAAGGCCATAGTGTTGGCAAAGGGGAAGGGCGCCCGGATGGGTATCAAGCTTCCCATAAGTGTTCCCTGCCACTGCAACCTCTTGGACGAAGCGGCGGAAAAGCTGGAAAAAGATCTTGACAATGTCTTAATAAAAAAATGCAGGGTAAAGGTAATACCGAACTTTGATCCGGAAGCTCTGCATTCGATAGGTACTACCAGAAAGCTCCTTGCAAGACAGCTGAATTCCCCCGTAAGATGGCAGGAAACGGTAGAACGGATGTACAAAATGGGGATAACGACAGTGGTTGAGATAGGGCCGAAGAGGACTTTATCAAGTCTCATAAAGAGGATAGACAGCCGTATCAAAACCCTTAATATAGAAGATATGGCCTCTCTGAAAACAACAATCGATTTCTTTAACGGTGACGAGGCGGCATAGGCCCACATTTTTTTCGGGGCAGTCCCGACGAGTCGGGATTACGAAATGTTTAGTTTGTGGTTTTGCCGCCTTGGGAGAGAACTACCGGCAGGGCGTGTATAGAAATCATTCTTGAAAAAAATAAGGTACATATGGAAACGCCAGGCGGAAAACCTCTGGATGGGAAAATAGCGCTGGTAACGGGTAGCTCGAGGGGAATTGGAAGAGCCATTGCGGTGGAGCTTGCCCGCGCGGGGGCTTTTACCTTCATAAACTATGTTCGCAATGAAGGGGCGGCCCGCGAGACGCTTGAGATTGTGGAGGACCGGGGGGGCAGGGGTAGTCTGCTGAGTTTTGACGTATCGGATTTCGATGCCGTCCAGGATGCCATAAGAGGCATAACGGAAGAAAAAGGCAGGATCGACATCCTGATAAATAATGCCGGCATAACTTTAGATGGTATATTTGTAAGAACAAAGCCTGAAGAATGGGATAATGTCATAGACATAAACCTCAAAGGGGTTTTCAACTGCTGCCGAGCCGCAATCAGATATATGATGAAACAAAGATGGGGGCGGATCGTAAATATGACCTCGGTAGTCGCCCTGTCCGGGAATGCCGGGCAGGCGTGTTATTCCGCATCCAAGGCGGGGATTGTGGGATTAACTAAGTCCCTGGCCAGGGAACTGGGTTCAAGGAATATATGTATCAATGCCGTTGCTCCGGGATTCATTGAAACCGATATGACCGTATCTATCGGGGAGAAGAACAGGGAAAAGGTAATAGACCAGATACCACTGGGGCGAACGGGCACGCCGGATGATGTAGCCGGTGTTGTGGCTTTTCTGGCTTCCGGGAATGCTGATTATATTACCGGACAGGTGATACACGTCAACGGTGGACTTTACATGTAATCCCGACTTGTCGGGACTGTAATATAATAAGTATTATGATATGCAATTTGAAATACAACGAGGAGGAATATAAATGGCTATTGATGTTGATAAGAAGGTAAAAGAGGTTATTATTGAACAGTTGAACATAACAGAAGAGGAATGTGTGCCTGATGCCGCGTTTATAGACGATCTGGGGGCTGACTCCCTTGACATAGTAGAACTGATTATGGCTATGGAGGATAATTTCGGCATTGATATATCGGATGACGATCTGGTGAAAATACGCACAGTCCAGGATATTATTGATTATATAAAGGAAAGAACACTATAAACATGATCTCAAGAAGAAGGGTTGTGATAACAGGGCTTGGTATTGTGAGCCCTTTGGGTAATTGCCTGGAAGATGCCTGGAAAGGAATATGCTCCGGGAGGTCCGGTATTGCGGAAATTACCAGGTTCGACACAACAGGGTTCAATACAAAGATAGCGGGTGAATTAAAAGATTTTGATCCCCTCACCTTTATAAATTTCAAGGAACGCCGAAGGCTGGATGATTTTATAATATATGCCCTGGCGGCCTCGGAAATGGCGATGGACGATTCCGGGCTGGTAATAGATGATAAAAACGGAGAACGGGTGGGTGTTATATTAGGTTCCGCGATAGGAGGTCTGTCCACCATGGAGAAGGAAAAGGGGACCATACTCAACCTGGGACCGAAAAAGATGTCTCCCTTCGCGATTCCGGCGGTACTGGCAAATCTTGCTCCGGGACATGTATCCATACGGTTTGGTGCCAAGGGTCCCATAAGTTGCGTTGTGACAGCATGCGCCTCGGGCAACAGCGCCATCAGCGATGCATTCAGAACCATAGTCTGCGGTTACGCTGACGCTATGATAACGGGTGGCACGGAAGCGGCCGTTACCCCCCTTACAATAGCGGGATTCAACGCCATGAGGGCGATATCAACCAGAAACGAGGAACCGGAAAGGGCGAGCAGGCCATTCGACAGAGACAGGGACGGTTTTATCGTAAGTGAGGGGTGTGGCATAGTGATTCTGGAAGAGTTGTCGCATGCCCTTGAACGGGGCGCCCTGATATATGCCGAGATTGCAGGGACAGGATCAACGAGCGATGCCTTTCACATGGCTGCGCCGCCCCCGGGACATGCTGGAGCCGTCAGATGCATGCGGCTTGCCCTGCAGGAT
>Ga0268277_1000841_pt1 | contig 23307 bp, 22 predicted proteins | sample saktaG_5_FD_190132 | JGI IMG/M metagenome (GOLD analysis project Ga0268277, IMG submission 190132) | Saline water microbial communities from Sakinaw Lake, British Columbia, Canada - sak_2010_1_5_50m | ecosystem: Environmental > Aquatic > Non-marine Saline and Alkaline > Saline ...
GAGGAGAGCCCGGGTGATACCCTCCCCTTTGAGACTGTCGATGCCGGCCCGCACGTCATAGACATTGATCCCCATCGCCTCGCAGTACAGAGCCAGTTCGTTTACCGCAGCAATCTGGAGGTCGCGAAACGTGTTTTCTGCGGTCTTGGTCACTTCGGCAGCCCGTGCGGTCATCGGGATGACGCGTCCCTTCGTGAGGACGGGCGTGTACAGCTCTGCTGCCCTTCGGGTGCTCACCTCGTCAATTCCCCCGACTACACGGTCATGCTCGCGGATGTTTTTGATCAACCTGCCCGCCATAACACGCTCGGGCGCATGGGCAAGTGCAAAGTCCACGCCTGCCCTGATCCCCGATTCCCGTTCAAGGATCTCACGTGCAAATCCTTCAGTTGTCCCGGGTGTGACGGTAGACTCAAGCACGACAAGCGTGCCGGGCGTAAGGTGCCTGCCCACCTCTGAAATCCCCTCCATGAGCGCGGAAAAATCAGGTGAAAGGTCGTCCTTGTTTGTAAAAGGTGTCTGGATAGCGACCGTAACCGCATCGAGCCCGGCAATCTTTGAAAAATCAGAGGTGCAGGAAAATTTATCGTTCGACACGACCTCAAAAAGAAGATCGGAAAGGCCGGGCTCCTCGCCTTTCATCGGGGACTCGCCGCGATTAAGCATCGCAATTTTATATCCGGATGACGGGGAATTACGCTGGAACCCGAAGACAGAGTCAAAGTAAGGTGATGCAGCAAAAAGGGCAGCTGCGGGGATGCCAACATACCCCATCCCGACAACCCCGATCCTTTTGATGGGGCCCCGTTTTTTAAGAAGAGATGCCAGTGTCATGGGAAGCACCCGTCATGAGGAGAACCCGGCTCGTATCAATTCACACATTTCCAGGTTTCGGATCGCCTGCGAGGGACTGATGGGGAACGGATGTCCCGACTTTACGCAATCGACAAATGTCCTAAGTTCGAGTTTTAACGGTTCGAGCTTGTTTACCATCACTTTTTCAATGATATTCTCCTGAACGTACCGTTCGTCCTCGACATGGTACTGCCCGGGCTTGCGGTAGATGGTCACTTCCTGCGTCATAAAATCCCCTTCGATGGTGAACTCCTCCTGTTCAATATAGATCAACCGGATTTTTTTGGAGGACTTCCTGCTTGCAGAGAGCGAAACGGGAACCTTGCCGCACTGCAAAAGAACGCTGCATACATCGGGATTGCCAGCCACGTGAAGCGTGCACGGCACCTTTTCAAAAAGGATGTTCTGCAGGATATCGATATCATGGATCATCAGGTCTTCGACTACCGAGCTCCCTTTCACCCGTGCCGATGCCGGGTTGTGCCGTTTCATCTCAACATAGAGCGGCGTATCCATGATTTTTTTGATCTCGCCAACGATCGGGTTGAACCGTTCGATATGCCCGACACCCACACAAATATCTTCCGGTGCCGCCATCATCAGGTCACGTGCCTCTTTTGACGTGGCGCATATTGGTTTTTCGATCAAAACCGAACACCGCGCCGCAAATGCCTTCTTTGCGATCTCTGCATGGTGCTGAGTCGGCACGCAGATACTTACCGCATCTGCCTTGGCAAGCAATGCATCAACCGAGTCATAGACACGGGCGCCGTGCCGTTCACCAATATCTTCAGCGGCTTTTTGGTTTACGTCGAATATGCCAACCGACCCGACATTTTTTAATTCTGAATAGACCCGAACATGGTTTCTCCCCATGGCACCTGCACCGATCACACCGATGTCCATGTTATCCCACCCGGTTGATGGTATCACAGATGTATGCCAGTTCCTTTCCGTCAAGCAACGGGTGAACCGGCAGGGAGAGCACGCAGGAGCTGAGTTTTGTGGAGACCGGGCAGGGATCCGGATCATTTTCCAGGGCATACATCGGCTGGCGGTGGATAGGGAGAGGATAGTGAACTGCAGTCCCGATCCCCTTTGTTTTCAGGAAGTCCAAAAAATCCGCTCTTTTTAATGGGAACTCTTCAGTGAGCCGGATGACATACTGGTGATACACGTGGTGTGCCCCGTTTGCGACTGACGGAGTGATGATTCCCCTGCACCTGATATTAGCCGTAAGGTAATCTGCATTTTTCCTTCTGCGGACATTGAACTTCTCCAGTTTTTTGAGCTGCACAAGCCCGATTGCTGCTGCTATATCGGTCATGCGGTAGTTGTACCCAAAACGCGTGTGGAGATATTTTTCCGTCTGCCCGTGGTTGATGATCTGCCGGAGACGTTCTGCTGATGCCTTTTCGGTTGTGGTCACCATACCACCTTCCCCGGTAGTGATATTTTTAGTGGCATAGAACGAGAAGCAGCCAAAGTGCCCAAACCCCCCGACCCGTTCACCATTTAAGCGTGCACCGTGGGCTTGTGCCGCGTCCTCAATAAGCATCAGGTTGTGCGCCTCGCAGACCTGTTGAACTCCGGGCACGTCGAAGGGCTGGCCGAACAGGTGGACGCCGATGACTGCTTTTGTCCTCGGCGTTACTCGTTCCTCAACCTGCGAGGCTTTGATATTAAACGTCTGTTCGTCCACGTCGCAGAAAATTGGCGTGGCGCCGCACATGGAAACGCTGCTTGCGGTAGCGAAAAACGAGAATGCCGGCACGATCACCTCATCACCCGGGCCGATGCCGGCTGCGAGAAGGGCAGCATGGAGCGCGGTTGTCCCGTTGCTCGTTGCGACTGCGTGGGTGGTCCCGCAGAGGTCGGCAAACACCTTCTCGAACTCGGTCACCCGTTCGCCCTGTGCGATCATGCCGGACATAAGAACCTCGCTCACTGCAACAATCTCGTCATGACCGATGACAGGTTTTGCTATGGGAATATGCACGGGTTTCACCCTCACAAATTTTCAGGACAGTATACATAAACGTGTTGCCCGAAGGGATAATATCATTCCTGTTTTGGTCAGGGACAACGATGCCCGGCATCCGAAAGATAGGTAATGCCCCACGCGCTAACGTATGTACAACAGAGGGAGAACGGAGGGGATATGACGCGGCACATTATATCGATTGGGGATTTCGATCGCAGGCAGATCGACCGGCTGCTGGACAACGCAAAGCGCATCGATGCCCAGAAATACGATAAAAACGCGCTTACAGGAAAGATCCTTGCAACGCTCTTCTTTGAGCCCAGCACAAGGACGCGGATGAGCTTCGAAGCGGCGATGGCACGGTTCGGGGGCACATCCATCTCCGTGGGCAGTGTCGAGGCGTGCTCGATCGCAAAAGGAGAGACACTTGCAGATACGATCCGGGTGGTGAGCGGGTATGCCGATGCGATTGTCATACGGCACCCCAAGGAAGGAGCGGCACGGCTCGCTGCACAGTTTGCCAGTGTGCCGGTGATCAATGCGGGTGACGGCGCCGGCCAGCACCCCTCCCAGACGCTTCTTGACCTCTACACGATCCGGCAGTCCATGAAGCTTGACGGGATCAATGTTGCCCTCATCGGTGACCTGCGCTACGGCAGGACTGCCCACTCCCTTGCATCCGCACTCTCCCTGTACCATGTACACCTCCATACCGTTTCCCCCAAGGGGCTCGAACTCCCCACATCCCTTCATGCCGACCTTTCAGAAAAAGGCATGGAGATCACCGAGTATGACAACATCAAAGACCTGATAAGCCATGTCGATGTCATCTACGTGACGAGGATCCAGCGCGAGCGGTTCCCGGACTCTGCGTCCTACTTCAATGTCGCTTCAAGCTACCGGATCACCCCGGAACTGCTGCAGGACGCAAAAAAACAGGCTATCGTCCTGCACCCCCTGCCCCGGGTGGACGAGATCGACCCGCGGGTTGACCTGCTCCCCCACGCGAAGTACTTTGAACAGTCCAAAAACGGCGTCCCGGTGAGGATGGCGATGCTCCTGCAGGTGCTGCAATGAAAAAGACGGAGAACCCTGAGAACGAGGGGTTGCTGGTGCGCCGCATCCAGAACGGCACGGTGATCGATCATATCGCATCGGGTGAAGCGCTCAACGTCGTAAAGATCCTCGGCATCACCGGTACAACCCAGGAAGCACTCTCCATTGCCACCAATGTCCCGAGCGGGCAGATGGGCAAGAAAGATATCGTGAAGCTCTCCAACCGTGAACTCTCCAAAGAAGAGGTGGATAGGATTGCGCTCATCTCCCCCAAGGCAACGATAAACATCATCCGGAATTATAAGGTCTGTGAAAAGAAGGGGGTGGAGATCCCCGAGATGATCGAAGGGCTCGTCCGGTGTCCCAACCCCGGCTGCATCTCAAACACCAACGAGCCGATCCGGAGCCGGTTCCTCGTGACGCCAAAAGGGCTTCACTGCACGTATTGCGACTGGGTAATCACAAAGGATCTCACGAGCCACATCATCTGATCAGGTTCCCGTGCACGTCGATCTCGCCCCGCAGGATCCGCGTCGATGAGATCCAGTGCCCGTCCTCGGCGAGCACACACGTGATCTGGTGGATATCCACTTTTTTCCTGCCCCGCTCGCGCCGGAGCCGGTTGATCTCCACAGCGACAGGAAGGGTCTCCTCGGATACTACGATCGCATCGAAGTCCGCGTCCAGTGCTGAACCGAACCGGTCATTGAGCGGTTCAACGACCCAGTCCGCGGTAAAATTCTGGCTAGAGATATAGTCGGTTAACTCTTTTTTCCGTGTATCAAATGGCCGGGTCGGGTGGGTTTTCCGGCTTGCAAAAGGGTCGGTCGTAAGCCCGATCACGACCTGCCCCCTGTCTCCGGCAAGCCCGAATGACCGGTTCAGGAGGCTCCTGTGACCGTCATGCAGGGGGTCGAATGTTCCCCCTACCATAACCTTCATACTCTCTGTACGTTAATTTCCTATGGTATTATGGGTATGGATGGAAAGGTCGTCGGCAACCCGCTCTTTGTTGCCCCCAATGCAACGGTTATCGGGGATGTCACGCTCACGGCAAACGTGAGCATCTGGTTTTCGGCGGTCGTGCGGGCGGACAAAGACCGGATCATCATCGGTGAAGGCTCTAATGTCCAGGACAACTGCGTTGTGCACACGAGCAAAGGACACCCGGTGATCATCGGCAGTAACGTCTCCGTTGGGCACGGGGCGATCCTGCACGGGTGCACGCTTTGTGACCAGGTGCTTGTCGGGATGGGGGCAATTATCCTTAACGGTGCGAAGGTCGGTTCCGGTTCGCTGATCGGTGCCGGTGCCGTCGTTACCGAGGGGGCTGATATACCGGAGGGTTCTGTGGTCGTCGGTGTTCCCGGTAAGGTTATCAAACAGGTGACCGATGCCCAGAAGGAATACATCCTGACCAACGCGCGATCGTACGTGCAGCTCGCCACGGAGTATGCCAATGGGTGATGTGGTCGTGATCGGGGCGGGTATTGCCGGCATCCAGGCGGCGCTTGACCTTGCCAACCACGGGGTTATCGTTCACCTCATCGATCGCGAGCCATCGATCGGGGGCCACATGGCACAGCTCGACAAGACATTTCCCACAAATGACTGTTCCATGTGCATCCTCTCCCCCAAAATGGCCGAAGTCGCCCGACACAAAAATATCAAAATCTATACCTGTGCTGAAGTGGAGTCGATCGACGGGGAAGTCGGCAGGTTCACCGTGACAGTCAAAAGGCACCCGCGGTATATTGATGAGTCGCTCTGCAACGGGTGCGGCGATTGCATCCAGATCTGCCCGGTTGAGGTCTACAACCGGTTCGATGCCGGTATCGGGATACGAAAGGCAATCTACAAACCCCAGCCGCAACCGGTGCCGGATATCGTCATCAAGGATGCCGATCATTGTATCGAATGCGGGTTGTGCTACGACGTCTGCGGGCTTGACGCGATCAGGAAAAAAGAGGAGGCTGTTACGATAAGGATTCCGGCAGCAAGTGTGATCGTTGCAACAGGATATGACGTCTTTGATACAGTTAAAAAAGCGCAGTTCGGACACCTTATCCTGCCTGATGTGATCACGAGCCTCGAGCTCGAGCGGATGATCAATGCAAGCGGCCCCACCGGGGGAAAAGTTTTGCGTATGAGTGACGGGGCCAGACCAAAAAGCGTTGTATTTATCCAGTGCGTGGGATCGCGGGATATGAGTATCGGCCGCCCCTACTGCTCGTGTGTCTGCTGCATGCAGGCGGTAAAGAATGCGATCCTGATCAAAGAAAAGCACCCGGAGATCGAGGTCACCATCTGCTATATCGATATCCGTGCTTACGGCAAGGGATACGAGGAATACTTTGAACGGGCAAAATCGATGGGGGTCCGGTTCCTGCACGGCATACCCTCCGATGTACTCCCGGATAAAGACGGGATGGTTGTTCAGGTCGAGAATACCGAGAACGGGGAGGTCGATATCCTGCACCCCGACCTTGTCGTGCTGTCGGTCGGCATCGGGCCGGCCGGGGATACTGCAGCCATCGCACACCAGCTTGGTATCCCGGTTGAAGACACCGGCTTTATCAAACCGTTACACGATGCGGTTGATACAGTCGGCACGATCAGGCCGGGCATCTATGTTGCCGGTACCGCGACCGCCCCAAAAGATATCCCGGACTCTGTTGCCCACGCCGGGTCTGCAGCAATGCGTGCCTTCATTGATGCGACAAGGACGCGGTCTCTGTGAAGAGCAGAGAAACCATTGGCTGGGACGATACGCACACGTGTATCCGGTATATCGACCAGACACGGCTTCCCGGGCACTATATCGTCGTTCTTTGCCGGACGGTACAACGTCTCGCCACTGCCATACGGCGGCTCGAAGTCCGGGGAGCTCCGGCTCTTGGTGTTGCAGGGGCATTTGGCGTTGCACTTGCAGCGGCAACGTGCAAAAAAAAGGATTTTGCATCATTCCGTGCCGAGATACGAAAGAAGGGCGATCTCCTCACCGCAACACGGCCGACTGCGATCAACCTGTCGTGGGGAGTTAACCGGGTCCTGTGTGCCCTGGAACGGGCGGATTCGATCGATGCAGCAAAAAAGATCGCACTCGCTGAAGCAAAGAAAATCGCGCGTGAGGATGAGGAATGCTGCCACGCAATCGGTAAAAATGGCGCAGCTCTGCTCCCCAAACAATGTACGGTACTCACGCACTGCAACGCGGGGGCGCTTGCCTGCACGACATGGGGGACGGCACTCGGCGTGATACGGTCTGCTATTGAGCAGGGAAAGGAGGTGAAGGTGCTTGCCTGCGAGACCCGCCCGCTCCTTCAGGGTGCCCGGCTGACTGCATGGGAACTTTCACATGACGGCATCGACGTGACCGTGATCACCGATTCCATGGCGGCGCACCTGATGCGCACCAGTACCATTGATGCGGTGGTTGTCGGGGCAGATCGGATTACAGGGGATGTGGTCTTCAACAAGATCGGCACATACATGCATGCGGTATGCGCCCGGCACCATGCAATCCCGTTCTACGTGGCAGCCCCGCTCTCGACATTTGATCATGAGCGTACGGAAAAAGATGTGGTGATAGAAGAGCGTTCACGGGACGAAGTCGCCCGCTGCGGGACACGCATCACCGTCCCGGAAGGGGTGAAGGTGAGAAATCCTGCATTTGACGCGACGCCCATGGAACTGGTCACCGCAGTCATCACCGAGCAGGGCGTGCTTCATCTGCCACTTGATATGAAAGCCTTAATTCGTCACCGCACGATCAGATAATACACCAATACGGAGCGTTCACCGGCATGGATCTCTCTCTTGCACCCTATGAAAGTCTGATGACGATCATCGGTATTGTCACGGTCATCATCATTCTCGGCATGGTGCTGCTTGCATTCGTGCTGGTAATCATATCGCTCTACTCAATCAAAAAGGGCAGGCTCTATTTCCCGGGATTTTTACGTGCAGGGCTTGTTTTTACTGAGGGGTTTGCAAAAGCGATCTTCCGGCTGCTGGGGCTTGAGGACCGCGAGATGCTCTCTTTTTTTATCAAACTCCACAATACGATGAGCAAGAGCGACTTCGAGCGGGTGCCGGTCACCGGGCGTGCGATCTTTTTGCCCCAGTGCCTCCGCTCTTCACGGTGCCCGGCCCACCTTACCCCGGAGGGGCTCAAATGCCAGGCCTGCGGCCAGTGCACCATCGGCCAGGCACACCTGTTGCTGGAAGAGATGGGTTACCGGGTCTTTGTAGTCCCCGGTTCATCATTCATCAAACGAATGGTGAAAAAATACCGGCCGAAAGCGATCATCGGGGTCGGGTGCCTTTCGGAAGTAAAAGAGGGCATTGACATGGCGGATAAGATGGGTCTCGTAGCGATGGGGGTTGTAACCGCAAAAGAAGGCTGTGTTGAGACGTTTGTCAGCTGGGCTGACGTGTACGAAATGGCGATCCTCGGTATAGATCCGGAGTTAATCCCCCAGGACCTTTACGTTTTTGCCGATTAATTTCCCGCTCTTGATTTTTCCGTGAATAAACAGGGTATCTCCGGAAGAAACATCTCCTACCCGGACACCCTGGCGCAGGATTACTTTTCCGGCAGCCTGCAGGGAATGCACGATGGCGTTGTCGAGGACCGTAACATCCCCGGTTGCCATGATCGGCCCCTTGATCCGCGCATTGCTGCCGATGATAGCGCTCCCACAGGAGATGCCCAGCGCAACGCTTGAACGAGGGCCGAGCTCGAGTCTTCCGCTGACGTTGAGCCTGCCCCAGAAGTGCGTGTGTGCCGGCACGATGAAATTTCCGTCTATCTTGACGTTGCCATCAAAATACGCGCCTTTTTCCGCATAGAACGTATCCCCCTTCTGGATTACTTTTGCCATTTCCCCTCAGGGTAATTGAGGCTTGAGAGCGGGATAAACCTGTTGCTTCGAGTGCTTTTAAACCCGATGCACGGGTCACTTCATAAACAAGGCAGCAAGGGTAAAGACAACGAGCGATGCGAACATGCCCGCTTTTACCATGGTCGTTACCCGGGACGCCGTCACGCAGCCGGGTGTGGTACAAGAAAGGGCCTTGGCTACAGCAGCGAGAATAAAAAGGTCAACAACCCCGATACCCACGAGATACCTGCCGCCCCACCAGAGACCCGGGACCAGGCTTATGCAGATTGCAAAGACCGCACAGGCAAAGGCGATCCGGCTGGTGCTCCTGATCCCCATCTTCATAGGAATGGTCCGGACACTCCCTGCCGTATCACCTTCAATGTCTTCAGCATCCTTGAGCAGTTCCCGTGCCATCATCGCAAAGAATGTGATAGCGGCAAGCGGCAGGTTCTGGACAAGACCGGAGGTTCCGGCTAAAGATCCACCAAATAAAAAGATACTTGCAGCAAGGTAGGATACAGCGATATTACCGTACACCGGGATACGTTTGAGATTGCCTGCATATGCGATAAGGAGTAATGCATTGAAGACGGTGATGGCACTACAGAGTGGATTGGTAAACAGGGAGAGGAGGATACCGGCTAAAAAGAGGGTGATCGCATACGACCGGGCAGAAGTCCGCGTCACTGTACCGGACGGGATCGGGCGCCGTGGGCGGTTGATTGCATCAATATCCGCGTCATAGTAATCGTTGATAACATTTCCGGCAGCTGTGATGAGGATAACAATGGGGATAAGGATAAGGGCAGCGGGAACAAGGGTGCCTGTCGCAATAAGGTAACCGAGCGCTGCCGCAAGACCGGAGACAACCGCATTGACCGGGCGGGTAATATCAAGATAACCATGGAAGGTCATGACGCAATCAACTAGTTTGACCGGTATCCTATTAAACCACTCGAAAAAGCGCGAATTGTTGACGGGCGAGGGGGGATTTGAACCCCCGGCATTCAGCTTAGGAGGCTGACGCTATGTCCGGGCTAAGCCACTCGCCCTCCCCATACCATTTGCCGAGGCATATGTATAAGGTTTTTGAGCCCGAACAGTCCTGCTGAAATGGAGCTTGTCGAGGTAACGGAAGGCAGTTCTGTGTTTTTTGTTCCGGTGCAGGATGCCACGACCAACTTCCCTCCCGGGACCGCTCCCGTCTTTTTCAACCGCCGCATGGAACTGAACCGCGACGCAACAGTCCTTTTTTGCTCCTGCATTGAACCGGCACCTAAAGATTACCTCGATGCAATGGGAGCGACCGGGGTGAGGGGGATCCGGATTGCCTATGAATGCGGGATTCCCGTCACCATCAACGACCGTGATCCTGAAGCAATCACCCTCATCGCAAAGAATATTGCACACACCAGCTCGCCCATCGAACTTGTGCAACGGGATGCACGGTCCCTGCTCTCGGAACGACGGTTTGATGCCGTAGACCTCGACCCGTTTGGCACTCCCGCCCCGTTTGTTGATGCCGGGGTACGGGGGGCACGCCGGTATCTTTTTATCACTGCCACCGATACAGCCCCGCTCTGCGGGGCTCACCTGAAGGCAGGGATGCGCCGGTACTTCGCAACTCCGATGAATACCGAGTACCATGCTGAGGTAGGTCTGCGAACTCTTCTGGGCTTTATTGCCCGCGAGGTCATCAAGTACGACCGGGGTATCGAACCGCTCCTCTGTTTTTCCCGCGAGCACTTCTTCCGGCTCCACCTGAGACTCGTTGCCGGTGCACGAGCAGCTGACCGTGCACTTGGTCGGATCGGTTTTGTGCTCCAGTGCCCAAAATGTCCGTACAGGGAAGAATCAAAGGGAATGATCCCGGAAAAATCCTCATCCTGCCCGCACTGCGGCGAACCTCTGGAGCCAATCGGACCGCTCTGGCTTGGCAGCATCAACGATCGCCCGCTTCTTGAACGGATGAAGGAACGGCTCGGGGGGATGGATCTGGGGACAAAAAAGGAACTTTTAAAACTTCTTGAGATCTGCAAAGAAGAGCTCGATACATCATCCCATTACGATTACCACGTCTTTGCGAAATGGCTAAAAGTTTCGCCGCCGGAGATCGCAACGGTTGTTGAACGTCTCACTTCGCAAGGGTTCGCTGCGACCCGTACCCATTATTCAGGGTATGGGATCAAGACGGATGCGCCGGTTGATGTGATCTCGGCAGTGATCCGTGATCGGTAATCAGATAAAGCAAACCGGCATCTTTTAAAAAAACCAGATCCTGTGCAATTCGCTCCTTGCCGGTACATCACATCTGACAATTCTATCTCTGCTTCTTACCAGTTTCCTCCCAAAAACTATCTTGCCCCTGCACCATTACCCCTTATCAGGAGCACCATGACACTGGCAAGACTCTGCAGGATGCTTGCGCATCGTCGCACTGGTCATCGGCATAATCGCGTTTATCCTTCCCGGAGAGTTCCTGTTGAGCGATGATATCATCTCATGTGTATCAACCTATGGATCCCTGCTGATCCCCTCGCTGAAATCAAATCCATCGCTTGCGTTCCCTGCCCAGAAATCCCCGTCGATTCTCTTTGTGGTTCTTGGCCTCCTTCTCATCCTGATAGGAATGATCAAAGGAAGGAAATAACGGTTTTATATGGCTCTGGAGAAATCATCGTTTTTCATAAAGTTCTTCCTAAAAAACCGGTTCAAGATGAATCTCTGGTACTGATGTGAGATCAGAGCTCTCTCCAAAGCCTTTTTTTCCGATAAAAAAAATTGCAGCCGAAGATGGATACAATATCCATTACCACGGGGCTGGTTCACGACGTCATGAACGTGCTTGGGATCAGCAACACAACCTATGCGCAGGATATGACCAAAACACTGGAACAGGGAAAAGCCATGTCACAGGGCGGGATTAAGAAATAATCCCTTTTTCTATTTAAGAGATTTTTACTAATTAACGATCAGTGTTCAATAATAATGGTGAGAAGGTCACCGTCCTTAAGTTTATGCGGGAGCCCGACGCGTTGTCCCGGGTGCTTGACGGATTTTCCCCAGATGCGGGCATACCGGAACCTGTGCACAAAATCCCGGTGGAGCTTGGTGCAGACATCCTGCACATTGCTTCCTTTCCTGATGATGAGTGGTTCCTCGAGATCAGCCTCCTCGCCATGGGGTTTTAAGAAGACGCGGATGAACCCGAGCGAATCATAGACCGCGTCCTTGACCTCCTCCATGTGAAAACCTGCCTGTGCGGAGATCATGATCGGCGGCACTTTGAAACGGTTTACAAGCTCTCGTTCGATCATGTCTGAGGTCTCCGGCTCAACAAGGTCGACCTTGTTCACCGCGATAAATGCAGGAACATAGACGCGGTTACCCTGCACCGCATCGATAAAATCTTCCTGTGTCGCGTTGCCACGGATAAGGACTTCGGCGTTCATCATCTTGCTCTCAGCAAGGATTGAACGGACTTCCCCGATGTCAAGATCCAGCGTCCCCACCGCGGACAACCGGACGCCGCCATATGCGGTCTTCTTGATTGTGATGTCAGGTCTTTTGCAGTTGATCCGTATTCCTGCATGGTACAACTCCCTGAGCAGGACATCCACGTGCTGCTGGTTGAAGACATCGACAAGGATGATGATGATATCGGCGCTGCGCACGACACCGATCACTTCCTTGCCCCTGCCCTTGCCCATCGCGGCACCGGCGATAAGGCCGGGGATATCAAGGATCTGGATCTTTGCCCCCTTGTACTCAAGGGCGCCGGGCACAACGGTGAGAGTAGTAAAATTGTATGCAGCCACAGCACTCTGCGTCCCTGTCAGCTGGTTGAGCAGCGTACTCTTACCCGTCGAAGGGAACCCGACAAGCACGGCAGTCGCATCTCCGGACTTCTTGACCGAGAACCCCTCACTACCCCCGCCGGCTTTCATCGCACGGGTGACTGCCTCGTCCCGCAACCGTGCGATCTTGGCCTTTATTCTTCCAATATGCTTTGACGTGGCCTTGTTATATGGCGTCCGCTGGAGCTCATTCTCCAGTTCGCGGATCTGATCCTCAAGACCACTCATCAGGACACCCCGGCAACAACGCGATCACGCTTGTATCGGTTGTGCTACCACTCGTCTCCGGTTATTGTCGTCTGGAATAATAAAGCGGTTGGAAAAACAATAATGAATGGCAGTATTTGTTTATTAAAAAAGCAAAATAGGTGATGAAGGATCAGATAAGAGTATCAAGTACAATTTGATCGGTACCATCAGAAAACCTGCCAACAACAACAATATGGTCATTGCCTGGTACCGGGGCACTGACAATTGTTGAATTGCCGACCTCCAACGGGGTTGTCCCGCCATTAATACCCAACGTTGTAGAGGCAGTGCCATTGACAGATATACTCATCCAGTATACTTGAGTTCGACTATCCCCACCAGAAATATATGTAACAGTAACATTACCTGCATCAGATCGCACAGCGGACACTCCAATAAGATTAGGTGACTGCACGCTGCCAACCATACCAAATACAAATGCACCAATGATCGCGGCAAGGATAACAACCAGGGCAACCATCAGGATCGATCCCATCACTTCTGATACCGCTTGATCTTTTCTGTTGTTTGCCATTTCAATCGATCACGTAGTGTGATGTTACGATTAATTACTTTTTGTATGGATCAAAACCTGAAGATAAAATATTCAGATTTTCTGCTCCGATGACCTATGAACCGTCACGGATGAGGTTGTCATGGCATGTACGAAACCACAAAATTCTCCCGTAAAACAACATTTAAGTGCACAAACCACCCACCTAGATGAGCAGGCTGCTATAGTGTAGTCCGGCCAATCATGCGAGCCTCTCACGCTCGCGACTGGGGTTCGAATCCCCATAGCAGCATTTTCTTACCGATGTTCTGATCCTGTTTAAAACGGGATTAATAGTGAAACCCCGGACGGGGTGAACAATTTTCAAGTCTAAATCTCGTTATAGGCCGAATTTTCTGTTTTGTGTAATTTTCGTTCTTTCATAAATATTTTTTCACAACGTTATAAGATGCAATGATTGCTAAAAAAATGATTATTTCAATTGCAAATGCAGAGAGCTTATCCTGTGGTGACGCTGTTATAACCCTCATTCCAATAGATGCAAGAGCAGCAATAATCGGGTATCAAACCTTATCCCGCAGCACAGAGAATACTCTAGATAAGTATGGAAGGGCAGGAATCATCCGATGAGCTCTGCGAACAGTGCGGGCTCTGCTGCAAGATCTTCGGCGATAGTATCACACCAACGGCTGAAAACCTGTTTGGCTGGATCGAACGGGGCAGGCATGATATCCTCCGGTACTTCTCTGCCTGTAAAAGCGATGGCACATGGGTCAACTGCTCAGATGTCAGACCCGAGGATTTGGACGATATTGTTATCGTCGAAATGCGTGACCCACTTACCCACGACTACCTTCCTGCCTGCCCGTTCCTGCAACGGCTCGGGAAAAGGAGGTATCTCTGTGGGATCCATGATATTAAGCCTGATATGTGCGGAACTTACCAGCCTTGGATCTGGGGTGAGACCTATTTTAACAAGTGCCGGGCGTTAAAAAAACTGAACGGGAAAAGCCGGTGGCCGGCATAATCACGGGCAAAAAGCCGCGACACTAGTATGTCCCTGTCGTAATGAATACGATTTCAGACAAGAATTTTCTGCCAAACCGGTATGCACCATAACCGATGAATCATCAGCTTGCCTTTTTTTTATGACAGGTGCGTCTTTGGTTTTTTCTATAAGGTCGTGGGATTTTGGCAAGATCCCGCGTTTTGGACCCGGTTAATGGGATCTCATAACCACATATCAAAAGATTCGGGGGTATTGACGTCCTCGTGAGGTATTTTTGGGATATGGATGGTGAACGTGCTCCCCTCATTGACCACACTGTCCACGCTGATATATCCGCCGTGCATCCGGATATATTCCTTTGCGATTGAGAGTGAGAGCCCGATCCGTTCATACTTGCGGCTCAGCTGGTCTGAATCAGCGAGCTGGAATGGCTCAAAGATCTCATCGAGCTGGGCTTCCGTGATGCCGATGCCGTTATCCCGAATGGCGAGCCGGTGGTAGGTGTCATCAGCAGAAGAGTTGTATATGATCCGTACCCTCCTTGGCGGTTTGGAATAGTTTACGGCATTGGAAAGTATCGAGTCAACAACAATTGAGACCTTATGTGCATCACCCATAAACGTGAGGTTTTGAGGAACTTCACAGACAATATCTGACTTCATCGAATACCCGCTGGCGTTGATGATATCTTTTAAGAGGTCCCGTACAGAAAAGACAGAATAATCCATCGGGAGCTTTCCGGAATCGATCACCGAGAAGTCAATCATCTGGTTGATTATCCTGCGCTCACGGTCTGCGCTCTGGAGGCACCGGCCCAGGATCTTTTTTGTCTCTTTTGAAATGCCGAATTCTTCCGGGTCCTGAATAAGCATATCCAGGTATCCGATGATTGGCTGGAGGGGCGTGCGCAGTTCATGCGCAATATTTGTGATAACACCGCGTCGCCGTTCGGTGTCCTGACGGATCTGTTCTTTGAGGTTCTCACGCTCGGAGATGTCCATAATGGTGATGAGTACTGAGGGAGCCCCGCCATCACCAACCGGGGTAAAAAAAAGTGTTGCCCGTTTCGTCCCGCCGGGTTTTGTGAGAAACCGGAACTCCGGATTTATTAAAACCTGCGTTTTCCGCGTTGACCTGGATACAAGATCACTAAACTCCTTCCGGTCATCAGGATGGACAAACGCGACAAGATCCTTTCCTGCCAGTTCATCGCCCTTGTACCCTGAGAAGGAGTTAAATGAAGGGTTAGTGCGGATAATCTTTCTGTTATTGATGATCACCATCCCTATAGGTGTTGTATCCATCAGTAACCTGTTCTGTCTTATAGAAGTGAGGTTTGTCTGCAGGTTGTGTTTTTGCTCATTGATATCGACAACCGAAAAGTTCACCTGGTTCCCGGAAGGTTTCCCCCACGACAGTCTGACCCGGGATGGATCGCCATTCCTTGTTATAAACCGGGTCTCCATGCCGGTAGATCCGCTCAACGATCCGGACTGTTTTAAAAACCGTCGCAGGTCGTCTTGGGAATAGAAGAGCTGGGATACCGTCATTTTTCCCAGTTCGTCCGGCGAATACCCCAGTAGCTTTGCCAGGTGTCCGTTTGCAAGGGTGATCGCGAGAGTATCAAAGTTAAAAAAGACGATCCCGATATATGAGTTATCAAAAATATTCCGGTACCGACCTTCGCTGGTTGTTAACCGTTCGGTGAAGTGGGATACTGCCGCGGCAACGCAGATGAAGAGCACTGACTGCCCTGTTGCATATCCCATGCTGAATATGTCGGGAAAAATATAGTAATAGGCGACTGCCTGGTATGCGATTGCGCAGGCACCAGCGACATAGATCCCCCTGCGGCGGTAAAAATAGGCTGCATAGATGATCGGGAAATAGAAAAGCTGAGGGGTAATAGTGTGGATATTCCGGGCAAGAGCAAGGGAGCTGATAAAAATACTGGAAAGGGAGAGTGAGATGATGACGCAGAGTCGGACAAAGTCGGTATGGGTAATGGAATAACGCGGCAGGGCGATATACCGATGCATGTATATACAAGTTCTTTGACGCTGTTTTTATAAATACATTCTCCAAAAAACCGCAAAAAATCGTTAAAATCTTCAGGTACAAGCCTCATGGTGTTAATTTTTAAATCCGGTATTGCTCTGGTGTTTCTTTGGTCATGCCCCCGTCCATCCGGTTGCTATAATACCCTGAGGATCAAAGGATATTTCATGCGCCCTCATGTGGTGGTCAATGTTGCGATGAGCGCAGATGGCAAGATATCCACCCGGGAGCGACGGCAGGTGAAGATTTCCGGCCCCGAAGACTTCCTCAGGGTGGATCGCCTCAAGGCAGCAAGCGATGCCGTGATGGTTGGAATCGGAACGGTACTTGCTGATGACCCCTCCCTGACCGTGAAATCAGATGATCTCAAACGGAAACGCAAGGAGCAGGGGAAAGACGAACACCCTGTCCGCGTGATCGTGGACAGCACCGCACGCATCCCTCTTTCTGCCTCCGTGCTCCGCAAGGGGGAGGGAGTGAGGGTGGTTGCAGTCTCCCGGAAGGCAGATCCGGCGAAGGTTGCCGAACTGGAACATCTCGCGAAGGTAATTGTTGCCGGGGAGGACGATGTAGATCTCCGATCAGTACTTGACCAGCTGGGTTCAATGGGTGTCCGTCATATGATGGTGGAGGGTGGCGGCACGTTGATTGCCAGCCTGTTTGGAAACGGACTTGTCGATGAATTCTACACGTTTGTCGGAAATATCATCATCGGGGGAGTGGATGCACCGACTCCTGCAGATGGGGGAGGTTTCATAAAAGAGGTGGATTTTCCCCGCCTGGCCCTCCTTGAGGCTATTCACATGGGTGAGGGCGTCGTACTGCACTGGAACGTGAAAGAAGGAAACAAAAAATAAATTCTGATTAAAAATTCCCTTGTATCCGATTTTTTTAATAAACTTTTTAACAGGACTCTGATTTTACACCAGTGAACGAAAAGAAGGGAAAGGTAGGAAAATTACCATCAGCCACGTGTCTTATACGGCATCTGCTGGTCGATGACCGTATACACATTTCCGGTGTTCATGGTCACGATGACCTCAACCCGGTCCGTACCCTTGGTGCCTTCCAGTTCAACGGTCTCACCTTTCATTGGTTTGAGGACGCCCGTTACTACCGTTCCATCGGCGCGGGTGACCCGGACATCGACCTTGTTTACCCCGCTCATACCTTTACCCCCGTCAAATGTTGTGATGATTGTTGTGGAATAGGTACCGGCTTTCTCAACGGTAAATGATACCGGAGTTGCAGGTGGAAGCGTCTGGGTTGGACCGGGCTGGGTTGAACCCCCGGCAGCGGTCGGAAGTACCGTCGTGGAAACGGCGAGCGTCTGAACTTCTGTCGGAGCTGCTGTTGGTGCCGGGGTTGTCTGGCCACCCCCCCCGGTACATCCCGCAGCTACCAGGAGTGCCACAAGAACGGCGATAACAGAGATTAAAAACTTAAGGTTCATACACAGAAATTCCGTTTCAGACTATTTGAGAATTCCGCTTTTTTTGCATATGGAACGGGCGTCCTCTGTGAATTGGGGTAGCAACCTGATTGCAATCGCTTCTGGTGTGAGATGAAAGCAAGGAAGAAGTCTGGCAAATGAATTACCGGAAATGTCAACATGTCCACGAGAACAGCGTACCCTTGCGATCATGGAATCCCGCATCAGGAAAATCCAATTACGATCAGCGGGAACTGGATGCCAACCCTCATCAACCGGCATTCATAGATGGATTATACGTACATCGCAGTCATCGTGCTCGCTGCCGTTTTCCTTCTGATTGCGGTGCGGCAGGTAGGCAGGTTTTCCTTAAAGATATGGCAGATCATGCTCTGCGGAGCGCTGGCGGTCATGCTCTTGGGTCAGATCACTGTTGCCGATGCAGTGCGGGCGATCAATGTCGATGTCATGGTGTTCCTGTTCGGGATGTTTGTTGTCGGGGAAGCCCTTGTAAAAAGCGGGTACCTGGAGTTCATCGCCTACCGGCTCTTCCACCGGGCAATAACCGTTGACCGGCTCGTGATCCTGATCATCCTGTTCATGGGGCTGCTCTCAGCGTTCCTGATGAACGACACACTGGCGATCATCGGGACTCCCATTGTCCTTGCCTTCGGAACGAAGTTCCGCATCTCCCCAAAATTACTTTTGCTCTCGCTTGCTGTGGCGATTACAACCGGAAGTGTGATGAGCCCGATTGGCAATCCCCAGAACCTTCTGGTTGCGGTGAACAGCGGGATGCAGGCGCCGTTTGTCACGTTTGCGTGGCACCTTGCCATTCCTACCTTGATCAACCTCATCATCGCGTTTGCAGTTATCAGGATATTCTATCACAGAGAATTTTCCTTCCGTCCGCTGCAGCACAAAGCCCCTGCTTCTGGTGATATACAGTGTATGCGCATCTGCCAGTGCTCGCTTGGCATTATCATTACGCTGGTTGCGACAAATATTGTCCTCTCGTTTGTTGGCATGGGGTTTGTTGTTACACTTCCTTTCATTGCACTCTTTGCAGCAGCTCCGGTCCTGATATTTTCAAAAGAGCGCTTTAAGGTAATGCATGATATTGACTGGTATACGCTGGTCTTCTTTGCCGCAATGTTTGTTTTGATGCAGAGTGTCTGGCAGACCGGGTTCTTCCAGTCGTTTGTCGATGCGGGTGCCGTATCATCGGTTCCGCTGATCCTTGCATCGAGTGTCGTCATCAGCCAGTTTGTTTCCAACGTCCCTTTTGTTGCCCTCTTTGAGCCCATGATTATGCAGGCAGGCGGGACAACTGCGCAGCTTATGGCACTCGCCGCAGGGAGTACGATTGCCGGCAACCTTACCATTCTTGGGGCTGCAAGCAACGTCATCATCATCCAGAATGCCGAGAAGCAGGGGGAAACGCTCACGTTTTGGGAATTTGCACGTGTTGGCATCCCGCTCACGATACTGCAGGTTGCGGTATACGCGGTGTTTCTTGTTGTGATGTAAAGGACCGGCATCCAGAGAAAAACAGAGAAGTTTCAGTATTGGGAATGGGACACTTCCGTACACTTACACCCGCAGGGATCGGGCCCGGGGTTTTTATATGAATAAGGTTCACCATGCTTTAGAGAATTTCACATGACTGGAAAATCAGATCCGCTCCGCGTTGCAGCTGCGATTATCCTTGGCATCATCACCGGTGGAATTTTGTTTTTGGTTGTTGCCCTGCTCATCGGTGCAGTCAACGACATGGCCCACATGAATATAGCTATCAGCACGAATGTAGCGGAAAATATTTTCAGCGCAGTCCTGCTGGCCGTGTTGATCATTGCCTGCGTTGCCGGCTTTTACCGGAAAGTTGTAACTACGCCTCCATCCGAACCAGGAAAGGAAGACTAATCCGAGGCAGGAGTACTATCTTTCCAGTATACTGCTGCCGCAGGACCTGTGCCAGTCAGTCCAGCCATCCCTTTTTTTCCCAGTCCTCGTATTCCACGGTCCGGAAGTCGCGGTTCGCATCCACGATGCTTTTGAAATATGCCCGGTTGCCGGTAATTTCTGTTTCCTGCTTTGGATCTGAAAAACCATGCCGGATCGCGCCGGCAAGTTTCTTCCCCAGCGCCCGGGCCTCCGGTTCCGCACGATCGATCACCCCGTCTTTTCCCCGCGTTGCGATGCCGATTCCGCCAACCGAAATAACACCAAGGTAGTTCAGCACATGGTTCAGGTACGCGACAACCTCATCGCCACCCGATTCCTCGGTGACAGCAACGGCGCACCCGTATTTCCCCGTCAGTATCTGGTAGTGGATCGCATCCGCCAGCCTGTCGAAAAAGATCTTTATCTGGCCGGTGACGTTGTCAATATAGACCGGTGAACCAAAAACGATCCCGTCTGCTTCCTTCATGCGTGCGACAAGTGCCGGGACATCGTCGTCATACACGCAGGTACCGGTCATCCTGCAGCCCTCGCAGTCCGTGCAGGGTGTGACCCGGTAATCGCAGAGGTCGACCATCTCCGTTTCCGCCCCGGCTTCCCGTGCTCCTTCCAGCACCCACACGGCAAGTCTTCGCGTGGTACTGCGGATAGTCCGGGGGCTCCCGTGGATTGCGAGGATTTTCATGGCACGGTGAATCTCCTGTACAGGATTATGCGTCCTCCTGTTTATTCCTGTGGCCGGACTTTTACGTATGGAAAAAAAAACGATCGTAACCGCCCGGACAGGAAGGATAGTGTGATCCTTCACAATCCTTTAGTACAATCAGCAGGATAATCCACATCATGGGATAACCTGCCCGGAGGAACCCATGCCCGAAACCGAAAAGAAAAAAGCCGAGATAAAAATTTCCGGCATGCACTGCGCGACCTGTGCGGTGAATATTGAGGAATCCCTCTCGCAACTGAAGAATGTCGAAAAGGCGCAGGTAAACTTTGGCACCGACACGGCCCATGTCGAATTCGATCCTGCGACCGTAAAGTTGTCAGATCTCGAAAAAGCGGTAAAAGATGCCGGTTACGATATCATCAACCGGCAGGCGACGATCAAGGTCGGCGGCATGATGTGCGCCACCTGTGTCGAGACGATCGAGGCAGCGCTGCGGGCCCTTCCTGGCGTGTCAGGTGCAACGGTCAACCTTGGGACTGAGAAGGCATACGTGACGTACAACGAGAGTATCACGGCGCTTACGGATATGAAAAAGGCGATCGTGGATGCCGGTTACCAGTACATCGGGCTCTCTGAGGAAGTGAGCGAGGAAGCGGAGAAGAAGATCCGGGAAAAAGATCTCCGCGACAAGTTCCTCCGGTTCTCGATCGGGTTTGCCGTCTCCATCCCGCTGATGCTTGCCATGTGGGTGCCGCTTCCGGTTCCCATGCACACGCTGGCCTATGTGATGCTCATTGTGGCAACTCCGGTCTTCGTCTACGTCTCGTACCCCATCTTCCGGGCCGCGTGGATCGCGCTCTCCCACAGGACGCTGAACATGGATGTTATGTACGCGATGGGAATCGGCGTTTCGTTTGTTGCATCGGTGATGGGTACGTTTTCAATAATCCTCACCCATGAGTTCATGTTCTACGACACTGCGATCATGCTCGCATCGTTCCTCATGCTCGGGCGATATCTCGAAGCCCGGGCAAAGGGGAGGACTTCGGACGCGATCAAAAAATTAATCGGGCTCAAGCCAAAGACCGCGATCATCATCCGCGACGGGAACGAGTCCGAGATCCCGGTTGAAGATGTTTCCGTCGGGGATATCGTGATCGTGAAGCCGGGCAAAAAAATCCCGGTTGATGGCGAGGTGGTTGCCGGCGAGAGCTACGTGGACGAGGCGATGATCACCGGCGAGCCGGTCCCGCCCCTGAAGGCGAAGGGGAGCCGGGTCGTTGCCGGCACCATCAGCCAGAACGGCGTCCTCTCGGTCAAAGCAACAAAGGTCGGGAAAGAGACGGTTCTTGCCCAGATCATCCGGCTCGTGGAGGAGGCACAGGGGAGTAAACCTCCCGTCCAGCGAATCGCGGACGTGGCGGTTACGTATTTCATCCCCGTTGTCCTTGTGATTGCGTTTGCATCGTTTGCGGCCTGGTATCTCGTATTCCATAGCACGCTGCTCTTTGCGCTGACGGCGCTCATCTCCGTCCTCGTCGTCGCATGCCCGTGCGCGCTTGGGCTTGCGACGCCGACAGCTGTGACGGTGGGTGTCGGGCGCGGGGCGGAGCTGGGTATCCTGATCCGGAACGGCGAGGCGCTCGAGATCGCAGAGAAGGTCACAACCGTCGCCGTGGACAAAACCGGCACACTGACGCGGGGAAAACCGGAAGTGACCGACCTTGTCCCGTCCGGAATCACCGAAGAGACCCTCCTCTCGTTCGCCGCGGCTGTCGAGAAGAATTCGGCCCACCCGCTGGCGCAGGCTGTTGTGAGGAAGGCGGAAAAGATGGGTGCAAAGAGCGAGCCTGCGGAGCATTTCACCACGTTCGGTGGTAAGGGGGTAGCGGCAACGGTACTTGCCGAAGCGGTGCTGGTTGGGAACCGGACTCTCCTGCAGGAGAACGCTGTTGCAATCCCCGCGGATGTCGAAGCCCGGATCGCCGGTTTTGAAAAAGATGGGAAGACCGCGGTACTGGTGGTAACCGGCGGCCAGTTTGCCGGTATAATCGCAATCGCCGACACGCTCAAAGAAAGCTCGAAGACCGCGGTCAGCCAGCTGAACGCTATGGGCATTGCCGTTGTCATGGTCACCGGTGACAACCGGCGTACGGCGGATGCGGTCGCACGGCAGGCCGGGATCACGCAGGTGATCGCTGAAGTGCTCCCCGACGCAAAGGCAGCGATGGTAAAAACTCTCCAGCAGCAGGGGAAGGCCGTCGCCTTTGTCGGGGACGGGATCAACGATGCCCCGGCGCTCGCACAGGCTGACGTGGGGATTGCGATCGGGAGCGGGACAGATGTTGCGATTGAGAGCGGGGACATCGTGCTGATTAAAGATGACCTGCTCGACGCAGTAGCGGCCATCCAGCTTTCTAAGAAGGTTATGGGCAGGATCCGGGGTAACATTTTCTGGGCATTTGCCTACAACACCGCGTTGATCCCGGTCGGTGCAGGCGTACTGTACCCGTTCTTTGGGATCACATTCTCGCCCGAGCTCGCGGCGGCGGCGATGGCGGCAAGTTCGGTTACCGTTGTTTCGCTCTCGCTGTTGCTCAAAAGGTATATACCTCCGGCAAAGCAAGGAAGAAACTGAGGTGGAATAACTATGGCAATCGATCCGATCTGCAAGATGACGGTTGACGAAAAGACGGCAAAATTCACCAGCGATTACAAGGGAAAGAAGTACTACTTCTGTGCCCCGGGGTGCAAGAAGAAGTTCGACGCCGATCC
>Ga0268277_1000845_pt1 | contig 23238 bp, 16 predicted proteins | sample saktaG_5_FD_190132 | JGI IMG/M metagenome (GOLD analysis project Ga0268277, IMG submission 190132) | Saline water microbial communities from Sakinaw Lake, British Columbia, Canada - sak_2010_1_5_50m | ecosystem: Environmental > Aquatic > Non-marine Saline and Alkaline > Saline ...
GCGCGTTCTATCCCAGGCCTGTTATTTACAGGGCTATCGATTTCCGCACCAATGAATTCCGTAACCTGCGGGGTGGGGACAAGTACGAGAGCGTTGAGCAGAATCCCATGATCGGCTTCCGCGGCTGCTATAGGTATGTACTTAATCCGGACCTTTTCGAGCTTGAGCTGAAGGTTATCCAAAAGGTGCGCGAGCTGGATAAAAATCTTCATCTTATGATCCCGTTCGTAAGGACACTGTGGGAGTTCAAACGCTGCAAACAGATCATCGATGACAGCGGGCTGATGGATGACCGGGAGATGCAGCTCTGGGTAATGGCGGAGGTTCCTTCCGTAGTCTACTGGCTTGAAGACTACGCCAGGGAAGGTATCCACGGCGTATCCATCGGGTCAAATGACCTTACCCAGCTTGTGCTGGGCGTAGACCGGGACAGCGAAATATGCGCCCCTCTCTATGACGAAAGGGACAAGGCTGTGATGGAGGCCATAAAATCAATCGTTAAGACCTCCCAGAAGATGGGCATCACCTGTTCCATCTGCGGGCAGGCGCCCTCTAACTACCCGGACTTTGCAGAAAAGCTGGTCGATTGGGGGATCACATCCGTATCGGTAAACCCGGATGTCATAGACCGCACACGGCATAATATCGCCGCTGCCGAACAGCGCGTATTGCTCAAGGCGGCCTTAAAGATGAATGCCGGCCAGGAATAGTATAATAGTATAAGCGGCAATAATTGCGGGATAGCTGCTATTTTGTGCAGCGGTTATCCTGCTTTTATTATTTTTGTGTATGATCAATATTCGTAATTTCAGCATAATAGCCCATATAGATCATGGGAAGTCCACTCTGGCCGACCGCATCCTCGAGATGACGGGCCTGGTGAGGAAGACAAGCATGGACCAGATGCTGGACAGCATGGATCTTGAGAGGGAAAGGGGCATCACCATCAAGGCCAAATCGGTCCGGATTCCCTACGTGGCAGCAGATGGGAACGAGTACATACTGAATCTCATAGATACACCCGGCCATGTCGACTTCAATTACGAAGTATCACGCAGCCTGAAAGCATGCGAGGGGGCCGTCCTGCTGGTGGACGCGACACAGGGAGTGGAAGCCCAGACCATTGCCAATGCCAACCTGGCCATCGATGCCGGTTTGAAGATCATCCCAGTGATAAATAAAATTGACCTGCCCAATGCCATGATTGATGACTGCAGCCTGCAGCTCTACACCATGTTGGGCCTGGGCATTGAAGATATACTCCACGTCTCGGCAAAAGATGGGCGTGGGGTAGCCGATCTGCTTGAGGCCATCGTGGAGCGGATACCTCCCCCATCTGGAAGCGTATCCGATCCGTTGAAGTGCCTTATCTTCGACTCGTTTTTCGATCCCTATCGAGGAGTCATACCGCACCTGCGCGTTTTCTCGGGGCACCTCTCGTCCGGCGATAAAATCATGCTCAAATCCTCCGGCAGGGAATTTGAGATAGAGGAGGTGGGATATTTCAGCCTGGGGCTGATACAGTCTGAAAACCTGCATGCCGGAGATGTAGGGTATGCAGTGGCGCTGATCAGGAACGCCGGTGAGATTCACGTCGGTGATACCATTGTGGCCGCCGACCATGCGGAAGTATCCGCGGTGCCGGGTTTCAGGCTGTCCCAGCCGATGGTGTACTGCGGGGTTTATCCCATTATAACCAGCGATTACGCTAAGCTGGGGGCCGCCCTCGATAAATTCAAGCTCAACGACTCGTCAGTAGTTTATGAGAAGGAGAATTCAGCAGCGCTGGGGTATGGGTACCGCATGGGGTTCTTGGGGATGCTGCATATGGAGATAGCGCTCGAGAGATTAAAGCGTGAATATGAACAGGATATCATAGCCACCATGCCCTCCGTTATCTACCGGGTAATCCGCAAGGACGGCGAAGTCCTCATGCTCGATAATCCTTCCAAGTTCCCCCCGGAAGGGGAGATAGATCACATCGAAGAACCCCTTATCAGGGTCAGGATTATCGTGCCGTCGGATTACGTGGGGCCTTGTATGGAGCTGTCCGATGCCAAGCGCGGCGTACTGGTCGATATCGAGCACCCCGATGACAGGCGCGCCATCCTGGTGTACGACCTGCCGCTGGCCGAGATGATCACCGATTTTTATGACAGGCTCAAGAGCGTCAGCCGCGGCTATGCCAGCATGGACTACGAGATGAACGGTTATAGGGCCGGTGACCTGGTGAAGGTGGATATACTGGTCAATAACGGGCCGGTGGATGCCCTTTCATACATTGCGCCCAGGGAGGGCTCAGCCGTGAGGGGCAGGGCGTTAATACATAAATTGAGCAAGACCATTCCCAAGCATCTCTTCAAGATACCGTTGCAGGCGGCCATTGGTTCGCAGGTTATAGCCAGGGAGGACATTTTCCCGCGGCGCAAAGACGTGCTGGCCAAGTGCTACGGCGGTGATATAACAAGAAAGAGGAAGCTGCTGGAAAAACAGAAAGAAGGCAAGAAAAAGATGAAGATGGTCGGTTTTGTAGAAGTTCCGCAGGAGGCCTTCCTGTCGCTTATGAAAATAGAGGATTAGTCTGCTGCCATGCGCGGACTCTATATTCATATACCCTTCTGTGTCAGTAAATGCTTTTACTGCGATTTCTACTCTATAACTGCTGTGCCTGAACTGATGGACAGGTATATCGATGCACTGCTTGCCGAAGCCGACAGCTATATGGGTCTGAGCTTCACAACGCTTTATATCGGGGGCGGCACCCCCAGCCTTTTAGGGTCCGCCAGGCTGGCGAAGCTTGTCGAAGGCCTTTGGCGGAGATTTGACCTTGAGGATTTGCAGGAGGCGACTATCGAAGTCAACCCTGAGTCCGCCGGCGGTGATTTGCTGGCAACTGCATATAACCTGGGTATCAGGCGGGTCTCCATAGGGGCACAATCTTTGAACGAGGACGAGCTGAGAAAGGCCGGGCGGGCGCATGACAGTCAACAGGTACAGGATGCGATCGGCGCCGCATCGCACAGCGGTTTTCATAATATATCGGTTGATGTCATGATTGGCTTGCCCGGACAGACTGAGCAGAGCCTTTGCAATACGCTGAATATATTGATTGCCGCGGGGGTTAACCATGTCTCGGCTTACTGTCTTTCCATAGAAGAGGGGACTGTTTTTTCCAGATTTATCCCCCCGGATTTGCCGGGTGAAGATGACCAGGCCTGCCTTTTCCAATCGGCTGTGGATATTCTGGCGGAGCACGGCTTCGCGCATTACGAGATTTCCAATCTTGCCCTGCCGGGCAGCGAGTGCCTGCACAATCTCAATTACTGGAGGGGAGGTGAATATCTTGGACTGGGCACCGCTGCAGCGTCGCATACCGGGGGTGAACGCTTCAGGAATGCCGCTTGTCTGGAACGGTATCTTGAAGATCCGTCATCTATCAGGGAAGCGGTGGAGAGGCTGGATGAGGGGCGCAAGGTTGGGGAGGAGGCCATGCTGCGCCTGCGCCTGCTTGCAGAAGGCCTGGATATAACGGAGATGGCCGGCAGATACGGGATGGATGCACTTAACCGTCTGGAAATCAGGCTGGATCAACTGGTCAACCGGCAGATGCTGGCCAGGGATGGAGATGTTTTCCGGTTGCCACCTGGAGGCGCACTGACGTCGAACAGCGTTTTTGTCGATGTCATCGGTTAACGAGGGGTGGAGAGGAGGCAGTAAATTACCAGATGCCCGGTACAAGGGCTTTGCGCCCGGCCGGGTAATCGGGGAAGTGAACATGATACCAGGCGTGGTGTGACCTGGCACGCGGCGCGAGGTTGGCCACAGTCCAGAGGGCAAAGCTCAGCCCGGCCAGCGACCACGTGGCCAGAGCCCACCCGGTCCAGATCATGATCTCGCCGAAATAGTTTGGACAGGATATCAGGTTATACAGGCCGCCCCGCGGGATTCCATAGCCGGTCTCACCATGTTTACGCAGTTTAGCCAGTGTGTAATCGGCATGCCTGTTTATCACGAAGCCCGCGACGAAAAGTGCGGCGCCCACGATAAATCTCGGGTCGGACAACCAGCGGTCGGGGTAACCGCCCGATAACGTGAATACATAGTAGCCGTTCAGCCAGGCATTCATCAGGTTAAAGAAAATACCAGAAAGCGCGATGGAAAGCGGCATCTTATCGTGCGAGCTCTTTAGGCTGAAAGGATAGATAAAGGCACGGTGGATGTAGTGGGCCTCCCACATCAGCAGGAAGATAACGGAGGGGATTGAAAGCGGCGCTTTTCCCAGCACAAAACACAGGGCGAATATGATGGGTGAGCAGGCTTCCATGATGACCCAGCCGAGCTTGCTGTCCAGTGCAGGCCCCCATCCGCCCTTAATATGGCGCCCGTAGGGGGCGGCGATGAAGAAAAGGCTGGTAAAAATAAGGGGAGACAGCACCAGCCAGGCGATTAAAATTATATTGTAAATGGCATCCGAGGTCATATCATTGCTTCTGTTGACGCCCTTTACTTTTTATAAAACCGTTGTCTGTAAACCACCTGATGGTATCGGCCAGGGTTTCCCTGAGCGGCCTTGGTTTATATCCCAGCTCCCGCGTGGCTTTAGCGTGGCTGATATTGCGGTTGCCGGCCAGTGCCCTTAAAGAAACGCTGGTGAAAATCGGCCTGGCGCCTGTCCATTGCGATACCGCCGTCACCACGGGGGCGCAAGCCCTGGCCAGCGGTAACGGGCAAACGAGCGCAGGGGTCCTCCGGCCCGTTATCTGCGAAACAATGGCAGCCGTCTCCCGTATAGACAACCAGATGCCGGAAAGCAGGTAATTCGCTCCCGGTGGCGCTTCCTGCTCGGCCTTTATTGCGCCCTCGGCCACGTCCCTGGCGTCCACCCAGTCGAAACCGCCTTCCAGCAGTGCGGGTATACTACCCTTGGCCATCATGATCAAAGCCTGCCCGAAATGTGAAGGCCTGTAATCATAGGGACCGATAACGCCGGTAGGATTAATAATCACCGCGTTGATCCCCTCACTGGCGGCCTGGCGCACCAGCCTTTCGCCGGCCGCCTTAGAAAGATCATAGGGCACGGCCCCGGGCGCTTCGACCAGGGGCCGGGTCTCATCGACAGGTATAGCAAGCGGCTCGCTGCAGAGGGAGTGGATGGAGCTGAAATGCACCAGCCGCTTCACATTATTGCGCCGGCATGCCTCTATCACGTTGCGGGTACCCTCAACGTTCACTGCTGTACAGCGGCCGCTGTCAGTCATCAGCAGGGATATGTAAGCCGCCAGGTGATATACGACCTCAGCACCTTCCAGAGCTTTGTCCAGCGAATGTGCGTCACTGACATCGCCATTGCGCTGCTCAAATTTCAGACCTTCCAGGCCGAGCGTGCTTTTATGCGCCATGATACGCACGTCCCTGCCGCGGGCGATCAGGGCGCGGACAAGGTTGACGCCGATGTGGCCTGATGCTCCTGTTACAACAGTAATCATAACTGCGTGGCCGAACCCTTCAAAAATAAACTGCAGCAAGTTTAAATAGGCGGCTGCGCCATGTCAAATACAGGTATGCGGACGAAATAGCATATACGAACATGTACTTTGATAAAGCTGTCTCATGTTGCTATTATAAATACCATGCCCAAAACAACTTCATTTACACTGGATGAGATATTCCACCCGCGTAGCGTGGCCATAGTCGGAGCATCTTCCGAAAATCACATGTCGTTTGCAGCCTGGGCTGTGGGCTCGTTGAAGGGCGCCGGCTTTCCTGCTATCTATCCTGTTAACCCCAGGCACAGTGAGGCCTACGGTCTGCCCTGCTACCCGTCGGTTTCGGCCATACCCGGCCCGGTGGACCATGTCATCGTATGCATACCGGCCGAGAGATCGATGGATGTCCTTGACGATTGTGCCCGCAAAGGCGTTATGTCGGTGCACTTTTTCACGGCCGGGTTCAGCGAGAGCGGTGAGAAGAGCCGCGCCGAGCTGGAGCGGGCCATGTTGCAGAAGGCGCGCAGCGGTGGATTCCGCATCATCGGCCCCAATTGCACCGGCCTTTTCGTGCCTGAAGCCAGGTTGACCACGGCCACGCGCATGCCGATGCAGCCCGGGGATATCGCCTTTATGTCTCAGAGCGGGGGGCATTCACAGGATATGCCACTTCACGCGGGCCCCAGGGGGCTGAGGTTCAGCAAGGTTATCAGCTATGGCAATGCGCTGGATATCGGGGAATGTGAATTATTGGAATATTTCACCAGCGATACTGAGACAAGAATCATAGCCGCCTATATCGAAGGTGTAAGGGATGGCAGCCGTTTCCGGGGTGTGCTCGAAAGGGCGGCCGCCGTTAAGCCGGTAGTGATATACAAGGGCGGCACCACGGAGGCCGGACTGAGGACGGCTATGAGCCACACAGCCAGCATGACATCCTCTGTAAAAATATTCCAGGCGCTGGTACGTCAGGCTAACGCCATACAGGTCGGCGATATACAGGAGATGATTGACGTCCTGGTCGCCCTGAGCTATGCCCGTCCTTATCCGCGCGGCAAAGGCATTGCCGTTGTGGGTGTAGGGGGCGGGCCGAGCGTTGAAGCCGGGGATCACATGGAGGCCGCAGGGCTCGAGCTGAGCGCGCTGACACCGGGCGTGCAGGCGCAACTTAAGGATTTGTTGCCCAATGCAGGCGCCATCTTCACCAATCCGCTGGATGCCACTAACCTCGTGTACCCGGATGTGATCTACAAAACAATGAAGGTGATCGGCGGCTCGCCGCGTATCGATATGATCATGTACCACATGGGTTTTCACCCGGTGACGCGCTGGGGGGAAGGCATTTACTCCAGCGAATTCTTCCTCAAGCCGGCCGCCGAGGCTTTACATAAGGCCCATGCAGGGATAAACAAGCCGGTTTTACTGGCGCTGGGGCCGGCCCCGGACATGGCGGGCATGGAGGAGATGCTCAAGGTGCAGGCTGCCTTCACCGGGAAGGGATTGCCGGTTTTCCGTTCCATTGAAAAGACCGCGCTGGCCATGTCGAGGGTAGAGGCCTGGTGGAGGAGATTTGCCCCGGCTTGATGATTATTGAAGGATAGTATGATGCAGCCTCAAGACCATATGGGCGGGCCGTTTACCTGGCAGCTTGAAGATCTCGGCAAGCGTATTAAGCTGCTTGAGGAGACGCTCGCACAGCTAAAAACACTGGACTTAACTCTACGCGAAATACAATTCATCGTGTACAGCTACGTGGAAAAGATCAGGGAAGGCGTAGTGCTTATCCAGGATGAGATAGTGGTATGGGCCAACAAGGCGGCCTGCGACATATTGGGATACGAATATAGTGAGGTGATCAATAAATCCGCCATCGAACTGGCCCACCCCAGGTACCGCGAGCAGCTCTCGGCCCGCTTCGCCATGGTGCAGGCGGGGGACGAGATACCCGCCGGTGTCCTGTGGCCATTCCTCAGCAAAACCCGCGAGATCAAGTACGTCAGGCCCTTCAGCTACCGTGTCATGTACATGGGGAGTCCCGCCATCATGTCGTTTTTCTATGATGTGACCGAGGATAAGAAGATACAGGATGAGTTGACCCTGCGGGCTGAGATACTCGACCTGGTAGCCGATTCAATATTTTTGCTTGATATGAAGGGCAATATCGTATATGTAAATAATACTGCGTGTGATGGTAGAGGATATTCAAAAGATGAATTATTGAAGATGAACATTCTTGATATAACTCCTCCGGAATTAAAGCGCAAAGCTGATATCAGAATCAAGCAATGGTCTGAGCACGAGGATCGATTGTTAAGGACAACTCACATATGTAAGGACGGATCCCAAATCCGGGTGGAGTTCCGCGGCAAAATAATTGACCGGGGGGGAAAACCGTACCTACTGGGCATAGCACGTGAAATTAAGCCTTATAACAAGCTCGATAACAGTTGATTGATTTATTAATGGTAGGCTATTTCATGCCAGGCGTTATTGATTTCATGAGAATTTAAGAACATGAAATATAAACTGGTACACCCGTTGTGGACCCACCTGCCGGCGCTGCTGATAATTCTGGCGGCGGTATTTTTTACGTTGAAGGCCATGCCCCTGCCCGACCCTGCCCCCGTGCATTTCGATCTCAGCGGGCAGCCCAATGCCTATGGTTCTCCCTGGACCGGCTCCGCGCTCCTGCTCGGGCTCTCCTCGGGTTTTCTCATCCTTTCAACCTGGCTTGACGAGCTGTGGGCGCGCCAGGAAAAGAAGAAGACCTTCAACTGGATGTCGCTCTTCGACGAGTTCGCCATCGGCAGCATGTGCGGTGTGCAGGTTGCCTATGTCAACATACTGGCATCGCCGCAGCCGGTTTTTCCCTTGCCCTGGGTTGCGATGGTCACGGCCTGTGGCCTGGGGACCGGCCTTGCCGTTATACTGGAAATCCTGCGTCCGTACCGGCATTATGAGAGGAAGCTGATTATTGAGGATACAGGCCGGATCTCTGACGAGATAACCAGGATAATAAAGTCGGGTCAACCCCTGGCGTACCGGGAATCGCAGAACCCGCCCTATGCAGGAGCGCTGGCTGTGATTGTGCCGCTGATTTTAATAGTTGCAGCGATCTTCACCTGGACAGCTCTTGCGTGGCTGTCCATCATACTGGTTGTAATCGCGCTGGGTATGATAAGCACCTACGGCGGTTTCCGTACGCAGGTTACGCGGGATTTCATTATAGTCAAAATCGGCGTACTGGGCATAAAGCTGTTGCAGCTTAAAACGTCGGACATAGCTGCGGTGGAAGTACACTCTTTTTCGCCCCTGCGCGACTTTGGGGGATACGGGATACGCTTTAACCGGGAGATGCAGGCCTACTATCTGCAGGGAGACCGCGGCGTCAAGATCACAGCCAGGGATGGAAAGAAATACCTGATTGGCTCCGACCACCCGGAACACCTAGCTGCGGTGATAGACCTGGTCAGGGTGTAATCTCAGCCGGCGACCGCGTTAAACGAAGTAGCGCGGGATCATGTAGCGGAGTTGCCTTAAGATGTTTCCGAAAAAGCCGGTTCGTTTCTTCTTCTTATCCATAACATTCACCTGCTTTACTTCTCGTACTTTTCGATCAGGTCAGCCGCATTCATGGCCGACGCGGTTACCACTGGCACGCCGCCGCCCGGGTGGGTGGAGGCGCCCACCAGGTATAGACCCTTAATGGACTTGGACCTGGCTGCAGGGCGGAAGCAGATCGAGTGGGGCACATCCTGCCTCAGCGCATAGATGGCTCCCTCCGGTGAGAGCAGCCTTTTTTCGAAATCGACCGGGGTTGAGAACTCCGCCACGCGGACATGTTCCTCCAGGCCCGGGATGTATCTCTGGGAATAATACCTGATGATCTTCTGCAGTAGCTCTTTTTTCTCGGCCTCCCAGGTAGTGCCGTCCAGCTTGTAGGGGCCGGGTCCCATGGTCAGGATGATAATATTATGTCCTTTGGGCGCCAGGCCGGGGTCGGAGCGTGTGGTGCAGCTGATGATGCCCCACTGCTGCGCCGGGTAATGTCCCTGCTCATATTCGTCCCACCAGTACCTGTTCATCTCCTCTGTGGGGATAGTGGCCAGAGTATGGTGTGATTCCAGCGGTGGGTCATAATCCACGCCCAGATAGATGGTCGGTGTCGACATGGAGTACTGGTAGCTTTTTACGCCTGTGCGGACAATGGAGGGCAGGTGTTCTTCGCCGATCAGCTCCAGGTACAGTTTTTTAGCGTTTATATCGGAAATCACCAGGTCGGCCGTGATCTCGCTGCCGTCGGCCAGGACGACGCCTATGGCCCGGCGGTCCTTCACCATGACCTTTTTGACCAGTGTATTGAACATGGTTGTCATGCCGAGCTTCTCCCCGACGCGTTTGAAGGCCGCCGGTATGGCCACCATACCCCCCTTGCTGTAATATATCCCCTCGTGTTCGGAGTATGGTATCACGGCATACAGGCCCGGCAGGAGCTCCGGCGGTAGGCCCGCATAGAAGCACTGATATGACAGCGATTCCCGGATTTTGTCGCTCTTGAAGAACTTCTTCAGCACTGCCTGGTAGCTGCCATTGAAGAGCGGCATATACTTGAGCATCGTGGGAGTCTGCTGGAACATGCGGACAACATCGCCCAGCGTATTAGCCGGCTTGATGAAAAACCCCTCAACCGCCGCGTCGTTGAATTCCTTCATGTATTTGCAGAAGGCATACCAGCCTTTGACGTCCTCCGGGGCGATTTTTGCGATTTCCTGCGCGGATTCCTCGATTGACTTGGGATAACGTAGCCGCGTGCCGTCCTTGAGTATCATGGAAAAGATGAGATGCGGCGCTATCAGTTCAACCTCCTGGGCAAGGGTGGTGCCCAGCCTCTGAAAGCACCAGTCCATCACCTGCGCATCTTCAATCAGGGAAGCCCCCAGGTCGAAATGATACCCCTCCCTTTCGAATGTGGAGCAGCATCCTCCCACCCTGTCGCTCTGCTCAAGCAGTATTACCTTGCGCCCCTGTTTTGCCATCAGTCCGGCCACAGCCAGCCCGCCGATGCCGGCCCCTATTACGATTACATTGTAGTCAGACATGCAACACCTCCCTACACTTAAATTCTGTTAATTGACCAGTCAATCCATGATAATAGTATCATAAGTGTGCAATAAAAAGAACCCTTGCCTGGCGGACTCCGGAGCACCGGGTGAAGGCCAACTCGCAGGCGGTAACCTGCCAGTCGCAGCGAATGATTGCGCTGCAATAAAGTGAATACCTATCGAAAAGATCGTGACATCTAAAGGTCCTTTTTCATCGTGAGTAGTTCAATCCCCTTTATTTGCCTGAAGTTTGCTCCCTGGCGTATATCCTGCACACCAGCCTCGGTATTCAGATGTGAAAGCAAATCGCTGAGTATCTTCATGTATCAAATTATATACCGCAGGCAGAGAACCCGGAAGTCCCTCATATTGTACGTAATTTTAGGTCATTGTGGACAGTTCCCGAACTATTGTTTGAGAATAGAAACCTTATTCCAGCGACCTTAACGAAGTACCGACTGAGAGAAAGAGAAGGACTAATTTGGAAGAACAAATAGTCATTGAGGAGCAGACAAACCATCTATCAAGACTTTTAATACTTTTTCTCCAGCTTCTTCCAGATCAAATTTGCTTCCCGGGAGGCACCAGTCGTACACCAGTCCTCTTAGGCTTCGCACTATTATATTTGTGATCTGTTTGCTACTTAAATCTGTTCTCAGTTCTCCGGCTTTTTGGGCTTCTGCTACAAGTGATTCTCCAACTATGTACAACGATCGCTTCTCCGAGTTAATGTAAGATGCCTTTTTGTTAAATCCTATCTCACTGTGAAAGACGGCTTGCATAGTCGGTTTGCCGGTCCTGGTTATATTTTTCAGCACCAGTTTATTGTATGCCACTAATTGATCAACCCGGCCCTTTAAGTTTGCTATTTCTTTCAAGGCATCTGTCCGGTAGTATTCATCAGATGCAATGAAACCCTCCATAATTATCTGGTCCTTGGACTTGAAGTAATTATAGAAAGCACCCTTAGAGAGCCCCATTTTATTGCAGATATCGTCAATGGTTACCCTGGAATACCCTTTTTTCGTAAATAAAGATAATGCAGTATCGAATATTTTTCTCCTCGTAGATAGAGCACGCGCTTTCCTCATTGTCATCTTCGGTTTGGGCATATTTAAATCTCCCTTAGCCTGTCTTCACAAATATTAACATAAATATTACATCTAACTCTATTAAGCCCATAGGCATTTAAACCTGCTGCTTGACACGTATCTATACATATAATAACATATTAACATACTAAAGTAACCGACTGCGGTATGTTAGTGTAGGAGAGGGCTGTCATGGATTTAGACTTTCAGGATAAAGTTGCTGTTGTGACCGGTGGGGGAAGCGGTGTGGGCCGTGAAATAACACGCCTTTTTTGTGAAGCAGGGGCTACGGTCATTATTGCCGATTTAGTCCTGGAAAAGGCTGATGAGACGGCCAGGATTTTATCTGGTTTACCCGGTAAAACCATTGCCATGAAAGCCGATGTAACCAGGTACGCAGAAGTAAAAAAAATGATAGCAGAAGCAGTAAAAATTACCGGGAAAGTTGACATCCTTGTGAATAACGCGGGATTCGGTGTCCTGAAAAACTTTGGTGATACTACGCCGGATGACTGGATGGTTGATCTTGGTGTCAACCTTTTCGGTACCCTGCATTGTACTCGAGAGATAATCAACCATATGATCGAGCGAAAATATGGTAAGGTGATTAATATCGTTTCAGACGCAGGCAGAGTGGGGCAAGCTTATCAGGCAACTTACTCAGCCGCCAAAGCTGCGGTTATCGGATTTTCCAAGGCGCTCGCAATGGAAGTCGGCAAACACGGCATTAATGTAAATTGCGTATCGCTTGGGGCAACCAAGACCCCTTTAATAATGCCATTTATCACGCCGGAAATAGAACAACGAATGATAAAAGCCTATCCGCTTCAACGACTTGGCTTGCCTGAAGAACCCGCTGCATTGGCTGTTTTCCTGGCATCTGACAGAGCGGCATGGATCACCGGCCAGGTATATTCGGTAAATGGCGGGTTCTCAATGATATAAATTTCAGTTGATCAGTATCGGCATACAAAAGGAGGTTAATTTGTGAAAGAGGTATACGTTATCGGTTCTTACTCCACGCAGTTCAAGAGATGGACCGAGAAATCGGTAAAAGACCTTACCAGGATGGCTTTCCTTGGCGTGCTCGAGGATGCTGCAATAGATGGCACGGATATCCAATCTGCCTGGTTTTCCAATTGCGGCTGGGGATTTGGCATGCCGCCCAGAGAAAATGATCCTGGCTCTATCGGTCAGATGAGCTTAAGGGGTCACATAGCTCTCGCTCCACTCGTCCAGGAAGGTTTGTTCCCCAAATCAATCCCGATATATAACGTTGAAAGCGCATGTTCAAGCGGATCTGTGGCTTTTAATGGGGCATGGAAAGACATTTTGTCCGATCAGTGTGACCTTTCCCTTGCCATAGGCGCTGAAAAGGTCTTTTTCCCCAACCATCTCGATAAAGTTATTGAGAATATAGGCAGTGGAACAGATATAGCCGAACTTCCCCGGTTGGCAGAACAGTACAGGAAGATTTGCGAGCTTAGTAATAAAGAATGGGGCATGAAGACCGACCATACCTTGCTTATGGATGTTTATGCCACACTGGCCGCATGGCATATGTGGAAATGGGGCACCACGCGTGAACAAATTGCAGCAGTGGCCTCTAAAAACCACTTCCACGGTTCATTGAACCCCTTAGCTCAATATCAGTTCGAGGTACCGGTTGAAAAGGTACTTAGCGACTATGTTGTCAGCTGGCCGCTTACGCGTGCCATGTGCTCACCGATCGGGGACGGTGCAGCAGCAGCCCTGCTATGCTCAGCCAATTACTTAAACAGGTTACCTGTAAGCATACAGAAAAGGGCTGTCAAAGTCCTTGCAAGCGCGGTAGCGACGGGATACAGGCAAACAATAGATGGCCCCTCTATCTCATATTGGGCAGCAGAACGGGCATACAAAATGGCCGGCTTAAAGCCCGAAGATATTTCGCTGGCAGAGACTCATGATGCTACTGCAATCGCTGAGATTGCAATTACGGAAATGCTCGGATTCTGCCCTATGGGACAGGGTGGTAAATTCGCCGAGTCAGGCGCAACCAGATTTGACGGTATAAAGCCGGTAAATACTTCAGGCGGGCTTGAATCCAAGGGCCACCCCATAGGAGCGACAGGCCTTTCACAAATAAATGAAATTGTCCTACAACTTCGGGGTGAGGCAGATAAAAGACAGGTCAAAGACCCGCAGATAGGACTGATTGAAAACGGCGGCGGCGTCGTCGGATTCGATGAATTCTGCTGTGCAGTTACGATTTTAACAAGAAATAAAGGAGGCAAATAACATGTCAGGAGATATCCAAACAGCGCAAGCTCTTTTTATAAACGCTTTTAAAAAGCACAGGGACCGTTTATTTTGCAGGGTGGATGGCCTTGATTATAAATATCTAGATATTGACAGGGCTTCTAACAGGGTAGCCAATGGTATTCGAAAACTCGGATACAAAACAAATGACAGGCTCGCTATTATCCTTCCTAACGGCATCGATTATGTTGTGGCGGATTTCGGAATATTGAAATCCGGTACCACTCTTGTTCCGCTTAATCTCAATGTTAGTGAGACCGATATTGCATATATTTTAAAAGAGGCGGATGTCAAAATGGCAATTATCGATGCGTCATTTGCGGACAAGATGAAGGCTATGAAAACTAACCTGCCTGCGCTTAAACATGTCTTGGTAGCGGGAGGGGATGCCGATGAACCATATTTAAGCTGGGACGATTTTAAAAACGGACAGCCTGATCTCGAAATTACTCCTGATTCCACATCTGATGACGATGCTGTTATAGCCTTTACAGGCGGGACCACTGGCAAACCCAAGGGTGTAGTTCTCAGTCAGAAAGGGGTTTTCTTTGATATGGTGGCTCACAGTGTTGACCTGCCTTATCAGACAGATGACAAAATGCTGCTTATGACACCGCTTTCACATGGAGCCGGCACATTAATGCTGGCCGGCACGGTTAAAGGTACAAATTTTCTTATTGAAAAAAGCGTCGATCTTGTCCGTGCACTCGAATTGATTGAGAAGGAAAAAATAACCACTATCTTCCTGGTCCCTACTATCATATACGTGTTGCTGGAGTTTTTGAAGCAGAAACAATATGATACCAGTTCACTGAGATTAATTGTCTATGGCGCTGCACCCATATCGGAAACACGGTTGGCTGAAGCAATGCAAAGGTTTGGCCCCGTACTGGTCCAAGGATACGGACAGACTGAATGTCCAAACATGATCACCACTCTAACGGTTGAAGATCACATCAAGGCACTGGACCATCCCTCCCTGCTCCAGAGCTGTGGCAGGCCCGATATCATGGTCTCCCTGAAAATTGTTGACGATTCCGGCAATGAACTGCCGGTAGGACAAATCGGGGAAATCATCATAAATACTCCGTATACAATGAAATGCTATTTAAATCAACCGGAACTCACAGCCAAGACTATAGTAGATGGCTGGTTACATACCGGCGATATGGGGAGAGTGGATGAGGAAGGCTATGTTTATATCGTCGACCGTAAAAAGGACCTGATCATCAGTGGTGGCATGAATGTGTTTCCGACGGAAGTCGAAGAGGTAATCAGGAAACATCCGCAGGTAAACGAAGTTTCAGTTATTGGAATACCTGATGATCACTGGGGAGAAGCGGTGACGGCTTGTGTTGTCCGCAAGGGTGATGTCACTGAAGATGATATTAAAAACTACTGTAAAGACAAACTGTCAAAGTATGCGCAGCCGAAAACGGTTATTTTTAAAGAGCAATTGCCGCACACCTTAATAGGGAAAATCGATAAGAAAGCCTTGCGCGAGCCTTACTGGCAGGGTAAAACGAGAAGGGTGAATTAGACTTCTATTACAGTACATGTGATTCTATCCTTGATTATAGAAGCAATGCTGCAAAATATTATTCGATAGTTAAAGTAAGGAGGTGATTAGTGACTAATGACCCTGCCGGTTCGAAACAGTACAAAGTCAGCAAGGGGGCATCGCTTTATATCCTGATAATCTGCACACTACTCTACATGATCAACTACATGGACAGGCAGGTATTGGCTGCGGTAGTAGAACCGATGAAAGCCGCCCTGAACCTGAATGATGGCGATATAGGGGTTATTGGTTCAGCATTTATACTCAGTATGGCACTTTGCTCTTTCCCGGTAGCCTATATAATTGACCGCTGGAGCAGGCGCAAGGCGATGGCAATCATGGCAATTTTCTGGAGTTTTTTCACTTTTCTGACCGGCAAAGCCTGGAACTTCTGGTCACTGTTTATACCGCGCAGCATGGTCGGTGTTGGCGAGGCTGGTTTCATGCCAGGCGGTATAGCAATGATTGGGGCTGCCTATCCTGCAAAATCACGCGGTGCTGCCCTGGGCATTTTTAACATAGCAGTGCCACTTGGAGTATTGCTTGGATCAGTGCTGGGAGGAGCGATAGCCAAAAGTCAGGGCTGGCAAGCGCCTTTTCTTTATTTCGCTATTCCCGGCGTCATCCTCGGCATACTGGCACTTTTTATGAAAGACTACAAGAGCGTCGCTACAACGCTAAGCACGGGAGTGAAGGTGACCTTTTGGCCTTCAATAAAAACCCTTTTTAAAATACCTTCACTGGTCTGGACAATGTTCGGATACGGAATGGTTGCCTTTATGACCATGGCATTCCTGTTCTGGACGCCGGCCTTTGTGGGCAGGGCCTGGGGTGTGGATGTTGCGGCCGCCAATACGGTGATGGTACCCATAGTACTGGCTGCCATCGTCGGCTCACCCGTGGGCGGCATCCTCGCGGATATCTGGTTTAAAAAGAACCCGAGGGGAAGGCTTTATTTACCGGCCATAACAGTCGGACTGAGCGCACTCTGCCTGGCCGCTGCACTTTACTTACAGCTTAAGGGCATAGGTATGATACTGGTAGTCTGTTACGGCGTGCTAAATGTGATGGGCATGCCCAGTCTGAATGCTATGACACAGGATGTCGCCCCGGTAGCCCAAAAGGGCCTGGTCGTGGGACTCGCTGTCTTCTGCATGTATGTCTTTGGCGGAGGCTGGAGCCCTTATGTTGTAGGAGCTATCTCCGATGCACTCGGGCAAAATGCACAGGCCCTGGGTACTGCCATGACCATAGCTTCTGCCGGGGGTATCCTCGGCGCCTTCTGCTACTTCATGGCCTCCAAACGCTACGTCGCCGATATGGAAAAGGTCAGGCATGAACAGCTCATTGCAGAGTAAAAATTCATTATTAAATACTCAATATGGCAGGAGGTGACAACTTAATAAGAATCGACATATAAGATCATATAATTTGGTATCATGACCTTCCCCCGCATTTAGCAGCACCGGCACTTAGAATCCGTTGGCTGTATAAGCATACTCCATTGGCGTTCTGTGGTTCAATGAGCTGTGTGGCCTGACTTCGGTATACCCTGTTCATGAAGTTCCCAACACAAGGTGATCAATGTACTGTTTTGCATGTCCATGATTGTACATGGGCTGTCGGATTTATACGGAAACAATGCGCCAGCTTGACTGTGCTTTAATTTTCCCTTAATATTCCGCTCAACCACGCCGTGAGGTTTAGGAGGATTGAATTATGGTGACAATGCTGAGGCTCTGCATAGCCCTGATTATCATTATCGCACTGGTCCTGCCAGGTACAGGTTGTATTAAATTGGGCAAACTGCCGGGAAAACAGGCCGCGGAAAATATGACTGCAGCAGCAGGCGCTACGGCCGGGGGAACTGCCGGCGGACAGGCCGGACAGTCAGGATCACAGGCGCCGGGCACGGCGGGCAATCAGCCCGGTCAAGGCGGACAACCGGGCGCCCAACCCTCCGGCCAGGATGCACAGGTCATTACCGGTGGTGGTGGAGTTGCCGTTGCCAACTGGATTGGCACCTGGCAATGCGGCAACTTGAAAATGTATCTGAACCAGGCAGGTGACCGGGTCACAGGGTGGTACGAGTACGAAAACAGCGACATCGAAGGCACTGCCACCGGCAACACCCTCACCGGTACCTGGACTGTATCAGGTGTTCAATATGGTTTCCAGATTGTTCAGTCCTCTGACGGCAAATCCTTTTCCGGCCGTTACAACCAGGGATCTTCAAGCAATCAAGGTGGATCATGGTCATGCACAAGGATAAGCACGGCCAGGCCCCCTGCAAAATCATCCGGACAAAATTCCCAGGTAATCACCCAGGGAGGAGGCGTGGCCGTTGCCAACTGGATCGGCACCTGGCAGTGCGGCAACAATAAAATGTACTTGGACCAGTCAGGAAATCAGGTGACCGGGTGGTTCGATTCTGAAAATAGCGATATTGAGGGCTCTGCCACAGGCAATGCACTTGTGGGTACCTGGACCAAGGGCGGAGTCAAATATGATTTCCAACTGGATCAGTCGTCTGACGGTAAATCATTTGCCGGACATTTTCGCCAGGGATCATCAGGCGCATGGACGGGAGCATGGTCCTGTACACGCACCAGCAGCGCCAGGCCTCCGGCGAAACCAGCCGCATCAAATCCCCCCTCAGCCATACAGACTGCAAGCTGGACAGGTACATGGGAATGCAATAATTATAAAATGTACCTGACCCAGACAGGCAGCAAGGTAACCGGCTGGACTGAACTGGATAATGGTGACATCGAAGGCTATGCAACCGGTAACACAATTGTCGGCACCTGGACACTCTCCGGAATTAGATATGATATTCAGCTAAACCAGTCACCCGACGGCAAATCCTTTACAGGCCATTACCGTCAGGATTCATCAGGCAATTGGGCAGGAAGCTGGTCATGCACTTTTATAACCAACGCACAGCCTCTGCCAAAGTCCGCAGTTCAATCTCAGCCTGCATCTGCAGCAATCCCCGCAAGCTGGACCGGCACCTGGCAGTGCGGGCAGAAACAAATATGGCTACTTCAGACGAACAGCCAGGTGATTGGCTGGTATGATGAACAGAGCGGTGATATTAAGGGCTATGTCACAGGAAATACACTGGTAGGCACTTGGACGGACGCCTCGGGTGAAAAAGATATTCAGCTGTCCATGTCCGCAGACGGGAATGCTTTTTCGGGGCATTACCGCACCAGCCCTTCAGCAAGCTGGATCAGCCACTTCTCCTGCACGAAAAAAAGCGCGGAATTACCCGCACCCAAAGTAAAATTTGATATACAGCCCGTAAGTATTACCAGGGGGATGTCTGCGCAGTTATCCTGGAGCACTATACTGGCTACTTCTGTAGATATTAAACCGGACATAGGTCCCTGTGGCGCTAATGGCAAAATAAATGTCAAGCCCGGCGCAGACATCTCATATACATTGAGCGCGAGCAACCTATTTGGCGGATCCAAAGTAACAGTTCCCCTAAAGGTAACATCGCCGAACTGGAGCGGGGAATGGGACTGCGGAAGCTTTGGGCATATGACACTCACCCAATCCGGCAACCAGGTTAACGGAATATATACATACCAGGGCGGCAAAATCAGTGGCTATGTTAACGGGAATAAGCTTGCAGGAACGTGGTCTGAGGACCCGACCCATAAAGCTCCTGATGATGCGGGTGGTTTCGAACTCACCCTGTCAGCAGATGGTCTTTCCTTTACCGGTTATTATGACTACGGATTTTCAGGCGACGTGAGTTCCTGGAACGGGAAAAGGATTAGATAGGAGCATTACTGGATTATGGTAAGTTGAAGCCAAATAGCCGGGCTTGAGAGAGTATTGTAATAATTATCCCTGTGCCCTAATAAATGCGTTTTTCAAACATGCAGTCATAAATCCGGTAGTTGTTAATTCGCGTGTTGCGTCAAAATAAGCTGGGAAAGAGCGGCTTAAATGGGATACCGTCAGAGATGCCACGCGCCAGGAAATCGATGGGCTAAAGCGGGAGAACGCCGAGATCAAGCAGTTGGTGGCTAACCTTTCGTTGGATGTATACCGTCCGACTTTATCTTGATTTTCAGTATAACCATGCTGGCGATGGCATTCGCGATTGGCATGGTCATGCTGTGGCGCAGGCAGCAGGGATACTAATAAGACAGGCTTAACACAAGATTATCGAAGCCGCTATTGCCGGAGGGGATATCCTGTTCTGTTCTGTTCCGTCCATACCTGTTATGCTTTATTTCTGATATCCCGGTATGTTTCATGTATGAAGCTATTTGGTGGGCCATTATGGACAGTTCCCGAACTTCTGTTTGAGAGTAAGCCGCTTATCCCAACGCTCACAAAGATGTTCGCACAATGATAAAATAATCCAAATTGATATTAGTAGGATTTTCATAGCATAAATGATAGCAAAGTAAACCATCGGTAAAACCGAGTTGCTCAAGATTTTTCACTTTTTGCTACGTGGTTTGGGTCGGGTTTAGCCCAAAGCATTGTTGCGTGGATTCGCCCTAATAAACGGAAGATCTCGCCGTCGTAAACTGCCTAGATATTCCCCCGAAATATTTTGGTGAGACTCTATATTCGAATAATGCTCGTTTCCCCTCTTATTTGAATTGAAATTCTTCGTAATGAAAATTCAATACATTTAAACCGCTGTTTTTAAGATTCCTTTTCAAATTCTCCCGCATGGGTTTTGGCCCGCAAAAATAAACGTCGACTGGGTTTTCTATATTGACGCGTTGTTTTATTTTCTGTACCGTCAAAAAACCTTCTTCTGTAAAATCTATCAAATGTATCCTTAAGTTGTCACCGTGATTCAAATCCTCAATTTTTTCAAGATAAGGGCCTTCTTCTTTATTGTTATATGCATAAAAGAAGTCAACAGAAAAATTCTCAGGAATACCTGCCTGGTAAAAACTTATGAATGGTGCAATCCCTATTCCTCCAGCAATCCAGATTTGATGTCTGCTTCCCTTGGAATAATTAAACATACCATGTGGCGCCGTAACCGCAAATTCATCGCCCATTTTAACCTTACTTACTAAATTTGCTGTATGATCGCCCAAGTTTTTAATGGTGAATCGAATTCCCCCATTTTTAGGGGCCTGGCTAATTGTAAAAGGATGGGAAGGAAATTTAATGCCTTTGTATAGTAATTTCAGAAAAGTAAATTGGCCAGGATTAAATTTTATCTCTTTCCCTGTTGCTTGTCCGGTTATCTCAATCACATCTTTGGCTACGGATTTTATACGGGAGATTTTATAACGATAGCGGAAGGCCGTTCTTTCATATAGTAAAATGCTGTATAAAATTGAGATTATGCCAATCAGGTTGATAAGGTTTAACCATATACTGAAAGGAGATAAGGATAAAACAGCATAGTCGGAACATCCATAATAATGAACCAGGCCAATAAAATATGGTAAGAAAAAAAATTTATGAATGGTTTTCCATGCTTCATAATCGATTTTCTTCGCCAATATGGCAACCAAAACCAATGCTGAAAATAATATGAAGCTTGGCCAGCCCATCATTCCAAAAGAATTCTCTTCGACAAAAGTTCCTCTGGATAAGTCATTATCCGCGACGATAATGCCAATATGTACAATCACAAAGACGATGGACACTACGCTTAGCCATTTGTGAAATGCATAAGCTTTATCTATGCCATTAAAAAGACGATCCACCATGGGATGCCTTGTTGAAATAAAATTCACATAAGCCAATCCCAATAGGGCTAAGGCCGCTATTAATTGCGAAAACTGCGCTATTAAAGAAATTGGATGCGCCGGCTTTGTAAAAAGCCAGCATATTACAGTAACAAGAAAAACGACAGCGAGCAATATGTAGTTCTTTTTTGTCAAATTTCCCTCCATTTCTCAAACGCTATAGAGTATCAGGAATACATGAAAAAGTGCCAGCAATTTTAATTAATCCTGCTGAAATGGGCATCTTTCTTGATTTCCTGTTTCGAAACCCTAGCGATGGCATGACTTAAAACAACTAACTCAGACAAGTTCAAGTGTAGCTTACTGCAGCAGAAACACGGTGCAAAGCAATTGAAGCTTTCAGATGTCACTTCGTTATATTAGCTTGATACTGCTATTTCTACAATATGGAACGATTCTGGTTTTTATCATGGTTGAATATACATACAGATGTTTGCTTAATGGTGATATTATTGCCATCCTTACGATTGGAAAAATAACAATAAAAACCACTTGGTGAAAAATCGAAGTTAATTGGTGGTGGAAATATCACCTGAAATGGTGGGCCATTGTGGATTCGAACCACAGACCCCAGTCTTATCAGGACTGTGCTCTAACCAACTGAGCTAATGGCCCTTTTGAAATGCAGTGTAAAGTATATAGGCTGTGTTTAAAATGTGTCAAATAGCGGACGCTGCCATTTACAGCTATCTACCAGGCCGCGCCCGCTATGGATTTATTTTATCCTGGTGACCCAGTTGAATTTATCCGGCTTCTCGCCATACTGGATACCTGTAATAGTCTCGTACAGCTTCGTTGAAAGAGCGCCGGTTTTACCGCCGTTGATGACGATGTTTTTCTCTTTATGCATAATCGAGCCGATGGGTGAGATAACAGCCGCGGTGCCCGTGCCGAAGGCCTCCCTGAGCTTGCCGGCGTCCCAGGCTGCGATGACCTCGTCCATCGATAGTCGGCGCTCCACGGTCTTTATTCCCCAGTCTCTGGCTAGGTGGATGACCGAGTCGCGTGTGACGCCTGCCAGGATGGTGCCGCCCAGGTGCGGCGTAATTAGTTCATCACCGATGTAAAAGAACACGTTCATGGTGCCGACTTCCTCGATATAATGCTTTTGCAGGCCGTCCAGCCACAGCACCTGTGTGTAGCCCTTTTTCTGCGCTTCGTGAGCGGCATACAGGCTGGCTGCGTAGTTACCGGGTGTCTTGGCAAAGCCGGTACCGCCCTCGACGGCGCGCGTGTGCTCTATGGCCGTGATGAGCTTTACCGGGTTCATACCTTCCTTGTAATAGGCGCCCACCGGTGAAAGTATTATAAAGAACTTGTAGGTCTGGGAGACATGGACGCCCAGGTTGTTATCGGACGCGATGACAAACGGCCGGATATAAAGTGAGTAGCCCTTCTGTTTGGGTATCCATGCACGGTCGGTTTCCACCAGCTTTAGTATGCCTTGCAGGAACACCTTCTTATCGATGTCCGGTATGCAGAGGCGGTGGCAGGAGCGGTTGAAGCGATCGATGTGCTTGTCTACCCTGAATATGTTGACGGTACCATCTTTGGCGCGGAAAGCTTTTAACCCCTCGAAAACCGCCTGGGCATAGTGAAGCACGGTCATGGATGGCAGCAGCCGGATGTGTGTGAACGGGGTGATCCTGGACGGGCCCCATTTACCGTTCTTATAGTCCATTCTCAGCATGTGATCGCTGAATACATCGCCGAACCCCAATGCGGAGAAATCCACTTTGTGGATCCTGGATTGCTTTGTTTTCCTGACCTTCATTTCCATAACTGTCACCTGCCTCTGTTATTTAGTCGGCCAATGGGGAAGAGGGGACTCGAACCCCTACGCCTTGCGGCACATGATCCTAAGTCATGCTCGTCTGCCAGTTCCGACACTCCCCCGTGCGCCGGGCGGGTAAAACGTGTCTTCTATTCTATCAAATGCGCTGTGGCAAA
>Ga0268277_1000853_pt1 | contig 23046 bp, 5 predicted proteins | sample saktaG_5_FD_190132 | JGI IMG/M metagenome (GOLD analysis project Ga0268277, IMG submission 190132) | Saline water microbial communities from Sakinaw Lake, British Columbia, Canada - sak_2010_1_5_50m | ecosystem: Environmental > Aquatic > Non-marine Saline and Alkaline > Saline ...
CAGTTGCCATCTACATCGCGGTTTACGAAACGTATTCGTCCCGTGATGTGATAGTTGCAGTAATGCCTTCAATGTATCCCCAAATTCAAAAGACCGTTCTTGCCAGGTACAGAGCAAAACTGTCTCGCCATTCGTCTGTAAAAATTCCGCCGCACTGATATTTTTCGGATCGGCAAAATCATCCACTACACCGGACACGTAATTCCCGCAGTCTGTAAAACGCAACATGCTATAGCCATCTAATTCTGAAAATTTTCGGGCCTCCTCCAGCAACTCTTTTCGACAGAGTACCTGAATCATTTCCGTATTGCCGACATACAGGGGCAGCAGATGGTCCAGTCTATGTTTTCGGGCATTTTTCATCGTTGTATCAATCCATGCCGGAATCGAATCGTACTTACTGATTAATGCAGGATTTGGGTAAGACGCTACCAATGGATATTCATGAGCAACAATGGGGAATTCATCGCTGCGTCCTTTTCGATTACCCCGCAAATATACATTAAACGCCTCCCGGGCAAATTCTGCCACATGTTCATATTCGCCAATCGGCCTCTCGATCAGATCGTATTTGCCATAGTCGTCATTATAGGGATTGCTACCCGAGCGGTTCAGCACCAGCGTCGAAGGATCCATCGCCTTGGCAAGATCATATAAACTGTCTAACACCTGGATCAGCCCCGGATCGTTGCGATACATCTCATTCCCACAGCTATAAATAAATGTTGAGGGATGCCGTCTGCCCATTTCAATCATATCAATCCATCTGGACCGCCACTCCTGAAAGCTGTTGGAAACAACATTGTCACCGATCTTTTTCCCGCCAATCTCCATTTGTACAAAAATACCTACTTCATCGGCAATAGTCATATACTCATCCGTAGGAATATGAGAATGATGGCGCACTGCATTAAATCCATATCGTTTGGCCTGGGTCAGGCGCTTTCGAATTTGCTCTATTGTCAAATCATCACTGCCGCAACCACCCTCTCCAGCATAGGATCGCATATAAAAAGGCCTGTTATTAACAAAAAACTTCCCATCGCGAGTTTCTAAACTGCGGATTCCAAACCGTCGGCTCGCCGACGCAATGGTTTCACCATTATTATTATGAAATGATAAATGAATAAAATACAGGCTCGGGCTGTTCGGTTGCCATGTCTGAATATGGCGAATTGGTAACGTAATTTGATCGTGGCTTCCAATCTTACCCAGGCGATAACGCTTCTTTTTACCATCCGGAAAAACCAAAACGGCACGTACTTTCTTCCCAGCCAACGACATGTTCGATTTGAAATCAGGTGATATGTGGATACAAATTTCTTTTTCGATAAAATCTGTCTGAATCCAGTCAATAACGAGTGCGTAACCGCCGGAATCAATGTCCCGATCGCATCTGGTAAATATCAATCCTAGAAACACTATCAGTATACCAATCGAAACAGATTTTATGTACATCTACCTTCCCTTTTTAAACGATTTAATTTCACGATCAGTTCAGCAGCAGAACGATTTGACTTATTTTTAACTCAGGGTTCCGATGAAGAGTTTTACCCATTTTGGATCATGTTAATACTGACATTCATTTCAAACCGATGATCAAGAAAGCTATTTCAAAATGGTCATCTTTTTATGAAAAACCTTGTCACCAATAATTACCTGATATATGTAGAGTCCAGTAGAGATTGGTTTACCGACTTTATTCCGGCCATTCCAGACAACCGAATAAAATCCGGGCAATTGCTGTTTATTGACCAGCGTCGCGACTTCCTGGCCGAGAATATTGTAGACTTTGACAGATACATCAAAAGGTATTAACTGTTCAAAAGCCTCATCAAAAGTTACAAAACCGCCGGCGCCAATCGTGTACCGGATCGTGGTCTGTGAATTAAAAGGATTAGGATAGTTTTGCATAATACTGATCTGTTCCGGTAAAACCACCGCCGGATTATTGGAATCCACCCGAATCTGGTAAATCCCCGGTTTGGCAGAATAGGTCCAATAAGTTCCTTTTTCAAGGCTGGTATAGGTTGTCAGATAATGCCAATCATTATTTTCCCATTTATAGATTCCCAAATCGGCGGCATACTGCTGTAAAAACAGCATCCGGTCCAGGCTGAATATGATTCGGGCATTGTCATTTAGCTTTTTAATCGGAATCCGGAAATCAAATTCATCGGATACCGGGAAATCATCGTCGAATAGTAATCCTTTGGCCAATGCCAATGTATCCACACGAATTGCTGATTTATAGGGAACGAAGATGGCGCATAAATCCATCGGAACCGCGTTTGCGGCAAACAGAAAAGACATGATACTGTCAGGATCCGTCAAAGCTCCGCCGGTTTCGCGGCTGATTTTTGAAACACCGATTTTATAGGAATAATCGCCAATATTACCGGCTCTGTCGGTTCCATTGATATATATCTGGACAATGCCAGATTTTTCAATCTGATAGCTGGCATTATAATAAACCGAGCTGTCGGCATCCAATTGTTGCTGGACATGTAAGGTATCTCCATCTGTGATAATGAAGGCATTTGCACCCAGCAATTCAGACGGAAAAACATCAATCTCAACATATCTGCTGGCCAGCTGGTTCTGGAAAATGGCCAGTTCGAAGGATGGCCGCGTGGTATCTGTCACTGTTATTTCAATATATTGACTGTCGCTGCCGCCCATTGGATCGGTTACAATCGCCATGATAGAATCAATGCCAAACCAATCCACATCAGACCAGAATTTGACATTCCGACTTGAATCTGTATAGCCGAAATAGACCGATTCCCCGGCAATAAACTGCCAGATAAGCGACTGATCGCTGTGGTCCGTATCGCTGACATAAGTATCCAGCCGATAATTGATCGTATCTTTTTGATCGAACGTAATGGCAAACAGGCTGGAATCAATTTGAGGGGGATCGTTGATCGGTACAATTGCAATATCCAGACTTGAGGTATCCGATAATCCTTCTAAATCCGTAACAATAACGGTCAAGACCGCCGAACCGTTGAAATTGATCCCGCCATACAGTGTTATTTGATTCTGCATTGTATCATAGTTAAGTGATATAGGACCATTCATTTCAAAAGACCATTGCAACGTATCATCACTGTCTTCCACATCGTAGACTAAGCTATCCCATTGCGATAAAGATAATACAAAGAGACTATCTTCCTGAAATGTGATCGCTGGCAGACTGTCAAGTACCGGTTTGTCATTGATAGATTCTATGGCAATATTCACATTGATACTATCGACTGAATCCCCATCGCTGACAAAAAACCTGAATATCTGAAAATCCGTATAATAGTTCGGTGTTCCTGAAATAGAGGCAATATGAGTCAATGCATCAATGACGATCCGGATACTGTCCTCAAACACTGCTTCCTCAGCCGGTGGAAATTCATTCCACAAAGATTTCGTTTCCGAAACAAACAAAAACTCATTTTTCATTGATGATTTAATCGAAACCGGGATTGAAGTACTCGATTGACCTTTACCATCCGGAGAAATCCGCCGTACCGTAAACATCAAATCGGCATCAAGAGTTTCTATATCCTCAACATAATCGTTTAATTCGATAAAAATAGTATCGTCTTCCAGAACCGTCAGGTCCTCAACGAGACTGAATACCGGTGAATCATTTATTGACTGAAAATGGACGATCACATCAGTAGTATCTGACAATAGTTCCTCGTCCGTCGCGATAATAAGCAACGTATCATTGCCAAACCAATTTGTCAACGGTGAAATACGTAACAGTGAATCGATAATCATAGCTGACGTAAAATCACCATTCACAACACTCCATGTCAGGCTTGTATCGTGATCATCCACATCGGTAACAAATTCAAACCAATTTGACAATATTACCGAAATGGTGGAATCTTCATCAGCGTTCAGTTCCGGTAAAAGCGCCAATACTGGTGGATCATTGGCCGGCGTCACCTGAACCGTCGTAACGACCGAATCCCAACCAAAATCGCTGCTCACCGTACTGTCATTGACAATAAAGCGGAAATCAAAGCCATCGATAAAAAAGTTCGGCTGAGCGTAAAACGTTGCTACGTTTGTTGTGGAATCAATGTCAATGCTGATGCTGTCACCATTGGAATTCACCAGCAGTGTACGATACGGATTGATTGAATAGGACTTGAACGGTATGATTTCTGATAATTTATCTGCACCACTACTCTTTTTGCTATCCACCAGCTCAACCGACCAATTCATCTCGAGATCACCGTGATCCACATCGGAAACATAATCGTTCAGGTTCAGCGTGGTTGTATCGTCTTCGGTGAAGGAAATTAAAGCCGGGAAGCCTGCATCGATCACTGGCGCATCATTCACTGGTGAAACAAAAATAACCAAGTCTGTGGTATCAGTCAATTCACCATCAGATACCACAATTTTGGCGGTGTCCGGCCCAAACCAGTCCTGCGGGCTAAATATTGTCAGAGTATCATTACTGATCACTGCAGAAACAGTACTAAAGGAAATGACTTCCCAACTCAGTGTCGAATCGGGATTATCAATATCTGCCACTTTATCAAACCAGGCCGAGAAAACAATCGTCAGAGAAGTATCCTCGGGAAATCCATAATCTTCCAAAACAGACAAAACCGGCTTATCGTTGACATTTTCCACAAAAAGATCAAAAGTGTCCAAATCCGATCCGCCAGCCCCATCTGTAATCCTGTATATTATCTCGTATGTCTGATCTCTGTCGTCATTAGTCGGCGTCCAGTACATCATCCCGATATCACCTTCAAAAAACATTCCTGTCGGGAATTCTTCCAATCTGAAACTTGCCGAATCACCCACATCCACATCTTCGTAACGGATGGTATAAGTGAACAGTTCATCCTCTTTGGCAATCGTATCGGCTTGAGCGATCAATACTGGTGCGTCGTTGGTATTATTGATATGCAAATTGAATTTCAATGAATCCGATGTCCGGGCTTTATCGTATACCCAAAGTTCAAAACTGGCATCCCCTACATCGGCATTTAGTGGCATCCAGCTGACAATCCCTGCGCCGCTATCAATTTGCATCCCGGAAGGGAATTCTAACAATTCGAACGAAAGGGTATCACCATAAACCGAATCGATATCCATAGCCGCGAACCGGAATGTCCAGGGGCTGTCCTCATCAATCGTATCGGCAACTGTCGTCGTTGTTAAAATTGGCGCATCATTGGCATTTTCCACAATCACATGAATAAGCTGGTCAACGACCGACCCGTTATGATCATTGAATCGGATTGTAATTGTCGATGTGTCAATGTCATCATTCGTCGGTGTTCCTGTAATCACTCCGGTTGTATCGTCACCTGTCAACCAGGCTGGCAAGCCCGTAAATGAGTAGACCGCATTGCCCTGAGATTCATCGTCAGTATTCGCGTCGTAAGTGAACAATTCGTCTTCCGTGGCAATGCTATCCGTAATCGTCGCAGTAAATTGGGTCGGATTATTTGTTACTGATATAGTGACTGTTTTCGTCTTGACACCGCCATTACCATCGTCCACTTTGATAATCATTCCAACGGAATTCTCAACATGCTGATTCAGTGGCGTTCCGGAAAATATACCGGTTGATGCATTGAGAATCACCCAATCCGGAACTGTATTTGTAAAGCTATATGCTGTAGTTCCCTGACCTTCGTCATCGCTATTCACATCAAATGAGAATATATCATCTTCGGTAATTGTCGTATCGGTAAAGATATTGGTAAAACTTGGTCCCTTGTTTGTAATTGCCAACGAATATCCGAGTGTATCAAATCCGTCATTACCGTCATTGACCATGATTTGAACTGTATCGCCGACAGTTACATGCTGATTCAATGGCGTTCCCGTAAACAATCCGGTACTAGGATTGAGAGTCAACCAGCTGGGCTTTTGAAGTGCCGTGTAAATCATTGCCCCCTGGCCCTCATCACTGCAACTCACATCAAGAGAGTAGAGAATATCTTCCTGCCCCGAGGTCACAGGGATTGTCGTAATGATTGGTTTTGAATTCGTGACACTAATGACATAATCCAGTGTATTAGTGCCACCATTACCATCACTTACTTTGACGGAAACCGTATTATCTCCGACATGATTGTTCAGCGCCGTGCCGCTGATTTTTCCGGTACTGTTGTTAATCAACAACCAGCCGGGATTAGTCAATAATTGAAACGTGTTTGTTCCTGAATTGTCACTCAAGGTACAACTATATTCATAGAGACTGTCTTCTTCGGTAATCGCTAAAGGCGTTCCCATAAATGCAGGCGCAATATTCTGGACGGTAATATCAAACGTCAATGAAGCAAACCCACTAAATGCGTCGGTAGCACGAATTGAAATTGTATGAATACCAATGTCATCATTTCCGGGAGTACCATTGAGTACCCCGCTACTGCTATTCAGGTTTAACCAGGCTGGCAATGGTACCAGCGCGGAATACGTGACACCACCTGCAGATTCATCATCACAATTCAAATTAATGATTACCGCTTCTGCTTCACTGACAATGGTATCCGCCTGGGCCGTAAAAACCGGAGCCACATTCGCAACATTGACCGGAACATTCAAGGTGTCTTTCCCACCATTTCCATCGGAAAACTCCACGTAAACCGAATCACTGCTGTTGACATAACTATTATCCGGCGTCCCTTTAATGAGCCCAGTCGAAGAGTTTGTCAATGTCATCCAAGCCGGCAAATGAATTACCAAATAGCTTGTTAATCCTTCCCCTTCGTCATCTACGGACAAATCGGCACTGAATTCTATATCTTCAGTAGCATCAAAAGATACATCCGCTGTTAAAAAATTCGGCTTTGCATTGACAATGGCAATACTCCAGGTCTGGTTCACGACATACCCCGTTGTATCTTCCACACTTGCTTTTACCGATACTGAAGAAGCGCCGTAATTATTATCCGGAGTCCAGCGAATAAGTCCGGTGCCGGTGTCAATTGTCATTCCTTCCGGAAATGTCACCAACCGATAAATAATCGGATCACCATCCTGGTCAGTAGCATTCAGATCGTAAATGTACAGCACATCTTCAGTTGCAGTGGTAATCGCTGTAGATGTAATGATCGGCGGATCATTAGTATTATCTACGTTGATCGTGTACATCTGATCATCGGTGCCGCCATGTCCGTCATTTACTCTTACAGTAAATGTTGATGTTCCAACAGCATCGTTATCTGGTGTACCCGTGATCAACCCTGATGAGGCGTTAATTGACATCCAAGCGGGGTGAGCGCCAACAAAAGAATAACTGCATAAATCATCTTCATCGGTACTTTCCAGATCGACGTCAAAAGGTGAATCTTCTGTTGCTGAAAATGGCCCGGCGGCAATCATAGCCGGCTGACTGTTCTGCACCCGGATATAGACTTTGGCAGTGTCGGTGGCATTGCCGTCATCAAATACGATCCGGAAGTAATCCAAACCGACGTCCTTATTGACCGGCTCCAATTCAACAATTCCGGTAGTACTATTGGATAATGACACCCAATCCGGATTTGATAAACTCGTTACACGGTAAATCACACCATCCCCGAGACCTTCATCATTGGCCGTGAAATTTGTCGTATAACTGGAATCTTCCCAGATATAAAATGTATCCAAAATCGCCGTCACAGTTCCCGAAGGTTCAAAATCCCCAGCAAATAAAGGAACAATCGTCGGAGCTGTATTGATCACATTTAATGTATAATTCGACGTCACCGAAACATTAGATAGATCGGTGGCTTTCACCGTGATGGAATTAGAGCCAACATGGCTGTTGTTCGGTGTCCAGCGGATCACTCCGGTACCGCTGCCGATCGTCATTCCTGAGGGTGGACTAACCAGGGAATATGTTATGGCATCCCCGTTATCCAAATCCGCATCGCTGACTGATACAGTGACCGAATAGAGGTCATCTTCATTAATTGACACTATTCCGCTCGGGACCGACGTCCAAACCGGACTATTGTTTACATTAGTGACACTGTAAGTAAATTCTTTTTGAGTGATTCCTGCATTACCATCATCAACTTTAACGGTAAAAACACCGTCATTTATGACATCGTCATCCGCCGGTGTTCCGGTCAACAACCCGGTATTAGCATCGATATTCAGCCAGCCCGGTTTTCCACTGACAAAATTCCAGGTAATCGTTCCGTCATTATCATCACTACTTTCCAGTTGCTGCGAAAAAGCGATTCCCTCTGTGGCTGAAAATGGACCATTGGTTAATATATCGGGAACAACATTTTCCACCCGGAGATAAACGGTAATCGTATCACGTGATCCAATCTGGTCACGGAAATATACCCGAAAAGAATTCAGCCCAACATCACCATTGGTTGGAGACAATGTTACAATACCGGTTGTTGAATTCGTTAATGAAATCCAATCCGGGTTGGAAAAATCATCAAAACTGTAAATGCTCGATGCTCCAACATTTTCATCGTGGGATGAAAGATTGAGAGTATAGTTGGTATCCTCTTTAATATAAAAGGTGTCAACCGTTGCTGTCACCGCAGCGGACGGTGAAAAATCACCGACAACCAGCGCCGTAATTGCTGAAGCAACATTGGTAACCTGCAAAGTATAACTTTGAGAAACAAATCCACCGGAAAGATCGGTGGCTTTTACTGTAATTGTATGGGTGCCAACAAAAGAGTTATCCGGAGTCCAACTGATCACTCCGGAAGATGAATTTATCGTCATTCCGGTCGGTTTTACGGTCAGACTATAGGCAAGGATATCGCCAACATCGGAATCCGTTGCATCTATATCCGTTGAATAAACTGCATCTTCTGCCGTCGTAACAATACCGACAGGTATCACTGAAAAAACCGGATTGTTGTTGACATTGATAACACTATAATCATACGGTTTTTCAGTGTTACCGTCATTGCCATCATTGACTTTAATGACAAAACTGGCATCTGTCACCACATCACTATTGGCAGGCGTCCCTGATAATAGACCGGTGGATGCATTAATCTCCAGCCATCCAGGTTTACCGCTTTTAAAACTCCATGTAATTATTCCATCATTATCGTCGCTGCTCTCAAGTAACTGAGAAAATTCAATCCCTTCCGTAGCAGTAAAAGGGCCATCAGTTATGATTTCAGGGACAACATTTTCAACCCGCAAGTACACGGTAATTGTATCCCGGGAACCGGGTTGATCCCGGAAATACACTTGAAAGGAATCCAACCCCACATCGCCATTGGTTGGTGTCAGTGTCACAATACCGGTCGTTGAATTCGTCAAAGAAATCCAATCCGGGTTGGGAAAATCGTCAAAACTGTATATACTTGAAGTACCAACACCTTCATCAGGTGTAGATAAATTAAGCGTGTAAGTGGTATCTTCCTTGATGTAGAAAGTATCAACAGTGGCAACAACAGCAGCGGAAGGTGTAAAATTCCCGACAACCGGCACTGTTATCGGCGATGCCACATTGGTGATCTGCAACGTATAGGTCTGTGTCGCAAATCCACCGGAAAGATCGGTGGCTTTGACCGTAATGGCGTGATTTCCCACATGGGAATTATTGGGTGTCCAGGTTATCACACCCGTAGATGGAACAATCGTCATTCCCGTCGGTTTCATGGTCAGACTATAAGTAATTACATCGCCGGCATCCACGTCTGAGGCGTCCACGTCCACAGTATAAACTGCGTCTTCTGCGCTTGTGACAGTTCCTGTCGGAACCGATGACCAGGTTGGAGCATCATTAACATTCTGGACACTGAGCGTCCAGCTGGCGGAAATAATTGCCAACGATTCATCAGTGACCTTGACGGTAATAGTATGCAAACCAACATCATCATTATCAGGAGTCCATTCAATCAGTCCCGTACTTCCATCAATTGTCATCCCGGCCGGATTTTCCGTAAAAGAATATGTAAGATTATCACCGGCATCAATATCTGCGGCTTCAACTGTGATGGTATATAAATCATCTTCATTGGTATTAATTGTCCCGCTGGGAACCGAAACCCAGGTTGGTGCATCATTCAGGTTATTGACTTGGACCTGCCAGGATGCCGTAACAAATTCGAGGGCACTATCAGTAACTTTCACTGTAACTGTATGATTACCAACTTGACTATTAGCAGGGGTCCATTGAACAACACCAGTACTTGCATTAATCGTCATCCCCGCTGGTGCCGTCTGCAATGAATATGTCAGCACATCGCCAATGTCGCTGTCCGTTGCATTTATATCGGTTGTGTATAGTGTATCTTCGTTTGTGGCAACTATGCCGGTTGGAACAGCTGTAATGGAGGGCGCAGTGTTAAAATTTTCAACACTGTAATCAAAGGATTTTTGGGTCAATCCACCGTTACCATCATTAAGCTGTACTGTAAAACTGGCATCGCTGATAACATCATCATTCCCCGGAGTGCCGGATATTTTTCCAGTTGCCGCTTCGATGCTCAACCAACTTGGTTTCCCGCTGACAAAACTCCATGTAATTGTACCATCTCCGTCATCACTACTTTCCAGTGTATCCAGAAAAGCATCACCTTCAGTCGCTATAAACGGTCCAACTGTCAGGATGTCCGCAGGAACATTGACAACTTCCAGATAGATTGTTGCTGTATCTCTCGATCCAGGTTGGTCTTTAAAAAACACCTTAAATGAATCTAATCCGACATTACTGTTGCTTGGTAAAAGTGAAATAATCCCGGTTACTGAATTAGTCAAGGTAATCCAATCCGGATTCGGAAAAGTGCCAAATCCGTAAAGCACATCTTCTGCGGCTCCAATACCTTCATCCGATGCCGTTAAATTTAGCGAGTAGGTTGTATCTTCTTTAATATAAAACGTATCGGCTATCGCAGTCACGGCGTCTGAGGGATCAAAATCTCCAACAATAGGATCTGTAATTGGTGAAGCCACGTTTGTTACCCGGACTGTCCACGATCTCGTAATTGCAGCGGCAGTATTATCTACAACCCGAACCGTAACCGCATGATCTCCCACCATACTGTTATTCGGTGTCCAGCTGATCACACCATTACTGCTGCTGATCGTCATTCCGGTTGGCTTGACTGTCAGACTGTATGTTAAATTATCCCCGGCATCCACATCACTGGCATCAATATCTACACTATAAGAGGCATCTTCAGCGGTTGAAACCATTGAACCGGCGACCGGCACTGATGTCCAGGTGGGAGTATCGTTTACATTTTCCACAACAAATACTATTGTCTTCGTCGCCGTTCCGCCATTGCCATCGGTAACCTGGAATGTCACGTCCACACCATCGGTAACATCATCATTATCCGGAGTGCCACTGATTTCCCCGGTTTCGGCATCCAGTGAAATCCATCCTGGATCACCGGCAGTGATAGAATATGTGATCGTTCCTTGACCTTCATCGGCCGAATTCAGATCCAGCGTAAATTCCACATCTTCAGTCGCTGTCACACTACTGGGCAGACTAATAAAGGCTGAGGGAACATTCTGAACTCTCAGGTAAAGCCGCTCGGTATCACTGCCGCCATTACCATCATTAAATGTAACATCCACATAATCAAGACCGACATGGCGATTATCCGGTGTACCGCTGAGTGTTCCATTTACTGTACTGGTCGTCGTCAACCAGTTGGGCTTATGATTAATCGCATAGAGGGCACCTTCGCCATCAGCTTCGTCGTCGGCCGTAAAGTCGATCGTATATATAATGTCTTCGGTAATGTAGGTCGTATCAGCAACCGTTGAATTCGGGTTGGATATCGAAAATTCCGTTATTGTTGGAGCGACATTCGCAATCGACAACGTAAATTCGATATTGTCCTGACCTTCATTACTATCCGTAACAATAATATTGATCGAATGATTACCCACCGACGCATTCAGCGGAATACCGCTTAAGAGACCAACCGGAGTCAGTGTAATGTTTGCCGGTAATTCGGTATCTGAAGTATATGTCGGAGTCCATGTATCTTCATCGGAAGTGAATTGAAATGAATAGTTTACTCCTTCGGTAGCCGTGGAAGTGGGACTGAGGCTTGTGATGGCCGGCGGATCATTGGTCACTTCTACTGTAATATTTAATTCCTGCTCACCATTATTCCCATCCTGATAACGAATTCTAACCCATTCAGAATTTGACACATCATCATCCCGGGGAGTGCCTCCCAGCACACCGGTACTGCTGTTGATTGTCATCCAGTCCGGTGCCATTACCAGGTTGTAGCCACTGGCGTTTGGCCCTTCATCACCTTCGTCATTAGCGTCAATATTCCAGTTCAGAGTCTCGTCTTCAATAACAATAATATTATCAGTAGTCGTAAAAACAGGCAGACTGTTGTTGACGATCAGTTCTAGCTTCTTCTCACCAAAGTCACCTTGTCCATCATCAACACGAACCGTAATTGAATCTTTGACTACCTGAGTAACATCGGAGTTAGTCGGAGTACCACTGAGCAAACCGCTTAAGGTATTGATACTAATCCAGTCGGGATGAGTACCGACCAGAGAATATGTTAAACCGCTCTGATTGGGTGGATAAGCAACCATCTGATAAGTATAAGCCGAGTCTTCGGTGGCTGTATCGAGAACATTATTACTGATTGTGGGCGCAAGATTCGATACCGTAATCGTCCAGGACTGAGTGACAAATCCGGAATTTCCATCATCCACCCGAACCGTGACATTATGAGTACCAACATCATTATTCTGTGGTATTCCCTGGATAAATCCGGTTGATTCCAATATCGACAGCCAATCCGGAGCGGTGGTCAGCGAATAGGTAACATCGCCAATCCCTTCCTCGTTGCTTTGAACATCGTATTGGTAGGCAGTATTCTCCGTGGCTGTCGTTGGGGGCGATGAGGAGATTACCGGATTTAAATTGGTCACGGTTACTGTAAATGAAATAGTACTGGATCCGCCGTGATTGTCTGTGGCAATGATTTCAAAATTCCCATCGCCGACATGCCTGTTATCAGTCGGCCAATCCAGCAAACCACCAAAGGTCAGTCCCGTTCCACTTTGTACGCTTCCAGGCATATAAGTCACATTTGGATTATTATCATCATCGGTATGTAATTGAATTTCCAGATGGGTATTCTGCACAATTGTCGTATCTGCCTGCGGAGTAAAAACCGGATTACGATTGATAACGGCTATTGAGAATGTGTGAGATATAATTCCGCCGTTTCCGTCATCGACCTGAACAGATACCGTTGTATCTCCAACATTACTGTTATCCGGCGTACCTGTTAGTTCCCCGGTGAATGCATTTAGATTTAACCACAACGGATGAATCAACCAGCTATAGACTGCACCTTCACCTTCATCATCATAATTAATGTCATATATGTATTCACTGTCCTCATTTACACTGGTTACTTCTGTGGATTCTTTTTGTGGCATCCGGTTTTCAACATGGATCGTATAGATGGCCGTATCAGATTCTGTTCCATCTGATACATACACAGAAATATTGAAATCACCAACATTCTCGTTATTCGGAGTGCCACTTAACACACCGGAACTCAGATTAATCGTCAACCATCCAGGCAGTCCAACTCCATGGTAAGTTATGGTTCCCTGTCCATCATCGTTTGAGGTAAATTTATAATAATACTCCTGATCTTCAGAAATATCATAAACCAGACTAGTGGTATCAATCTGCACGGGATCATTGGCCACATTGATCACGAATTGGGTCGTATCTTTTCCGCCGTTTCCGTCATCGAATTCAAGGTAAAACGAGTTCGATCCGACGTGAGCGTTTGTGGGTGTTCCAGATACAACACCGCTATTTGTACTCAGTCCCAGCCAGGTCGGATGCAACTGGATATCATCGAGAAACCGATAAAAAGTTGTTCCCAATCCCTCATCATCGGCATTAATATCAAGCGCAAAGCCGGCTCCTTCTGTCGCACTGTGTAATGTTGATGTCGTAATTATCGGTTTCCGGTTGACGACCGTTAAATCATATGACAATGTATCCGTAGAGCCATTATCGTCATCAACGATAACTTTAACTGTTTCGGTGCCTACGTATTCATTATTCGGAGTACCATTGATGACACCTGTAGGGGCAGCTATTCCCATCCATTCCGGTTGGAAACCAGCCTGGAAATAGTACACCGTGTTGCCCTGTCCTTCATCGTTGGCACTGAGGTCAAACCCAAAATAATCATCTTCATTAATCTCAGTTGGCGGGGCATTGGTAAAGATCACATCGCTATTGCTTGTCGTTAAAACAAACGTCCAGTCCACGGCCGACAGAGAATCATCCCGGGCCCTGACTGTCACCGTCTGGGATCCCACATTACTATTATCAGGAGACCCACTGATTGCGCCGGTCGAGGAATTCACGACAACATTATCACCGCGAGTAATTAAATAAGTAATATGATCGCCATGAGGCAGATCATTGTCGTTCGCCGTGACAGTAATATCTAATTCGCTGTCTTCTGCAACAAAGACGGTATCGTCGGTCGTATTTACCCAGAATGGCGGATCATTCATATTTTGAACATGGATAAAAAAGTCCATATAATCCGTCAGGCTACCATCAGTCACAGAAACCTGAATCCGGTGCTCGCCCACATCATCATTATCCGGTGTCCAAGTTATTCGACCGGATGTGGCATTAATTGTCATACCTTCGGGGGCCACCGCCGCAAAGGCAAAAGTAAATGCGTCACCATCGTCGTCAGTCGCACTCAGCCAGGCACTCCAATAGATATCCTCAGTTAAATTTGTGTCCTCTACTGCAGCAGTAAAATAGGGGGCCGTATTTGCGAATACTCTTACAAAACTGAATAAACAGATTAAAAATATAACTATTTTCCGGTTCCGCTGCATGGTTTTGAAAATTGTCCCTTTACCGAAAATATAACAACTGCTTTATCGGTTTATCTTTGATTGTTTCTCTCCATGTTTGAGTGTTTTTCATTCATTAGGAATTTACACTAATAATGATTCCATTCACCGTGACCAGCGTCATCGAACAGAGTTGATCTGTCGTAACCAGAAATTCGCCTGTTTTTCGGTACTTGTACCATTTAATGCATGAGTAAAATATTTTCGAGATTCTTCGATCTCTCCCTGGTAATAATAAAACTTACCGATTTCTAAAACTGTTCCCATATCCGCTGGATTCAGTCTAATCAGTCGCGAATAATAACTAAGAGCATCATTGTAATTGGAATCCTTCGCATGAATTTGACCGAGATCATCCAGTGCTGCCAACATCCAACTGTATGCATCGGGGTTTACTTCCCGGGCTTTTCGAAAATAATCCAGCGCGTCCCGATGATCACCGGATTCCCGGGCAAGCAAACAGTTGATATAGTAAATTTTGGGAATCCATTCCTGTTTTATTTTCATTCCATTCGGAGAATTATCAATTCTCTGAAATTCCACCAGCGCTTCACCCCATTGTTTCAAAAAGTATCGTGATCTGGCAATATAGGACAGCATTGCGGTACGATCGGAGCAGACATCGGCTACCTGTTGAAAAAAGAGAATACAGGATTGATAATCACCGGTTTCATACAGTGCTTTGGCGAGCTCTACATAGCTTTTTATAAACAAGGGGTCGTGAACCAAACTTTTTTGATAGTAGGTCACTGCCTTGTCAAAATTATCATTCGCCTCACAGACCCGAGCCAGGCCATAGAAAATTTCTCCATTTAGTTCCGATTGCTTCAAAACCAAACTCTGAAATATATATCCGGCGGAATCCAGCTGCCCTTTCTTAAAAAATGCAAATCCCTTTGCAGCGTCCGCTCCCTGAAACTCCGGCTGCAAAAACCGACTTCGGTAAAAATCAATTTCCGCAACGGTATTGGCATTCGTTTGTTGATATATTCGCCCCTTATAGTAGGAGGCCACCGATAATTCCCGGTTTCCACCCGTTACACCGGAAAGTATTTCCAGAGCACGTTGATAATCGCCGGTTTTGTAAAGAAACTTACCATATTCCAGATAGTGAACATCCTTCACTTTTCGCGACCGAATGACCTTCTCAAAACTTTCCCTGGCATCACTATACCTTCCCATGATTGCCAGACGCTGGGCATAATGAAACAAAGAATCATCAACAATAGCTTCTGGTACCGATCCTTTTCCTTGTCGGGCCTTGGATCTGTAACTGATCAATGTATCCAAAATATCCGACGTTATCGGCAGATAATACGCCGCCATCGCACCGGAATGATATCTACGTTTTTCTTCTTGGTCATCTTTGGATTTTGTTGTTTCTTTGGCTGAATTCATCTGCAACTCAGTCCAGCTGGTGATTTTCTTTTTATAAAAATCACGCTCTTTTTGAAGATTCATGATCTGCTGTAACAGAGACTGATTTTTCTGCTCAACCTGGTTTATATCCGATGTCGTAGCTGACGCGGACGAAGAACGGATCGGCGTTGTGGTTGTTGGCCGGCGGCGTTGAGCGCTGAGCGGAAGTGATAAAACCTGAAGAAATACGGTCGTAATTAGAAATAATATGGGAAGTTTAAGTTTTCTATTCATAGGATGTCTCGTAATAATTACTCCAGAAACCTCACCTGATCCATGGTCAGAGTAATCGGATCAGAACCCGGCAAAGCCAATAGGCGCACTGTGATTGTATTATCATTTGGATTTTGACTGATGACTTCCGCTCGTTCATTGGCAAGCGGACCATCGGTTATAAGAACAATTATTTTAGCTTCGGTACTGGCCGGAGCCGGCGCAGACTGCTGGATCGGTGGCGGTAATACGGCCGGAACTACAGACGGTTCATATATCTCTTCGGACTGTTTGCCAAAACGCCAGCTTAAGGTAAAAAAGGTACGCGAAGTATTCCCGAAATTTTCAGGAGCTATGGCTATATCAAATTTAAAACCGGCAACTTGTAATCCGGCACCATAGCTGATGCCGCGATCAGAAAAACCACCTCGGACCAGAATCATATCGCGGATGATGTACTCAGCCCCTACCTGGTATCCTAAAAAGTCACCGCCCTGTACATGCAAATCCGCCGCTACCAACAAATTTGGCACATTAAACAGATCAAAATAACTGATACCGACGCCAACCTGCATTGGAATAGTTTCTTTCAGTTTGCTGGAGGTATTCCATTTCAGTGAGGAATTCAGATTCTTGAAAACGGCTCCAAGGGTGATGCGGTCGCCAATATAAATTGCCGAGCCAATATCAATGGAAACACCTTTTGCTGAATATCCCGCCAGGCTGTGATAAAGATATTTCCCGGTTACCCCAAGCGAAAAATTATCCCCAATCATCTTGCTATAACTGAGCATCACGGCGCTCTGTAAATCGGAAAAATTCTGCGTCTCATAACCGTCCTGATCCCGTCCTTCGATGTTATCGATAGATAATTGAGCCCAGGCCAAGCCAACACTGCCCCAGGAATTCAGCGGATAACTGAATGCCATATCATAGTAATTTCGATCATAGCCCATCTTTGCCAGCGTTGCATTAAAATGTCCGTCGTACAGCATCCCAATCATGCCGGGATTAATAAAAATTGCCGAGGCATCTTCAGAGCATGCAATCGCCACGCCCCCCATGCCAAAGGCTCTTGAACTATTATTCAAACTGAGATAAGTACCGGCATATCCGCCACTCTGCGCAAAAACAGTTCCGGCCATTAACCAGATAAAAATGAGAGTATATACTATTTTGATATATCTATCTGAGAACCGCCACTTTTCCAATTTTTTGATCTCCTTGACTGGTCTTCACAATAAAATAATAAACACCATTCGCCACAACATCATTGTCACCGTTGCGGCCGTTCCAGTGCATGGTCTTTGTCGGAGTGTTTGCGAGAACCTGTTCCGCTTTATATAAATCAATCACATGATTACCTACTGCATCATAAAGAATAATATCGACGAAAGTATTGTTGGTAAACAGAATATTGAACGTCGTCCCGTTGCCGTCATCAGGATTGAAGGGATTTGGATAAGTAAATACATATTCCCCCTTGGGCACTCCCTTGAGAAACATGGGACTTGAATAGTTCGGAATTTCATCATACGCAAAAGCCGTATAGTAATAAATCGTGTTATCAACCAAATTAACATCGGTAAAAATTTCATCCGTCCCGTCATATATTACCGTTTCCGTCGTATCAACAGTCTGTATAAATGTATCGGTGCTGCGAAGGATGATAGTGCTGACAAAGTCCTCATCGTTGGGATCACGCCAGTGTAACTTTAATTGCCCTGAGCCATTTTCCTGAACTTTAAAATCAGAAATAGGATTAGGCGGAAAAGTATCGGTTGGTGATATAGTGGTTTTCAGTGAATCCCAGGTTCCACTGAAATAGTTCAGGTCAGGATCGATGAATTTCAGTGAGTCCAGTGTAAATACTGCTAATCCGCTGTCTGTCGCCACAAAAGATACATTAAAAAATGTCCCCGGGGCCGATACAAACCGGCCAGCTCCCAGCATTACCGCAACCATATATATCATACTGTCCGAAGCGCTGCTGTCAGTCACGATACTTTCTGGATGAATGTCCCAGAATACTGCCCCTTGAAACAGGTTTCCCGGTGTACCTTCAAGAAACCGGACTTTCCGCTCATCGTAATTCAGCCGGAGAAAGACTGTCCGCATGGAATCGCCTTGCGAAACTCCCAATGCCACCGTAAAAGTATCTGTTTCGCTGACTTCGTCGCTACTCATTCGCATAGTAACATGAGGATTGGTCATTGCAAATGACAGTGACCCGATTAGTAGTAATATTGGAAAAATAATAAACGTTTTTTTCATATAGTTATCCGGTATTTGATTATCTCAATAACATTATTTTTCTGATTTTTTCAACTCCCAAACCCTTCAAAACCAGGAAATACACACCACTCGCCATGGCCTGACCATTGTCATTCCGGCCAACCCATTGAAGATGGTACAATCCTCCCGGGTGGTATCTATTTTCCAAAGTCACAATAGAATTTCCCCGCATGTCCACAATCGCCAGGCGGTAATTCCCCGCTTCGGATTCGGGAATATTATACGAAATCCATGTTTCCGCATTAAACGGATTCGGATAATTTTCTATGAGTAAAAAGTCTTCCGCGATGAAAGTATCTTTATCAGGAGTTATTGAAGTACGTAATGATTTGCAGTTACTATCTCGGATATCAGATTCTGTTATTTTAGGTAATGATGGATTCAGACACAGTTTGGTTAGCCGAATTTCAACAAATATACCCTCACCACACAGTGACTTCCCAAGCGATAAAAAATTCAGATCAATAATTCCTTTTTCTGTCAAGTCTTCCGGCACCAGAAGTAATTGATTCTCACTGATGTTTTTCACCCATTCACCGGTTTCAATGGATTCAAAGTGCAGTTTTGCGGGATCGAAATTCAGACGCAGATGGGCGGCCTGTAAATCATTAACTTGTTTCATATTTATCCGGACCAGCAAATTGTTGGAATATTCTTCAGAACTCAATTGAATTTCGATTGGTTTTTTGGTCGACACAGTGGTTTTCTGATTGAATGCACCTTCGTAGGTTCGGCGATAATTGGTTCCCAGCACCATCAGATCATAAAAATTCGTGGTGTCATCGGGACTAAGTTGATAAGGAGAAATCGATTCGGATGATCCTATATCAAAGCGTTTATACCAGCGACTGCTGGTAGGATTTAACCAGAAATAATCGGAAAAAAGAGAGATGTCCTCCCAGGTAACCTGACCATCACAAATTCCGGAAATACTGATTTCATTACCACCATTGTATGTAAAATCCCCAAGAATATATTTCGCCCAGGCATCAAAGCGTTCACTATTGCCACCCGCTTCGACACTGGCATAATTTTGTAAATGCTGGTAAGCATGATACTGAACTCCCCAGCGATCACGGATGTCAATATTTTGAATAAAAATCGGGGAGACACCCGGGCCAATAATATTGAATTTCAGACGGATTACCGAATTAGAATCGATCACCTCATATTCAGTATTAATCAAAGCGCTACCACCAAATTCGGCGTCGTACTGAAAAATCGTATATTCCGGATGGTCTTCATCAAATAACTCCAACTGCGATACACTTGTATCAACATAAAACCAGGAATCATTACCCCACACATCACCGTATTCCGCAGATTCGAACTCCAGAATCCGGTTGTCAAATCCAAATTGAAACGACGCAGTTTTAATGCTTAAAACAATACTATCGTTGATTACCGGCAAGAAAATATCCGCATAGAATGACAGATCATCAATCCGCTGGATTTTGCTGGCGCTCGTGCCATTTATAGATCGAAATGCCGGGTAAAACATATTCAGGTTAGCACTATCATCTTCAGCGGATGATGCCAGATCGTTTCGAATCGTCACGGGCATATTAATTGCCTGATAACCAAACTGGACAACAGTCGGATGGTTGATGTCATTCGATACCGTCGGTGAAACAGTTAAATCTTCCTTGAACACTTTAATGCTGAACCATTTACCATAAGGACCATTGGCTGTCGTATCAATTTCAAGAGTTTCTGGGTCGTTATCCTGCCAGTCATGAACAATCGCTACAATAAATAACATACGGTTATCAACCAATAGTAATGAATCCCCGTTAAAGTCAAAACTGATTGAGTTTACACTGTCGGACTGATCCGGAATAGTAATTCCCAACCCGCCGCTGATCAGCGAATCATCAGCCCCAAAGCTCCGGTTACCGCGATCCATATACAGCCGGAGCTCGTCCACAAACCAATCGGCAGTGCTATTGGTGATCGGCCATAAGCGAAAACCTTTCAAATAATAAGTTTTGGGGTCAGCCGGATTATCTGTAGAAAATGTAAAGTTTGCAATCGCCATGGTGTCACCGGAAGCCAGGTGACGCCACTGCGTTGAAACATTATTCAAAGCATACTGAAAATTCCAGCCGTACTGTGCTTGCAACGGCACAATAAGGCATAGAATGAACATCAGTAAAAGCGCTTTATATCCTAAACGGTGTTTTAGCAATTTCCGAATCCGTTTTATCTTATTAATGTAATTTTATAGTTTTTCAATAGTCCTTCACCTTCTACCCGGACAAAGTAAATACCACTACTGGCCGGGACATTCAGTTGATTCAGGCCATTCCAGACTACGCGATATTGCCCGGCAGAATGATAATTGTGAGACAATTCCCTGATCAGTTTTCCCTGTAAATCGTAGACCGAAATTCGATAATTACCACCGCTTCCGTTAGGAATTGAGTACATAATGTTTGTCGCTGGATTAAACGGGTTGGGATAACATTCCATTAAAAAACAGTCAGACAAAATCGTCTTATCCGGGGCCCCGTCGATCTTCAATGCGAGTTGTTGAGAATTTTGATCTCTCAGATCAACATAATCCAGCTGAATTGAGCCTTCGTCGTCAGTGATTCTTTCAAATGTTGCCGACAGAAAAATTCCTTCTCCGCCAATAGGCTTTTCCAGGGCCAGAAAATTCACATCCAGAATTCCTTTTGCCAATTCATCTTCGGGATAGAGGAAAAAATTCTGTGATGAACTCTCAGTAACCCAATCTCCCAGCTGCATTTTCACAAACCGGTAATGATCGGGATCGAACTTGATCTTATATTGTGCCGACATCAGTTCGGGAATATTTTTCAGATCAATTGAAATGTCACAAAAAGCCCTATTGTCAGCATCATCCACAGTGGAAAACTCAAGTTCAGGAGGTCCTTTATAATTCACGGATTTCTGGCTAAAAAAGCCGTAGAGGGTACGATAGTAATTAGTGCCAATGACCAGCAGATCGAAAAAATTCGTTGTGTCATCGGGGCTCAGGGCATCGGGATCGAAGGATCTGGAATTGCCGATATCAAAGCGGGCATACCAATCAGCAGAATCGGCATTCATCCAGAAATAATCGGCAAATAGTGTCACATCATAAACCGGATCGATATAGCCATCACATTCACCATTAGTAAGACTGCCTAATTCGCCGGCAAAATCGCCCAGTATCTGTTTGGACCAGGCGTCATATTTTTCGGCCTCGGTATCAAAATTATTCTGAAGTTTTCGGTAAGTATGATAACGCACACCCCACTGATCCACAATCTGAACATCCGATAAAAACAGCGGACTGACTCCGGGTTTTATCACTTTAAAATAAAAAACACCCAACGAGTTATTGTTAATGTCCACGCAATTTTCTATACTGGTGGAGTTTGCTATCACGACGGCCTCAAAACGCACCACTGACATTGTTGAATCGCCAGGCAGTGTCGATACCCCATATCCGCTGCCGTCCCTGCCTTCATCCTGGTACTGTTTTCCGTCCCATATATCACCGAAAGCGATGGAATCCAGTTCGAGATACCGGTTGTCCCAGCCAATATTGAATGACGCATAGGAAAGAGCGTCTTTATCGGCTGTCCCATCATAGGGCAGGAAAACATGAGCTTCAATTGTTAAGTCTGTGATAAGTTGCGCCTTACTTGAATCGGAACCATCGATCGCCCTGTAATTGGAATAAAACATATTACTGTCTTCTTCGGCAGTCCGGTTTCGGTTATAAATATAAACCGGTAAATTCACTGCTTGAACCGTGAAATATTTCGTAACATCTCCAGACCAGGCATTCGAAGTCCCGGCCGGATTATCATCCAGGCGCCGAAAGACAATATCATCCTCATCTTTATCAATGGTTATCCCAATTTGGGCGCCGTTCTGAATAGTGATTTCCCGGTCCTCAGGGTCATTAGTCGCCCAGTTTTGAGCGATCATTGTGACAAAAAAAGTTGTGGTATCTCCTAAAATTACATCTCCGTCCAGCGAAAACGGCATCTGAGTATTGTTCGTTGCCGCAACATCCATACCTACAAGGCTCTGGGTATTGATTAACGAGTCATTACTACGGTCCAGACTTCCGGAATAACCATCGGTATTCTTCCACAATTGGAGTGAGTCGATATACCAGGTATCCTGATCAGTAAACGGCCGCACATTAAATGCGGTTATCTTATAATCATTATCAGTATCGAGATCAATATACTGAATCTTCATTACGGTCTTATTTTCACCGGAAGCCAGACGGCGGCCCCA
>Ga0268277_1000854_pt1 | contig 23043 bp, 22 predicted proteins | sample saktaG_5_FD_190132 | JGI IMG/M metagenome (GOLD analysis project Ga0268277, IMG submission 190132) | Saline water microbial communities from Sakinaw Lake, British Columbia, Canada - sak_2010_1_5_50m | ecosystem: Environmental > Aquatic > Non-marine Saline and Alkaline > Saline ...
TAACTATTAGTTTCATAAATTTATTTAGTAAAGGGCTTGATAATCAGCTTAATCTTTACCAAGGCATAGATTTTTAGTGCTGGTTTTAGCCATCGAAAGAAAGGCGAGCTGAGAGGTAAGAGATGGTAGACTCGGCCCCCTGATTGAGATTAATAAATTTTTTCCCAATCCCATCATAGCATCCTCCCGTGGTCCGATCATATACAACCTGCCCAAGAACATTATTTCCCAAGAACCAATTAAATATTTTGTAAGTTAATTCCTTATAATGTTTCTTGTTTGTGACCTGAAACATTGTATTAAGAGCTTTTACGGTGGCCGTGGTGTCTTCTGGCTGTTGGTCAAAATACTGTCTTGTCCCCTCCTTGGAAAACCAGCCACTTTGGCCAATAGGAATATACATATTGTCCTTAAAGGTATGTTTAATTAAGAAGTTGAGGGTTTTTTCAGACACTTCCAGATACTTTCTCTCTCCGGTTATTTTGTATCCGAGGAGAAGTGCTTCTGGCAGAAGGGCATTTGAATATGTTAAATAAGGCTCAAACCATTCCCAGTCCGGCGAGTGACTCTTTTCATACAGAGTCATGAGTTGTTCACAGCAGGACCTTAATACAGCGAGAGTCTTGGGTTCTTTCCATTTAGAAAGCAAACAATTGAGAGCCTTAATGTAAAAAGCGATCGCGCGAGGCGAGGAGAAAGCAATATTTTTCTGGAAACTTTGTTCAAAGAGAGAATGGGCTTGATATCTTATGCTTTTGGGGATTTGTTTGGTAGTTGAAACTAAAGCAAGAGCATATAGGGCCCTGGCACTGGGATCTTCTGAATTTTCCTGGATATTTCTTTGCTTATCAATAATGCGGTTTGAATTGACATAATTATCAAAATAACCATTGGGTTTGGCTACCCGATAAATAAAGTCGAGGTATATGGAGGCGAGCTTTAATGAAGAGGAGGTCATAAATTTTTTATAATGGGAAGCGACAACGATTAAGGCTCGGGCATTATCATCTAAGGTATATCCAGAAGAAAGATCTGGTTCGGTCAGCTTGGCAAACTGAATAATACCAAAATTATCAGTTAATTTAGCCAAATGTTCAAGTTTTATAGGTGGAAGTTTTCTTTGTCCCAAGGTTAGCTCTGGCGCAAATTGCGAGAAATATTTCATGTAGGAATGGGCAACATTTTCCCAGGTCATATGCCTGGTGCGGAAATAAGCGTTTTTACCCATCTGTAAACATAATTCATGATTACTTATTAATTTAATGATGGCCTCGGTAAAAGCCTGCGGGTTTTTGAAGTCAACCAATATGCCGACCTCACTCGTAATGTCTTGTTTAGCTTGGGCAAAGGCTGTGGATATGACCGAACGACCGCTACCAAGGGCATAAGATAAAGTGCCGGAGACGGCTTGGTTTGGATTTAAGGAGGTGGAAAGATAGACATCGGTAGCCTCTAAAAATCGAAGGAGTTTATTTATATTAAAATAGGTATTATAAAAAGAAACATAGTTGCTTAAACCAAGTTGATGCACTTTTTTAGTAAGAAAATTACGGTAGGTTTCGCCTTCCTGTTCCAGAACAACAGGATGAGTAACACCGGCGATGAGGAATCGAGCATTAGGGAACTTTTTTACTACCGGTGGTAGGGCCTCGATGACATACTCGATTCCCTTGCTGGGATTAAGTAATCCAAAGGTTGAAAGGATTAGTTTGCCAGAAAAGCCGAGGGCAGACTTGGTGTGCTCACTGGTTCTATAGGGAACATGATGGATTCCATGAGGAATAACTTGAATTCGATCAGAATCTAACCCATAATCCTTCTTGAGAATTTCCTTTGAGGCGTGAGTCATGACGATTATTCCTTTCGAATATTTCATTATAGCTTGAACGATGTAGCGCATTTTTTCATCTAGAGCGGGAAGAACGGTGTGAAAGGTGGTAACAACCGGTTTCTGAAGTTTTTTCAGAAGGAGAAGCAAATGTGAGCCATATTCCCCTCCGAAGATACCGAATTCATGTTGAATATTGACAAGCTTTACCTCTTTAAGATGATTGAGCTTGTTGGCAGCGTTAACATAGTCTTCTTCACAAGGCTGGCTTATCTGGAAAATTACTTTGTTAGGATAAGGGAAATGACTTACTTCAGTAAGATTCATCGCGATAATCTTTGACTTAACCGACGGTCCAAACATTTGATCAATAGCATTGGTAAGGTCAGCGGTAAAGGTAGCTATACCGCACTGTCGTGGCGGGAAGGTGGCCAAACAGACTATCCAAGATTTATTTTGAGTGGAACGAGAAACAAGGTTCTGTCGCTTCGACAGGTTCTTATTTTGCTGGTCAGTGCTCATAGTTTTAGGGGGCTTTTCTTGAGTTCAGTCAACAGCTCTGTGAGGTTAATAGATTTCGCGGCGATTAGTTTGTCGGTAGCCCCATAATAAATATAAAGTCTTTTATCTCTTACGACTGCTCCGGTAGGAAAGACAACATTATCTGTAACACCACTTTTTTCCCAGGAAGCCTTTGGGGAAAATAGGGGTTCTGTTAATCGCCCTAAAACTTTTAGGGGATTTTTGAGATTAAGAAGGGCAGCGGTAGCATGATAGATTTTTCCAAAAGGGGTATCCTCCACCGCATGATAGATAATAAGCCATCCGTCTTTTGTTTTAATAGGGGGACAACCACCGCCAATATTGCGGTTTTCAAACCAAAAAAGAGGATCAAGCACAATAAAATCACCTAAATGTTTGAAATAATCGCGCCAGCGGTCTTCAGTAAGTTCACAGAATTTGTCAAAGTAAACAATTTGGATTCCGGGCAGAATACGGTGGAGAAGAGCAAATTTATGGTTAATTTTTTGGGGGAAGAGAGAAGCATCTTTTTCAAATAACAAGATGTCTTTCCCCTTTCTCTCTTTGTAAAACATCTCGAACATCGTATATCTTTCTCTGATTTTTGACTCGCGAAAAATGTCTTCCGCTTCATCGTAGGAGATTTTCGGCGAGATAAGACCCTGTTTGGTGAAATGGACAAGATCCTTGCTTGTGGCGTAGGCAATGAGAGCATTTTTACCGTCATGGGCAGTGTAGAAAAGGTAGTATATTCCTTCTAAAAGAGTAATTTTTGGATCTTCTACACCCTTTTTCTCATAATCATATTCGGGAAAAAGAACTGGCTCTTTAAGTCTTTTTATAACTTTATTATCTTTCAGCTGGCAGTAACCTATGGAAGAAATATCATGATGGTTAATTGCCCGATAGAACATGTGGGTAATGTCATCCACCTGGATGCAGGCCGGGTTGAAAACAGCCTTATTTTCAAATTCCAGATTTGTTTTCTCTAAAATTATTCCCTCGTCTTTGATTTTTAACATTATTAGAACTCTTTTAAACTTTCGCTATTTCAAGCGAAACGAGAAACAGCGGTCGCTTTGTGTCCAATTCTTGCTGCGAGAGATGGATTCGAACCATCATTAACGGCTTCAAAGGCCGCTATCCTGCCATTAGATGATCTCGCAATGGAGCGGGTGACGGGATTCGCACCCGTGACCTTCTCCTTGGCAAGGAGACATTCTACTACTGAACTACACCCGCAAATTATTAATAAAATAATTATTTGGTGCCAGGTCTCAGAATTGCACTGAAATCTCATGTTTTTCAGACATGCGCCGTGACTACCTTGGCTAACCTGGCAAATATTTTAATGTTCGTGTGGACGGGAGAGGACTCGAACCTCTGGCCTTCTCTGTGTAAGAGAGACGCTCTAACCAGCTGAGCTACTCGTCCTTTTTTAGTGCACTCGGGGAGACTCGAACTCCCACGCCCAAAAAGGGCCAAGCTCCTCAAGCTTGCGCGTATGCCAATTCCGCCACGAGTGCTTTTTTAATGTTCAGTGCCGAAGGTGGGAGTCGAACCCACACCCAAAAAGGACACGGCCCTGAACCGTGCGCGTATGCCAATTCCGCCACTTCGGCCCGCCTTTAATTAAAGGTATTAAGATTATAACAAAGTTAGAAGGTGATTTCTACCTTTTGGAGATGGTATAAACGGTGGGGTGAAAAAGAAAAGCGACTGGTGTTTCTTCAACTAGAAATTTCTGAAAATCGTGATAAATAGTTTTTCTTTTCTCCTGATCTTGTTCTTTCCGGCCATCCTCCAGAAGTTTGTCAATTTTTGGACTTTTGTAATTAGAAATATTTGTGGCCTGGGTTGAATGCCAGAAAAGATACTGATCAGGATCAGGCGGTACTTCTTGAGTGGCTAACAAAGCCTGGAAATCATCAGAAGGGGCACTGACAACCTTGATTTTAGTGGTAATTCCTAAAGCTTCCCAGTCTTTTTTAATTTCTTCAGCCATCGGCAATAAAGAGGAAAAAGTTGAAAGCTCGATTTCCTTTAAGGGTTCCTTAGTTTCCCCGTTAGTTTTGTTCTCTAACAATTTTTTGGCATTTTCCTGATCATAGTTGTAGGGTTTAACATCTTGGTTGTAAGCCCAAGAAGAAGGGTTAAGGGAATTTAAAGCCCGTGGCTCCCATCTTTTTTTAATCGCATAGGCCAAGGCCTGACGATTGGATTTATCCCCCAGCTTGGGATCGTTAGTATTAAAAAAGACGGCCACAAAGCGATTAAATTTAACCTGTAGAGAGATTTCAACATTTTTCCATTTTAAGAGTTCTTCTGGACGAACAATCTCTTTAAGAATTTCAATTTCCCCTAATTTAAAGCCAACTCTGGCGGTTTCTTCAGTCGGATAAAAGCAAAAAACCATTTTTGGTTTGTTTTTGTTTTTAACTGGCACCAAAACAATTTTTTCAACAATTTGCCCGTTTTTTTTAATCGATTTAAAACGATATTCTCCGGTGCCAACCAATCCCTTTTTAAAAATAGGCTTGATTAAAATATTTGGAAAAGGAGAAAAAGGCTCTTTTAAAAGGAACTTGATAGTTTTTTTATCAATCACCGTGATCGCCACATCAGTAAATTTCAAATTGATATCAAAAGCTGTTAATGGTTTTTTGTCCTGCCAAAAAAGGTTGTCTTTAATTTTAAACCAATATTCTTTGCCATCGTTTTTAACTTCCCAGGATTCGGCCATGTCCGGTTTGACCGAGCCATCAGGGTTGATTTCTGTGAGACCACCGCTAACTAGTCTTTGGATTTCATAAGGAAGTTCTTGAACCGTAAACTTGCCCACCAAGCCAATTCTTTCGATGTTTTCCCTGGGGAAATTAAAGACTTTATAAACAAAAAAGAAGGTACCCATGCCAACAACGAAACCTAAGATGATAATATTTTTCCTTTTTCGCCAAAAAGCCCGTGAGAGATTGATGTAAAAACGAATTCTTCTTAAGAATCTTTTCATTTTTTTGCCTTTATTTAAGCAAAAGGTTGGCAATGGACAGAAGAAGAAACAAAGCAGCCAGAATAATCGTGGCGATAAAAATTATTTTTTCCATGCCTCTTCGAGTACTGTAAAATTCACTTCCGCCACCCCAAGCACTGCCCAAGCCAGCTCCTTTAGCCTGTGAAAGAATGAGAGTTATTAAAAGAATAGAAATAAAAATTTGAACAAAGATGAGAACATTTTTCATAAGGCTTTCTTATTTTAACATAAATTACTTTGTAAGCCAAAGAATAAAAGAAGTGACCAGGCTAATAAAGAAAGAAGCTAAAACAAAAACCCAAAACTTAGCGATAAAAAAAGAAGGAATCATAAAACCATTCCAGTCCAATCCCTGGAAAACAAAACTGCCGATTTTAAATTGAGGGACAATTAAAGTCACCAGCCAAAGGGTAATTACGTTGACCAGCCAGCGAAAAGCCCCCAAGGTTAAAAGATTAACCGGAATTAAAAGAATTTTAATGAGTGGTTTGACCAGGGTGCTTAAAACGGTTAAAACCAAGGCGGTTAAAGCAATGGTTTGATAGCCGTTTAAGAACTCAATTCCCAACATGAAGCGACTCAATAGCCATAAGGCTAAAAAGTTGATGAGAAATAAACGCAGGTAGTTTTTAAGAAAACTCATTTTCTCCTCTTACTCTTTTTAACATAATTTCCCAGAGACTGTCAAAGTTTCTTCCTCAAAAGAATTAAAAGGGTCGCTAAAGTCAGCAAAAAACCTAAAGAAGGAATAATCATCTGCCATAAAAGAGAGCCGATTTTTATTTTTTGCTCATATTTTTGGCCATTGATGGTCAGCAGAATCAAACCCTCACCTTCGACCAACAAGTTTTTGGTTCTTAAGTTTAAAGGAATTTCAATTAAGCTTAAAGGAGGTAGAATTTTAATCTTTTTGTTTTCAGAAGATAACAATTCCAACCCTTGGGATTGAGCTTGAAGGTCAAGACTATAAAGGGCATTTTGACCATTATTTTTCAAAGTAATTTTCCCTTTTTCTGTCTTTCCCCAAAAGATTTCCTTTGGTAAATCAAACTTGACTTCTAAATCTGAAGTTTTGGCCTCAAAGGTTGTTGAATATTCACCAAAACCGACCTGAACGTCTTTGCCCAAAGAATCTTCAAGTTTATAAGAACCGGCCGGATAAGGATATTCACTGTTTTCGCCATGAATGACAAAGGCAAAATGATTTAAGTCTGTTTTCGAAAAATAATCAACACCGTTCGTAGTTTTCCCCCAGGTTGGGTCAACCGGTATCCAGGCTTTTTTTTGTTCATCGTAATATTCCGGCCAAGCATGAAGGACATCAGCCATTAAACCCAATGGCCTTAATCTAGTATCGGCAGTATAGGCAAAGCCATCAATCTCCCGGGCCGGAATACCGATCGTCCTTGAAAGAGCGACAAAAAGGTCAGTAAACTCCATGCAAATGGCCTGGTTGGGATAAGTCAGGGCTTGAGCGGCTCCCATCCTTTCAGCTTGGTTACTGACACGGGTAAAATCATAATTAAGTGTCTTTACGACAAAATCATAAACTTCCTTAGGTGTTTTTAGGTTTTGAGCGACCTTGATAATTTCAGGGCTGTCAATTTCCCAAAAAGGAGCCGGTTTTAAATTTTTAGCCAAATTTTGCTCATTTGGCTCGGGAAAATTTGTTTGCGGCTGGGCAAAAATTTTAACTTTACCGGTGACGGTGATTTTGACTTTTTCGCGGGGCTTAAGATAATATTTAGCCAGCCAGTTACCATCCTCATCAACAGAAATATTTGAAGGTTGAGGTTCGATTTTTTGGTAAGTTAATTGTTGAAAAGCGGTATCTGGAGGCAGGGCAATTTCTGTTTCTCCAGTGGTTAAATTAGGATTTTTTAAATTATAAAAAAGAGTAAAGTCAAAGATTTGAAAAGGGCCGAAAACGGCATTGACGCCTGATTCTGAAAGTTGGCTTTTAACAAAACGATAAACATTAAAATCTCCCTCGGTTGAAGTTTCAACCGGTTCAGGGCGAATATAGGCCGGTTTATCAAAACTTAAGGGAACAACTAAGGAAATCGTGTAATTATCAATATTGCTTTCATTGGCAATTTTAGGAATATTAATTTCCCAAACCTCCCCATTTTTACGGGCGCTATCCAAACTCTCATAATTAAGGTTAAATTCAAGGGTTTTATTGGCCCCGACCACCGGTTCATTAAAATTAATAACAATCGTCGTTGTTTTATCATTTTGGCTAATTTCCGTCTGACAAGGGCCAACCTTATCAGAAGCCTTCACGTTTTGAATTTTAGTTGAAGGCAAGATTAATGAATATTTAGTGGCATAAACGGCGGAAAGTCTATTGGTTAAGATGATATCTTGATTAACGCGCACTAAACCGTCAGGCTTAACCTCATAACGAAGATTATAATCAGTGGTGAACTCGTCAGCGGCTTTAATGGAATGAGGAAAGGAAAATAAAAAAATTAAAAAAGATAAAAGGAAAATGATTTGAAAAAATCTTTTCACCTTTTTATTTTAGATTAAAATTTACCCCTTGACAAGGATTTTAAGTTTCGGGTATTCTTAGGGAGATGCCAGTTATTCTTTATAAACGCCAGCGACAAATCTTAGACTTCATTAATCAGTTTATTCAAAAGAACGGCTTTGCCCCAAGTTTAACGGAAATTGCCGGAGCTTTGGGTGTTTCTTCACTGGCGACTGTTCATGAACATTTAGCCGCCATGGCCAAAAAGGGTGTCATTAAACGTTTTCAAGGTTCGGTTAGAGGGATTGAAATTGTTAACCCGGGAGCTAACAAGCTGATAGGTGGAGTCGAACTGCCGGTTTTAGGCTTTATTGCCGCCGGGGCACCAATTGAACCCTACACCGATCCTCAGGCTTCGATGTCAGTTCCCCCAGGAATGCTTTCCGGCAAAAAAAGATCCTTTGTTCTCCAAGTTAAAGGCAACTCCATGATTGAAGAAGGGATTTTAGATGGTGATTACGTGGTTATTGAACAAAAAGAAGTTGCCAATAATGGTGATATTGTAGTGGCCATTTTAGAAAATGGTTTTGCCACCTTAAAACGTTTTTTTAAAGAAGCCACCAGGATTCGTTTGGAGCCAGCCAATAGTCAAATGTCACCGATCTTTGCGAAAAATGTTCGCATACAAGGAAAAGTTGTCGGGGTTGTAAGAAGGTATTGATTAGGTTGTAAAAATTGCCACTCCCGCAATTAGCATTATCAAGACGGTTAGCCAACCCAAAAAGTTTGTCCCCCAGCCAATTTTGTATTTTCCCATCATTTTTTCGCTCCCGGCGATAATCATAATTAAAATAAGCAAAAAGGGGGCTAAAAGACCGCTGAAAACTTGAGAATAGAAAAGAATCTTGATGGGATTGATTTTCAGTAAAGAAATAGCCAGGGCGATAAAAAAAGTAGCCGAAAGGACAGTATAAAACCCTCTTGCCCTAGATGGTTTCTCCGAAAGTCCTTCTCTCCAATTGAAAATCTCCGCCACCGCGTAAGCAGTGGAAGAAGCCAAAACCGGTAAAGCCAAAAGGCCGGCCCCAATAATCCCCAAGGCAAAGAGAAAAGAAGCTTTATCTCCTAAAAATGGTTTTAAAGCCATCGCCGCTTCGTTGGCATTGGTAATGGTAATCTTGTTAGCAAATAAGACCGAAGCCGTGCAAATAATAATAAAATAAGTGATAAGATTGGAAAAGATAAAACCGGGCGCGTTTTCCCTTACTTCACTTTTAACATCTTTGATTGAGGGCTTATCTTCGACCTCTTCACTTACTTGCCAGAAAAATAAATAAGGCGTAATGGTGGTCCCTAAAAGAGCAACGGCCATCAGCCAATAACGCGACTCCAAGGAAATTTTGGGAATAAAAGTATTGGTTAAAATTTGTGACCAATCAGGTTTGGCGGCAAAACCAGAAAAAATATACGAAACAAAAACCAAAGAAAGGAAAATTAAAAACTTAGAAATGAATCGATAATTTTTAAAAACAACAACATACCAGATAAAAAGACTAACCAAGGGTAAGATAAAAAGAGTGTTGATTTTGGGCAAAAGAAGGGAAAAAGACATCCCAATGGCAGAAAGGTCAGCTCCCATGGTGGTAAGATTGGCTAAGATGAGAAAAAAGGCAGCGACAAGCGCTGTTTTCCGACCGAAACCTTCTTTGATAACTAAAGTCAAACCTTTTTTCTTAACATCTCCAATTCGGGCACAAATTGATTGAATGGTAATTAAAAAAACTGTTGAAAGTGGCACCAAAAAAAGTTGGGTTAAGCCAGTGGTTGCACCTACAATGCTGTAGGTGGTAATTCCGGCCGGGTCGTTATCAGCGGCGCCGGTAATAATTCCATGGAAAAATTTAACAAGGGTTTTTTTCTTTTTATTTTTTAGGGCAGACATCAGATTAAATTTTTAAAATTACCAAACTAGCTAAAGTCACAATAATTCCGGCAATCATCGCCCCTAAACTTATCATCAAAAAACTTTTTTTATAAGGAATGCCAAAAACAAAAGCGGCAACGGCTCCTGACCAAACGCCGGTCATCGGCAAAGGAATCGCCACAAAAGTCACTAAAGCCAAAGCTCCCCAATACTCAAATTTTTGGGAATGTTTTTTACGAGTTCTTTCAAAAAGCCAAACAAAAAAGCGATTTAAAAGGTAAAAATGTTTCTCTAAAAAACTGATTAATGGTTCCAGGAGCCAAAGAATAATAAATCCTGGAACTAAATTACCCAAAACCGACCAAATAAAAGCTTTTAAAGGGGGAAGATGGTAAATTGTTAAGGCAATGGGGATAGCCACTCGGAGTTCGCCAATGGGGATCATGGCAATTAAAAAAGTTGATAATTCTGGAGTTAGATGATTAAAAATATTAAGATTGGCTAGGTTCATTTTTCTTTTCAACTTTTAAGGCCAAATCAGGACAGATTGTTTCACAAATGCCACAGGCGGTGCATTTTTCGATATCGATTTCGACTATTGGCGTGCTGTAAACACCTAAATCTTTTTCGGAAAATTTGATGGCTTTAAAAGGGCATTTTTCAATGCACAAACCACAGCCTTTACAAAGACCGTGGAAAACAACCACTTTTTTAAAATCTTTCGGTTTAAAATTCTTCGTCATCTTCACACCCCACGAGTGTACTAGGTAGACACCCTCTTTAAAGCTTCAATATCTAAATTTCTTAATTCGGGATTTTTCTTAAATTGTTTGGCAAAACGCTGTTCTAATGCCTTAACCAGATTTTCTTGAGAAACGATTCTCCCTACTTTATTTATTTTACCCAATACCGCGACATTCCAGACTTTAGAGGGGAAGTTGGATTTTTCTCCTCCTTCAAAGGCTGGGCCTTTAATGACTTTTGTTTGCTGATCAAGATAATCTTTAACTCTTGCCCATGAGCGATCAGCCAAAACGGCTAGAATATCAGCTTTGGCAAATTTGGGATAAACTACCGGTTTTTCATCAATCACCACAAAGGCCAAAGAAACTCCCCCACGTTGCTCTACCCCGAAATTAGGAATATATGAGGCTTTTTTGCCCTCTAAAAAAGCGGCTCTGGCTAAAATTTCGGCCATGGCTTGAACTCCCTGCCCGCCCTCACCGGCAATTAAAATTTTGATCATTAAAATTCCCCCACTTTAAATATTTTTTCTAAATCCTGAAGGCGCTCAATGGTTTTTTGGGCATCAGTTTTCCAATTGGTTGGACAAAAAGACAAAGCTTCCACAAAAGCATAATTATTTTTAATTTGGGTCTCTAAGGCTTTTTTAAGATATTGTTTTAAAACCAAGGGCTTGTCGGTGGTTCCTCTGGCAAGATAGGCTTCTTTACCAGCGATAGTTCTTAAAAGCTCTGGGCCTTTCAGAGTGGTAAATTCATTTTTACCACCTGGGGTGGTGGTGGTAATTTCATTGTCAACAGTGGTTGGAGCCATTTGCCCTCCGGTCATCCCATATAAAGTATTATTAACCACAATCGTGGTAAGAGGGTTGTTTCTCAAACAGGCAGTTAGGGTGTGTTGCAAACCAATGGCATAAGCGCCGCCATCACCCATATAGGCAATAACTATTTTCCCTGGGTCAGCCATTTTGAAACCAACGGCCGTCGGCACAGTTCGGCCATGATGGGTTTGAGTGGTTGGCAAGTCAAAATAATCCCAGGCCAAAAGCGAACAGCCAATATCAACCATAAAAACTACCTTGTCGGCAATTCCCATCTCGTCAATCACTTGGCCCAGCATTTTCAAGACAATCGGATGTCCACACCCTGGACAAAATTTGTGAGGTTTTGAGTCGACTTTATAGCAATTAGGAAATCGAGGGTTATCCATATGGTTGAATTGTTTTTACTATTTCTTCCGGTGTAAAACCAACGGCCGGTTTGTTGATTTCAATCAAAGTCGTGTTTAAACCAAAAAGTTCGGCTTTGAATAGCGCGGCTAATTGACCGATAGCTGATTCCAAAACAATAATTTTTTCGGCCTTTGCCATAATTTTAGCCGCAGTTTGTGTTGGAAATGGCCTTAAGGTTATTGGGCGAAACAAACCAACTGACAAGCCTTTTTTCCTCAACTCATCAACCGCCATTTTGGCCGCGGCGCCAACTATCCCGTGAGCTAATAAAATAATTTTGGCATCTTTTGCCTGATAATCTTCATATTCTTCAATTTCTTGACGAACTTTTTGATATTCATCTGAATAATTAGTAATTATTTCACCAATTTCTTCTTCTAGGTTATAACAATTCCTAAAATTAACACCTTTGGTTAAGATTGGTTTGACATTCTCCATTTTGAGGTTCTTTTCCCCAATGTCAACTTCCCCCATCATTTTTCCCTGATAGCCATCAGCCAGAACAAAAGTCGGCCAGCGATACTTCCAAGCGACTTGGAAGCCTTTTAAAGTATAATCATAAAGTTCCTGGAGATTTGAAGTAGAATAAACAATTCGAAAGCCTTCGGAGTTACCGCCAAAACAGGTTAATCTTACTTCTTCTTGGGAATAAATAACGGTGGAGGTTGACATACCTCCTCTTTGCATAATCATCGTCACCATCGGCACTCTTAGGGCTTCAGCCATGACAATCGCATCCTGCATCAAAATATTGCCCGGCCCGGCGGTAGCGGTAAAAGCCGGCACACCGGCCAAGCAAGTCCCAATCACGCCAAAGCCGGCTGACATTTCATCTTCGGTTTGTAAGAAAGATAATGATTTATCCTTTAAACAGAATTTCGCCCAGGTTTCTAAAATTTCGGTGGAAGGAGTAATGGGATAACCAAACATGATTTTGGCGCCGACATCTTTAGCTGCTTGAGCCAAGATCTTATTTCCCATCAAAAATTGCTTCATAGATTAATTTTACCACAAAAAAATCCCCTTGCCAGATTCTTTTTCTTTATCCATAAATTAAAATATTTTTAGGTTTTATCTACTTCTTGAAATAATTTATAATATCTTTATCCATGATACCTTTTTCTTGTAGATAATTTGCGCATCCAATTATTTTACTAGTATCTTTTTTCTTATCAGCATACAGTAATAAAATCAAAGATTTGTTTTGGTAAAGTTTAAACAAATTATTAAAAAACGTCATTTTTTCTTTTTGTTCATTTTTATTTTCTTTTTTTAAAAGTGAATTAATCATTTCCGTTATTTTAAAAGTTGCATTAAATCTTTTTTCTAAGTTTTCCAAACTTACCTTAAGAAAATCAGCTATTTGCTGGTCTGTATATTGATATTTTGATTTAACCCAGTCAAGAGAGGCAATATCATTGATAGCATTACTTATGGTAAAAGATTCTCTTGAAGCAATTAAACAAAGATTTTCCGCACGATTATCATATGGTTTATAAAGCTCACCATTACTGCCAAGCATTGGAGGGAGGATTGTAACATTCTTATATTTAGTGCGATCCAAAAGCCAGCTTTGATGGCGAAATGAGGTAAAACCATTTTTATCCAAGGGAAGTGGTGTTTTTTTGAAAACCCCACCTGGCTTAATATCAATATATCTTTCCCCCGACGGATCAAAAGACGTTGGGGCGACCATCAATATTGCTTGCACTTTCCCTGGCGAAATAACTACTCCCTCTAAATTTGCACAGGAACGTAAGGCTTTAGTTGAAATTTCATTATTAATTTTCTTGCCAATGGATTTTAAGATTTCCTTTTTGGACCTTTTTTCGATGGCAATTTTATCATGCAGCAGTTGGTCAATTTTTTCATAACTAAATCCTTTTCCCGCTAGGTTTTCAATTATCTTTTCTATAACAAACTTAACCCTAGCCGCATTTTTTCGCATAGAAGAACTTTCTTTTCTTCAGGAGAAAAATCTTTTAATTGTTCTGTAAGGCTGACTTCCTTTAATTTTACTTTTTTTTCTTTAATCTGTATTAATTCAGAAAAATTATTTTTTGTTTCAGGAAAATATTTTTCTATCTTTTCTATCCGGTTGAAAACAAAAACCTTTTCCCTCTCATCTTCCTTTAAATGATTAGATCGAAATAATTCTTTATTCATAAATCAAAAAAACCCTTTCGGGCATAAATTAATATAGATAAATTATAACATTTTATCCCATAAAGTTGAATCTTCTTGCCTTTTATGCTATATTCGGCCAAGATTACACAAAAAGCTGTGTAGTTTTAATAATCAGCATTTTTGAAAATTTAATCAATGATTTGAAAAGGAAGTGAGAGAAATGAGTGAAGTAATGAAAGTTGCCTTAAGATTAACTGGCATGGACATGGTCCCCATAATTTATACCAACAAACTTGTTGGTTTAGTTAAGGCAGGGAGCACCATTACGCTGAAAATGGAAGACATTGAGAATGGGGACAAAAAACAAAAAGAACTTATTCGAAAATATCTTTTCGAGGGGAAAAAGGGGTTTTTAAGTAAGCCTAAAATCAAAGAAAAAATAGAGATTAGTGTCTTTTTGGAAACCGGCGGTCTTTGCGATACCACAACCAATATCGATTACCAAGGATTCAACGCCGTTCTTAAGATTGAGAACTAAAAATCATTGAAAAAATAAATTTCCTGCCAAATATAAAGGTAGAGCCCCTCCCCCAAGGTCCTCTACCTTTTTTAATGGTTTAATTTAGGCTAAATTGATATAATTATCTCCATTATGGACGTAAAAATTTATTTAGTCTCTACCCCTATCGGTAATTTAAAAGATATTACTTTAAGGGCCATTGAGGTTTTATCTTCGGTGGAAATTATTGCTTGTGAGGATACTAGAAAAACAGGTTTACTTTTGGAAAAGCTAGAGATTAAAAACAAACCTCAACTTCTTTCTTATTATGAAGAAAATGAGCAAGGCAGAATCCCTCAAATAATTAATTTTTTAAAAGAAGGCCAAAGTGTGGCCTTGGTTTCCAATGCCGGAACGCCGACGATTTCCGACCCTGGTTATAAGCTAGTTCGAGAATGTATTAATGAAAACATTCTAGTTGAATCAATTCCCGGATCCTCTTCAGTTTTAACCGCTTTAACCGTTTCTGGCTTACCAACCGATAAATTTTTGTTTCTAGGTTTTTTGCCGAAAAAAGAAGGTAAAAGAAAAACGATTTTTGAATCTTTGCCGCAAAAAACGACAATTATCTTTTTTGAGTCCCCTTTCCGTCTCTTAAAAACTTTAAAAGAATTAAAAAAACTTTTAGGTGATATTAATGTTGTTATTTGTCGAGAATTAACTAAAGTTTTTGAAGAGGCAAGAAGAGAAAAAATCCAAGCTTCAATCAAGCATTTCCTTGAGGTGAAACCAAAAGGAGAGTTTGTCATTCTTTTTAATCTCTCATGAAAAGCGAAGACCCCTCAAAGAGCTTGATTAATTAATCAAGAATGAGGGGTCTGGTAAATAAGCAAAAGCTATTTATTGGGTCTCATAAAATCAGGATTTTTTGAAAGTTTTTCTCTAGTCTCTTCAAAAAATGGCTCAGCGAATTTGGTAGTGTAAGTGCGATCTTCAAATGATCTGTTTTTAATACCATTTAGGATTCTGTCTATCTCTTTGAAATAAGATCCATAAATATGATAACTGTTAGAGATATCGACATACCTACCAATCTTGACTTTTCTCCCAATTTTACCTGATATTAATTCGGCAATAACCCTTTGTAGATCGGTGAGAGCAAACATGTTCATAAAGGCCGCTTTGTAGGCATCTCTTGAACGCCACTGAGTGTTCATGTTTAGCAGTAATTCTCCATTTTCTTCTGATATTCGACACCATATGTTTTGTAAGCAAGGTGGTTCATGATGGAAACAATCGATTTCTGGCACCCAAGTACTAGCTATCGTTCTTCTTGAACAACTATCTTCAGTCAACAATCGAACAATATTATCAACTTGATTGATAAATTCCTTTGAGCCAGGATACTTAAATAATCGATCATGATAACTGTATGACCAACCTTTTTCTCCTACCCAATGATCATGGATACCTAAAACCACCTCCTGTCGATAAATCTCTAACTCCTCAAGCCCTGTTGGTAAGTCTCTGTGTATTCTTGGCTCTGAAAATGGGTCTAAAACAACCATTGCCAAAGTTGCATCCCGGCTTAATGGATCGCCTTTTTTGTCATATTGTGTTGGAATATTACAGCCTTTCTCCCATAGCTCTACTATTGATTTTTCCCATGTGTCTGGCAAACTAACCCCTTTAACTTGAAGAAAAGGGATACCACAAGTCATAGCATAATTTTTCTCTTCCATTTCATGTACCTTTCTCTCATATTGTTTTTCCTAAACTATTATTTAAAAACAAGCTTTTGCTTATTCAGTTTTAAAAGAACAAATATTTTAAAACGAGTAAATTATTAGCTTAATTAATATTCTCGTTTGTTTTTAACTGATTAAATTTTGGATTTTTCGTTATTAAATCTATAATTTGGTTGGTAATCTCTGATTCTGGTTGTTCTCCATTAACAGTGGTAATTTGTTCACTAAAATTTAAAGCTAGCCATTTATAGCCTTGGGAAACTTTCTTTAGTTTTCCTAGTTTCTCAAAAAATTCTAACTCCTTGCCCGAAAGATTTTTTCTTCTTAAGGCCTCTTCAGGACTAATATCGAGAAAAATGGTTAAATCTGGAGCAATAAACTTTTGATTAAGTTTAATTAAAGTATTTTTCTGAATTCCTAAAGAGCCATAAGCAATGGTCGACCAAAAAGAACGGCCAGTTATAACAATTTGGTTCATTTTTAATGAAGGGATAACGCGTTTTTCCAAGTGATCTTGGCGATTGTCAACATACCATTTTTGGAACTCTAAAGGAGAAGGAAGGGGTTTTTCTGTATATCTATGTTCCAGTACGGCACGTATTTCCTCACCCCTAAAGAAATCTTTATTGGGCTCTTCTGTTAGAATGACATCTTTGCCTTGATTTTTTAAAAGCTCAGCGATTCTACCCCCTTGTGTATCTTTTCCACAAGCATCAATCCCTTCAAGACAAATAAAAAGACCTGGGTAGGGATTGTTTTCGAATTTTAAGGGGGCCTCTTGCTCTTTTTTTTCTTTATGCATAGAGTTTGAGGACAGGTCTTTCCATTATTCAGCGAATGTTTTTATTTGTCAAGAGAATAACAATTTTAATATTCCTCCAAAGTAGAGGTGTCACCAACGGGTAATCCTAGTTCTTTAGCCTTGAGAAATCTCCGCATAATCTTGCCTGAACGTGTTTTGGGTAATTTATCAATAAATTCAATCTCTCTGGGATAGGCATGGCCAGCCAGGTGAGTTTTAACATATTCCTGTAGCTTCAATTTCAAGGCCTCAGAAGGCCTCAATTCGGGTTTTAAAACCACAAAAGCCTTAATTATCTCGCCTCTGATTGGGTCGGGTTTGCCGATCACCCCAGCTTCAATTACGCCTGAATATTCTATCAGGCTTGATTCGACCTCAAAAGGCCCTACCCGTTCGCCTGAAGTCTTGATAATATCATCGGCTCTGCCAACAAACCAAAAATAACCATCCTTATCCTTATAGGCCAAATCACCACTCATATACCAACCTTTTTTAAAATAGCTTTGATATTTTTTCGGTCTTCGCCAAATGGTCTTCATCATTGAGGGCCAAGGTGGTTTGATGGCTAAATTTCCAATTTTCCCAGCTGGTAATTTTTCCCCGCGATCACTAATAATATTGGCAGTAATACCGGGGATTGGTTTCCCCATTGAACCTGGTTTAATATCCATACTAGGATAATTAGCAATCAAAATTCCGCCTGTTTCTGTTTGCCACCAATTATCATGGAAGGGTAAACCAAAAGCCTTTAATCCCCACCAGACCGCTTCAGGATTGAGTGGTTCTCCCACCGAGGCTAAATGACGAAGTGAACTGAAATCGAATTTTTTAACCAAGTTTGAATTGGTAGCGGCGAGCATCCGAATGGCTGTCGGCGCTGTATACCAAATGTTAACTTGATAGTTTTCGATTAATTGGTACCATTTTTGAGGATCAAACCGACCTTCGTAAACTAAGGTTGAGGCTCCATTTGACCAAGAGCCTAAGATTTCATAAGCAATACCCGTAACCCAACCAGGATCAGCCGTACACCAATAAACATCATTTTCTTTTAAATCTAAAACCCACTTGGCGGTCATATGTTCCAGTAAAATTGCCTGATGAGTATGAATTACCCCTTTTGGTTTACCGGTGGTACCAGAAGTATAAAGCATAAAGGCTGCCTCGTCTGGATCCATCGGCAGGGAACGTCGTTTGATAGAAAAACGACTTAAGATCCTTGTTAAATTTTCAACCAAAATAATTTTTTTTAAATCTGGCAGATTTTTTTTAATTTTTTCCACTCGGGTGTATAAATTTTTGTTAGTGACCAAAATTTTAGCTGAAGAGTTGTTGAGTCGATCCTCCAAAGCTTGAGGACCAAAGGCGGAAAACAAGGTCCCAGCCACCGCTCCAATTTTTAATGTCCCTAAAAACCCCCAATAGAGTTCAGGAATTCGAGGTAAAAAGAAAAAAACCCGGTCACTCTTCTTAACCCCTAAACTTTTTAAGAAATTAGCAAATTGGTTGGCAAGAAAATAAAGCTCAAGAAAGGTAAACTTTTTTTTCTCACCTTTTTCACCTTCCCAATACAAAGCAACCTTGTTTTTTCTCGGCCCCAAGGCGTTACGATCAAGAGCATTATAGGCAGCATTTATTTTTTTTCCTGGAAACCAAAAAAATTCTTTCTCGGCTTCTTTCCAAGTGTATTCTCGATAAGTTTTTTGATAATCAACTAAATTAGGTGGTGTTGATAATTTCTTTTCTTTTCTGATAATTTTTTTCTTGCTCATAAATTTTAAAAATTAAATAAATTGCGGCCAATCATTAAGTCAGGCTTGTCGATTTTCATCATTGCCAAAATAGTTGGGGCCACATCAGCCAAAATACCTTGAGGAAGTAAATTCACCTGACGAAATTGGTTACCAACGACGATAAAAGGGACAGGGTTGGTGGAATGTTCAGTATCAATCTCGCCGGTCACCGGGTCAATCATTTCCTCAACATTACCATGATCAGCGGTAATAATTGTTACCCCGCCTAAATTATTGACCGTCTCGACAATTTTTCCTAAACATTCATCAACCACCTCGCAGGCTTTAATCCCAGCCGAAAGAACACCGGTGTGTCCCACCATATCTGGATTGGCAAAATTAACAATGGCAAAGTCATAAAATCTGGCTTTTAGGCGTCGATTTAATTCTTCAGTGATTTCGTAGGCAGACATTTCCGGTTTTTTATCATAAGTCGCCACTTTTGACGAAGGGATTTTCACTCTATCTTCTTCAGGAAAAGGATCCTCTCTTTGACCATTGAAGTAATAAGTAACAAACCTTTCTTTCTCTGTTTCGGCAATATGGAACTGGCGCAGATTATTTTCCGATAAAATCCTCCCTAAAGGGAGCTTAACAACTTCCGGTGGAAAAGCTATTTGAACTTGAAGATGATTTTTTTCATATTCCGTCATCGTCACAAAGAAAAGGTCTTTTAAAACCTTTTTTCTTTTAAAAGTTGTCGTTGTCTCTGGCTTTTGATACTGATGCCAGCCATATTTCTCGGCATATGGATCAAAAGGGGTTTTAGTTACTTCAACTTTCTCAAAATCAGGCAAAACAAGGGCCTCTGTCAGCTGTCTGGGCCTATCAATGCGAAAGTTAAAGAAAATGACGCCGTCGTGGTCTTTAATTAAGCCATCCTTATCAATCACCATTGGTTCGATAAATTCATCAGTAATCTCTTTTTCATAGGATTTTTTAATCGCTTCTTTGATGGAAGTAATTTTTTCTCCCGTGCCTTGAGTAATTAAATCATAAGCTTTTTCGGTTCTTTCCCAGCGATGGTCACGGTCCATGGCAAAATAGCGGCCACATAAAGTGGCAATTTTACCAACGCCTAATTTTTCCATGACCGCTTGGATTTTATTAATGTAGATTAAGGAAGAAGTTGGCGGCGAATCACGACCATCAGTAAACAAATGAAGATAAACATTGGTCAAACCCTCATTTTTTGCCAATTGCAAAAGGGCAAAAAGATGTTCAAGACTGGAATGAACGCCGCCGGAACCAATAAGCCCCAAAAGTTGTAAGGCCGAATTATTCCTGCGGACATGCTCGATTACTTGTTTAAAAGAGGGAATTTGATAAAAACTACCTTCGGCAATCGACATATTAATCCGAGGTAAGTCTTGGAAAACAATCTGCCCGGCCCCTAAATTAAGGTGGCCAACCTCGGAATTGCCATCTTCACCTCTGGGCAAACCAACGGCTTCGCCTGAAGCTAAAAGTTGGGTATGAGGATAGGCCGCCCAAAATTTATTAAAGTTGGGTGTTTTGGCTAAAGTAACGGCATTCCCAGGACTTGGCGGAGCCAAACCCCATCCGTCTAAGATCATAAGAACCACTGGTTTGATCATTTTGAAATTGGTTGACTAAGTTGTGATTCAATATCCAAAAGCCGGTTATATTTAGCCACCCGCTCGCCTCTGGCTGGGGCGCCAAATTTAACATAGTCGGCGCCAACACCTACGGCAAAATCAGCGATAAAATCGTCTTCGGTTTCCCCGCTTCGGTGGGAGACAATAATTTTCCAATTGGCTTTGCGGGCAATTTTAATAACCTCAATGGTTTCGGCAATCGTCCCAATTTGATTCGGTTTAACTAAAATAGCAGAACAGGCCTGAAGCTTAATCGCTTCTTCCACTCTTCTTTTATTAGTCGCCAAAAGATCGTCCCCCACAATTAAAACTCCGGGTAAAGCCTTCATCACTTTTTGCCAACCCCGCCAATCATCCTCAAAAATAGGGTCCTCTAAAGAAAGCAAAGGATATTGATTAATTAAATCTTTGTAAAATTCAATAAGTTCATTGGCATCCATGGGCGTACTGCGGTCTCTAATTTGATACCGGCCATCTTTATAAAAAGAGCCGGCTGCTGCGTCCAAACCCAAAGTAACATCTTTTTTTAATTCATAACCAGACTCCGTAACCGCCTGGGCTAAAACTTCCAAGGCATCAGAATTGGTAAAAAGATCAGGGGCAAAACCGCCTTCATCGCCAACAGAATGAATAGCGCCGTTGCGGACCAAGACCTTTTTCACTCCCTGATAAATTTCTTCCCCCACTTTTAAACCATCAGAATAAGTTTTTTGTGGCGAGGGAATGAGGTGAAATTCTTGAAAATCTAAATTGCCGGCTCCATGTTTGCCACCATTGATCAGGTTAAAAATCGGAATCGGCATTAGCCACTTTTCTTTTTTTAAACCATAAAGATGAGAAACATGTTCAAAGGTGGGAACTTTTTCACTAGCGGCCGCAGCTTCACAAACTCCTTGTGAAACAGACAACAAACTATTGGCACCGAGTTTGGTTTTATTGGCGGTGCCATCCAAAGAAAGAAGCAGGCGATCAACTTCAAGCTGATGATCAGCTTGAAGACCAATTAGCTTTGGCGCAATAATATTATTGACGTTCCCAACCGCTTTCAAAACTCCTAAGCCGTTGTAGCGATGAGAGTCTTCATCACGTAGCTCCAAAGCTTCATATTTTCCTATTGAAGCCCCTGAAGGAACAGAAGCCACCCCAACTGAGCCGTCTTCCAGCTCGATTCTGGTTTCCAAGGTTGGGTTGCCTCTGGAATCAAGAATTTCTCTGGCTTTAATTAATTTGATTTTATTATTCATCATTTTTCTTTCTTGACTAATTTTTCTTCCATTTCATAAATTAATTCCCGAGTGTGATCAATGACATCAGGGTTAACCGAAACACTAGTAATCCCCCATTCAATTAATTTTTCCACCAAGTCTGGATAAAAAGAAGGAGCCTGTCCGCAAATCGAACAAGTAACTTTATATTTATGGCAAGTTTTAATGGTTTTTTCAATAGCCCATAAAACAGCCGGATCTTGTTCGTTAAAAGCCTTGGCTAGTTCTGAGTTGTCTCTATCAACTCCCAAAATCAGCATGGTTAAATCATTGGAACCAATAGAGACACCATCAATCCCGACTTCCAAAAAATCATCAAGAAGAATAACATTGGAGGGAATTTCCACCATTAGCCAAAGCTGGAAAGAAGGGCTTCTGGTCAAACCATTGGCGACGACAATTTTTTTCACTTCATGAAGTTCATGAGGCGTTCGGCAAAAAGGAATCATCAACCAAAGGTTATTAAAATTTTTTCTGACTTTTTTAATCGCCTCCAACTCTAATTCAAAAACCTGGCTATCATTAATGTAGCGAAAAGCCCCCCGAAAGCCCAAAAGAGGGTTTTCTTCTTCCGGTTCAAAGGCTTTGCCGCCAACTAAATTACGATATTCATTGGTTTTGAAATCTGAAGCCCGGTAAACAACCGGCCGAGGTGAAAAAGCCTCACAAAAAGTCGTTAAATGAGAAGCAAGTTTATCAACAAAAACTTTTTTCTTTTTATCGTGAATCATTTTTTTAGGATGAATGCCGATTTCTGCCATCATGAACTCTGCTCTTAACAAACCAACACCGTCAACATTTTGCTGAGCCACTTCTTGGGCTAATTGTGGTTCCGCTAAATTAACATAGACTTTAGTGGCGGTGTTGTTTAATTTCTGCAGACTAACCTTAGTGGTTGGTGATAAAGAAGGCGCAAATTGTTGATGGTTGGAAGCAGTAGCCATGCCCCCTTTATAAATTTCTCCTTTAGCCCCATTAACGGTAATTATTTGGCCGTTTTTTAAAATTTCGGTGGCTTTTTCCGTGCCCACCACACAGGGAATTCCCAACTCCCGGCTGACAATAGCAGCATGAGAAGTTTGTCCACCCTTATCAGTGACAATCGCCACGGCTTTTTTCATGGCGGTGACAAAATCAGGGCTCGTCATGGCCGTCACCAAAATCTCACCTTTTTCAACCTTTTCAATTTCTTTAACTGATTTGATAATTTGAACCGGGCCGGCGGCAAAACCTGGGCTGGCTGGTGTTCCAATTAAAAGTGGTTTTCTTTTATCTTTTTGATCTTGGTCTTTGTTTCTTTCTTTTAAGGTGGTTACTGGTCTTGATTGGACAATATAAAATTTCTTTTTATACCAAACCCATTCAATATCCTGTGGATAAAAATAATGATTATGGATTCTCTTGCCGATTTGAGCCAATTGTTTAATCTGAACA